>Ga0097691_1002451_pt1 | contig 12375 bp, 11 predicted proteins | sample NGESurdeep072012_8_FD_72858 | JGI IMG/M metagenome (GOLD analysis project Ga0097691, IMG submission 72858) | Arctic peat soil microbial communities from Barrow, Alaska - NGEE Surface sample 210-1 deep-072012 | ecosystem: Environmental > Terrestrial > Soil > Wetlands > Peat ...
GCATTTGAGTCACCCACTCATCGGCTACGCCTCCAGCACTCAGCCGCGTGGCATACGTGGATCGAAGGTCGTAGATTCGGAAGTAGGGAATCTTGGCCCGCCGAAGGGTCTTGCTCCAGACCGGTCGTCGCCGGCATAAATAGACAGCACGCCCGGAAGTGAATGTGGCCCTTTCGGTTTGGCGCATTATTCTGGAGCCGATGCCCGAGGAAGTTACTACGCTATACCGACCTGTAGGACAAGCTGAATTCGAGCTGATTCGGGCTTCTGGTTTTTGTGAGTTCCCGCCGCGGTTGCCGGAACAACGGTTCTTCTATCCGGTGCTTAGTGAGCGGTACGCGACGCAGATTGCTCGCGACTGGAATACTTAAAGATGAAAGTTCAGGCTTCGCGGGGTACGTGTTGCGTTTCAGAGTGCGAGCCACTTCTGCGGGTACTCGCTTATCGGGAGCTGGCCAAGCAGTAGTTCGTGATCCTTGCCTGTGCTCCCCACAAACCACAGGCCCAGCGAGCCAGAGAAAAGCAGATGCCGTCGCCGTTTACGTGCCGACAAAGGTGTCGGAGAGGGATGCGGTCTGCGATTCGGCCTTGGACGGGAAATACAAGAACGGCCAGCGCATCTTCGGGAGCACGCTCTCCCGCCATCAAATCACAAGCGGATGTGATCGCAATCACATCCTCGATTTCCCCAACCAAGGTAGCCTTGGCTCATTGTTTTCGAACGATCGTTCGAATTGTGGGTGAGGAAGGCCTCCGATGACGACAGCCCTGCCCGCGCAAAGCGCATGCTCCGCCCCCGCCACGAGCAAGGGCCTGACGTTGGTTGCCAAGGGCCAGTTCGACTGGGCCGAAACGGCTCCGGGAGAACTCTCACCTGACGAAGTGATAATCGAGGTAGTAGGCTGCGGTGTTTGCCACACTGACATTGGATTTGCTTACGAGGGCATTCCCACCCGCCACGCGCTGCCGTTGATCCTGGGACATGAAATCGCCGGCCGTGTGGTGCTAGCCGGGGAGCACGCTGGAAACTGGATCGGGCGCTGCGTCATTGTACCTGCCGTAATTCCGTGCGGTGATTGCGATGCCTGCCGCAGCGGGCGTCCGACCATCTGCCGCAAACAGTTCATGCCGGGCAATGATGCCGATGGAGGATTTGCGACCTACGTACGGGTACCGGCACGTGGCCTGTGCCCGGTACCCGAAGAACTTCCCGAGGGACTCACCCTGGCGATGCTGTCGGTCGTCGCCGACGCAGTCACGACTCCGTATGAGGCAATTCGCCGTTCCGGTCTTAACGCCGACGACGTCGCGGTGTTTGTCGGAGTCGGTGGGATCGGGGGGTTCGGAGTGCAAATTGCCGCTGCGCTTGGCGCAGCAGTCGTGGCAATCGATGTTGACGCGGACCGACTGGAGCTTGCCTCGGCGTACGGTGCTGCACTGGCACTGAACGCCCGCGAATGCGCGGATGTGAAGTCGGCCGTGCGGTCTTTCGCCAAGCAGAGCGGCCGGCACGGGATCGGCCTCAAGATCTTCGAAACCAGCGGGACGGCCGCCGGCCAGCAGACTGCGTTCAGCCTGCTCGACCCGGGTGCTCACCTGGCGATCATTGGGTATACCGCGCAGAAAGTTGAAGTGCGTCTGTCCAATTTGATGGCCTTCGATGCCACCGCTCGCGGAAATTGGGGATGCCCTCCCGGTCAGTACCCGAACGCGCTGGCCATGGTGCTCGAAGGAAAAATTCATATTCAGCCTTTTGTCGAGATGCACCCACTCGAGGAGGCCCAGCAAGTTCTCGAGGCAGTCCATCATCACCAACTCCGTAGGCGAGCGGTGCTGGTGCCGCAGTCGCGGGGCATACAACAAGGAACAAAGCAATGAAAGATCACAACCTGGTCGAACAGTTTTCCCCCAGCGAAATCCTGTTGGAGCGCAGGCCCGCACGCGATCGCGACGGCACGAGCGTGAACGGGCTGCACAATGTGTGGATCACTCTGAACAATCCGCGCGAGCTGAACAGCTACACCACGAGGTCGATCAAGGAAGTTATCCTCGCGTTACGCGAAGCCAGCAATGATCGCGCAGCGGTTGCTGTTGTACTCACGGGCGCGGGCACGCAGGCCTTCTGCACTGGCGGCAACACGCGCGAGTATGCAGAGATTTATGCCGGGGCCCCAGGCGAGTACCGGCAATACATGCGCTTGTTCAATGATATGGTCAGCGCCGTCCTGAGTTGCGACAAGCCGGTGATCTGCCGCGTGAATGGCATGCGCGTCGGGGGTGGGCAAGAGATTGGCATGGCCTGCGACTTTTCCCTAGCCAGCGACCTTGCCGTATTCGGCCAGGCCGGGCCGAGGCACGGTTCAGCGCCCGATGGCGGCAGCACCGACTTCCTGCCGCTGTTCGTGGGCATAGAGCACGCCATGCACAACGCCACGCTATGCGAGCCGTGGAGCGCGCACCGCTTCTATCGTCTGGGGGGGCTCACGCAGATCGTTCCGGCACTCAAGGTTGACGGCAGATATATGTCCAACCCGCTGGTCGTGACCGATCGGGAGTACGACGAATTTGGCCGCATGGTTTTCGGAGACTGGAAGACGGGAGAAGCCCGAGAGGAGGGGAAAGCTCTGATGTCCAAAGGTGCCATTGATCTTTCCTTGCTGGATGAAGCGGTCGAGGGACTCTGCACGAAGCTCCTGCATACCATGCCTGATTGCCTGACGAAGACCGTCGAAAGTGTGAGGAAACACAAACTGGAACATTGGGACCGCAACCGCGAAACCAACCGCGCCTGGTTGGCGCTGAACATGATGACGGAGGCCAATGCCGGTTTTCGCGCTTTCCACTACGGCACCCGGCAGCAACGCGAAGTGGACTTCGTCCGGCTGCGTCAGCGTCTGGCGGAAGGCGCGCGCTGGAGCGAGGAGTTGATCGCCGAAATTGCGCCCTGGGCAGTTCCGGAAACGACAAAGGCAGGACGATGAGCAACCTGAAACTCTCCTTCGAACACGACGGCCAAGTCGCCCGCGTCGCATTGGCTGCGCCCAAGGCCAACATCGTCGACCAGGCAATGATGGCAGCTTTGGCCGCGGCCTTCGAAGACCTGCGGAATCGACCACAGCTCAAGGTGATGATTCTCACCGCGGAAGGCCCGCATTTCAGTTTTGGCGCCAGCGTACAGGAGCACCTGCCCGAGCATGTCAGGACCATGTTGCCGCGGTTCAGCGGACTGCTTGGGCAAATGCTCGAACTGCCGGCGGTCACCCTTGCGGCCGTGCGCGGGCAGTGCCTGGGCGGAGGGTTTGAGCTGGCCCTGGCTTGCGACTTCATCGTCGGGGAGGAAGGTGCCCAGTTCGCTTGTCCCGAAATCAAGCTGGCAGTTTTCCCACCCGCGGCGGCGGTGCTATTACCGGCCCGGGTTGGCGCGAGTCGCGCAGCCGAACTCGTGTTGACCGGAACCGCATGGAACACCGCCCAAGCTGCGGCAGCGGGATTGATCGTGCGAATCGCGCCGCAGGGACAACTGGAAGCGACGGTCGAAACGTGGATTCGCGACCACTTTCTGGCCCGTTCGCCAGTCGCGCTGCGCTACGGAGTACGGGCTGCCCGGCTCCTGGTGCAGCGGGCATTGCGCGAGGACCTGCCGCAATTGGAGCGCATGTACCTAGATGAACTCATGGCCGAGTCCGACGCCGTGGAAGGACTCCGCGCCTTCATGGAAAAACGTGAGCCTCACTGGGAGAAAAGCTCGGAAAAGAAAGGAGCGCTCCGGTGAATCCCGAGCTCGAGCAGATCCTCACCCGCGCCCAGACCTTGTACGAAGACGTTGACTACAAGGCAGTCGCGGAATGGAAATCCTGCGCGCCCGGGCGCAAAGCAATCGGGTATATGCCGATCTATGTCCCGCGGGAACTGATTCATGCGGCTGGAATGTTGCCGGTCGGCATCTTCGGCGGAGGCGACCGGCTGGAAATCATCCGTGGCGACGCCTACTTCCAGAGCTACATCTGCCACATTCCCCGCAGCACGATCGAGCTGGCATTATCGGGACGGCTCGATGTGCTGGACGGCATGTTGTTCCCTTCGATCTGCGATGTCATCCGCAACCTGAGCGGCATGTGGACGATGCTCTTTCCCGGACGCTACGTGCGCTATGTCGATCTTCCCCAGAACTACGACGCCCGCGTTGGAGGCGAATTCTGGCGGCGGGAATTGACGGCGATGCGCGAGGACATGGCGCGGTTGGCGGGCGGAAAGATCACCGATCAAAATCTCCGAAACAGCATTCGGATCTACAACCAGAACCGCCGTGCGATCCGGGAACTCTACCAGGCACGCAGTGAATCGCCGTGGCTCTATCCCATCGCGCAGGTCTATGCCGTACTGCGCGCAGGCAGTGTGCTGCCGCCGGAGGAGCACACCACGATGGTTCGTCGCTACCTCGAGATGGCCTCGCAGGGAGCGAGCCTTTCTGAGGATCGCAGCCGAGTCGTACTGACGGGCATGTTCTGTGAACAGCCTCCGCTGGCGTTGCTCATCACCCTGGAACGCGCGGGCTGTTGGGTCGTGAACGACGACCTGCTGCTGGGTTTGCGCTGGTTCACAGGCGACGTGCCCGAGGAGGGTGACGCGATCGAAAACCTGGCGCAGGCTTACCTGACGCAAAGCGTGCCGACGGCCTCCTGCTATGCGCCCGATGGGCAACGCGGCCGGTGGCTGGTCGATGCCGTGCGGCAGAATCACGCGGATGGCGTCATCTTTTGTGCTCCGAGTTTTTGCGATCCCGCACTGCTGGAGCAACCCATGCTGGTCGCCGCCCTGGAGCGCGAACACATTCCCCACACCCAGTTCAAGTACTCCGAGGATACGGGACAATTTGCCGTCATCCGGGAACAGGCTGGCACCTTCTCGGATTCCATCCGGCTGTGGAGCGAGGCATGACCAGAGACACTGTGAAGGCATCGACCGTGCAGAAGGAGCAGAGCATGGTCCTGCAGAAGCAACTCATCGGGGACTACTACGAATCTCTGGGACGGGCGCGTGAAGAGGGAAAGCGAGTCGTCTCCACGTTTGTTCCCGGTAATTTGACCGAGCTGCTGCGGTCCTTCGATCTGCTCCCGATCCTGCCGGAGATCAACGCGCTACAGTCCGGCATGCGCAAGCTTTCCGCCAACTACATTGCGGAAGCGGAGAAGCACGGGCACAGCGAGGATGTCTGCACCTATGTGAAATGCGATATCGGCATGCTGAAGTCGGGCAACGTGGGGCCCACCGGCGTAAAACTCCCCAATCCCGACCTGCTGTTGCTCTCCTACACAGGATGCTTCACATTTCTCAAATGGTTCGAACTCCTGCGCCAGGAGTATCAATGCCCGGTGGCCATGCTGCACGTGCCGTACCTGGCCAACGGACGCATTGAACCGCACCATGTCGACTACGTGGTGAAGCAGTTGCGTACCGAGGTGATCCCAAAACTGGAGCAAGTGAGCGGCCGGCGCTACGATGAGGCTCGACTTTCCGAGATGCTGGCTCTTTCCGCCAAGGCAGAGGACGACTTCGTGTGGGTGCTGGAGAGCGCGAAAAACGAGCCCTCGCCGATTGATGCGTACTTCGGCGGCGTGTACTACATCGGTCCGATATTCACCGCTTTCCGAGGCACGAGCGAGGGCGTCGAGTATTACCGTGTGCTGCGCGAAGAGATTGCGGAGCGGATCAGGTTGGGACTTGGTCCCGTCACTCCCGAGGGCACGATGGAGCGCCAGCGCTATCGCCTGGTGGTGGAAGGCCCGCCCAACTGGACAAGCTTCCGCGAGTTCTGGAAGATGTTCTACGACGAAGGCGCGGTCGTAGTGGCCAGCAGCTATACCAAAGTGGGTGGACTCTACGATCGCGGTTTCCGCCACGACCCCAACCGCCCGCTCGAAAGCCTGGCGGAATACTGCCTGGGTTGCTACACCAACCTCGGGCTGCCGGCGCGCGTCGATCTGCTGGAGCGCTACATCCGCGAATACCACGCTGACGGCTTCATGATCAACAGCGTCAAGAGTTGCAACTCGTTCAGCGTCGGCCAGTTGCTAATGCTGCGGCAACTCGAGCAGCGGACGGGTGTGCCCGGCGGATTCATCGAGAGCGATCTCGTGGATCCGCGATATTTTTCGTCGGCAAACATCAAGAACCGCATCGAGAGCTACGTGCAGATGCTCGCACAAAGGCGAGTAGCTGGGGTGACGGCATGAGCGTGGTGGAGGTTCTGCTCGGTATTGACCTGGGCTCGACCACGACGAAGGCCCTCGCGCTTGATCGAACGGGCCGGGTCATTGGCCGCGGCATCACCAACACCCGCAGCAACTATGAAGTCGCTTCCCAGATCGTTCGCGAGGACGCACTCGTGCAATCAAGATTTGAACTGGTGCGGCATGCCATGGCAGCCGATCCGGAACTCTCAGGGATTGAAAACAAGTTTATTGGATCTCTGGTGCGCAATTTCCGCCGGCAGCAACACCTGGAACAGTTGGAGTGGCTGGAGTCGGCGCTGCACCGTTGTGCCGATGCGCCCCGATACGCGCCCAACCGGGAGGCAGTCAAGGAAATGCTCAATCGTATCTGCCAAGCGATGCGGTCGCGCGTTCCCGGCCATTTCAGCGAATTGGCGGTGCGGAAAAGCGATTTCTTCCGCGATCTGGCCGCAGCCGACTACATGCAGTTCGCGGAGCAGTTCAGCGATTCGAAGCACGCTTTCTTCGACGTCGTGTGTGGCCTGTTCGACGCCGCCATCCTGGAGGTCGAGAATGCGGCAGGTGACGGGGCATTTGAACGGCACGCCGGGCCGGCACTCGAGCAGACGCTGGCCACCGCACCGGCGGACATCCACGAACGGGAAGCAAGACTGCGCTCGGCCGTTGAGTCGGTGAGATCGCTCGAGCTCCGGGTGGTTGGAATGGTCGGTACGGGCTATGGCCGGCAACGGCTTCCGTTCCCGAAAGAACAGATCCGCAGCGAGATCCTCTGCCACGGCCTGGGCGCCCATGCAATGTTCGCCGGGACGCGCACGGTGCTCGACATTGGTGGCCAGGACACCAAGGCTATTCAGGTTGATGGCACCGGCATCGTCACGAGTTTCCAGATGAATGACCGGTGTGCGGCGGGATGTGGCCGCTACTTAGGCTATATCGCCGACGAAATGAACCTCGGCCTGCATGAACTCGGCAGGCTGGCACAGGAGAGCACTTGCAGCGTAAAGATCAACAGCACGTGCACGGTCTTTGCCGGAGCCGAGCTGCGGGATCGCCTGTCTCTGGGGCAGAAGGTGCCGGACATCCTGGCGGGTCTGCACCGGGCGATCATGTTGCGGGCGATGTCGCTACTGGCGCGTTCCGGAGGAATTTCCGACGAATTCACGTTTACTGGGGGAGTGGCCCGTAACCCCGCTGCGGTGTCCGCCCTGCAAAGCCTGGTCCAACAAAACTATGGCGTGCGAACACTAAATATCTCTCCGGAGTCCATCTACACCGGGGCCCTGGGGGCGGCATTATTTGCGCAGCGCGCGGCCGACGGGAGGAAGGTGGCATGAACGCTGGAGAGAGCATCCTCGCTGCGGGCGTTGACGTGGGCTCGAGTGCCGTCAAGTTTGCGCTGGCGCGGGTTGCTGGAGACGGGGCTGAGAACGTACTGGCTCTCCACAACGAGCGCGTCCGCCGGCGCGACCTGCGGAAGGTGATTCGCGAAGGCTATGAGGCGGCTCTGGAAGCGGCGGGAGTGCGCCAGAACGAGATCGCTTATACCGCGAGCACCGGGGAAGGCGAGTTGGTGGATTTTCGTCGTGGGCACTTCTACGGCATGACGACACACGCGCGAGGAGCGGTATTCCTGATGCCCGGCACAGGCGCCGTGATCGACATCGGAGCCCTGCACGCGCGTGCCATGCGGGTTGACGAGCGCAGCCGCGTAATGGCGTACCGCATGACCAGCCAGTGCGCCTCCGGTTCAGGACAGTTCCTCGAGAACGTTGCCCGCTACCTGGGCATCATGCTGGAGGACGTCGGACCTTTGTCCTGCGAGGCTAAGAATCCCGAATCGGTCAGCAGCATCTGCGCGGTGTTGGCGGAGACCGACGTCATCAATATGGTGAGCCGTGGCATCTCGCGCAGCGACATCCTGAAAGGAATTCACCTGTCGATGGCGGGGCGTTACACGAAGCTTCTGCGCTCGATCGGTGCGTGCGGCGACGTGGCGATCACCGGCGGACTGGCTTCTGATATTGGCCTGTGCCGCGCCCTGGAAGAGAAGATCGCCGAAGAAAAGCTTGTCATGCGCGTGCGTACTCACCCCGACTCGATCTATGCTGGAGCGATCGGGGCCGCGCTTTGGGGTGCGTACCGCCATCGTGTACTGGCGCGGCGCACCGAGGTGGTGGCGTGAAGCGCACTCTCGAAAACAAGATTGCCGTCGTGACCGGTGGATCCGGCGCAATCGGGTCCGCCATCATTGCTGGCTTGGAGCAGCAAGGAGCGTGCGCGGTGTCGCTGGATGTGGTGCGTCCGGCGGCTGCGGCTGCGCCCTTCCAGGCTTGTGATGTGCGGGACGACGGTGCAGTGGCTTCGGCCATCGCAAAGGTGCGGCATATTTACGGGCGCCTCGATCTGGTCGTACACGCGGCAGGAGTCTCCCGCGAAGCGGTAGTATGGAAGCTTGCTGTGGAGGACTGGGATTTTGTGCAAAGCGTGAACTTGCGCGGAGCTTTCCTTTTGCTGCGCCATGCAATCCCTGTGATGCGAGCCGGCGAAGGCGGACGGATCGTGCTCATCGGCTCCATCAATGGTTCGCGCGGAAAGTTCGGCACATCAGCGTATTCGGCAAGCAAGGCTGGTTTGATCGCTCTGGCCAGGACAGTTGCGCGCGAGGTTGCCCGCCTGGGGATTCTCATCAACGTCGTCGAGCCGGGATGGGTACGCACACCGCTCACCGACAGCCTGGCGCAGGCGGTCCGCGACGCCGCCTTGGCGGAAAGTCTGGTGGGAAGATACGTCGAACCTGCGGACGTGGCCGCCGCAGTCACGTTTCTTTGCGGACCCGGGGCGCAGCAGATCACCGGGCAGATCCTTCGCGTCGATGGCGGACAGTCGCTCGGCAGTGTTTGAGAGAGGAGCCCCATATGAGTACCAAACCTCTGGAAGAACCGGGAATCCTGGAAACGGACAGTATCCTGGTGCGCCTTATGAACGAGCATGACCTGGAGGCGGTCGTTGCCATTGACGCAGCCGCCAGCGGCCGGCGGCGTCCCCGCTATTTCGAACTGATGTTGGAACGGGCGGTGAAACAAGCGGCGCTGCAAGTCTCGCTGGCCGCGGAAGTGGATGGGCGCGTCGTCGGATTCGCCATCGCATCGCTATACTATGGCGAGTACGGAGTCAGCGAGCCCACTGCCTCGCTGGATGCCATTGGCGTGGACCCGGCAAACCGCGGCCAGCGCGTAGGCAAAGCCTTACTGCGGCAGTTGCGGCTGAATCTATCCGCTCTCCGGGTCACGGCGCTGCGCACCGAAGTATCGTGGGATGATTTTGATCTTCTCGCTTTCTTCAAGAAAGAAGGATTTTCTCCGGCGCACCGTCTCTGCCTGGATTGTGCGCTCGACCCCACACGATTTGAGTGACGCGCACGTAAGGAGGATCGTATGTCAGAAGCGACTCATGGCTCTGTACGTTGTCCCCGCTGCGGTCGGCTGGGCGCCACGGCGGACAAGTTCTGCGCCGAGTGCGGACGTTTTCTCCGCGACGCTTCGATTGACCAGCGGCTTCTTTTGGCCCTAGTGCATGAACGCGAGGGACGGGGGCGGGAGGCACGGCAGGAGCTCCAGCACTTGCTCGACGCCGAGCCCGATCACGTCCTGGGCAACCACCAGCTCGGAAACCTTCTGTTCCACGAAGGTCTGCTGGACCTGGCCATCGAACACTATCGCCGGGCGGTGACGGCCTCGGCGACATTTGTGTTGGCCTATTACGACCTCGGGGTCGCCTACTACCACCGAGGCAACATGCCGGAGGCGGCTGCCGCCTTCCGCCGCTGTCTCGACATTAATCCCAACTACAACGCCGCCCACTACCGGCTTGCGCTGGCGCTGTTTCACCAGGGACAGCTGGCAAAGGCCCGCGAGCACTTTGAGCTTTCGGCGGCCCTCACACCCGAATACGTAATGGCCCACTATCACCTGGGCGTGATTCACGAGCGCGAAGGCGCGACCGAGATCGCTCGCCGGGAATTCGAACGGAGCCTGGAAGAGGGGGTTCACGAACTCAGCAGTCTGTTCCACCTTTCGGTGATCCGTCGTGCGCAGGGTGACAATGCCGGAGCGGAAGAGCTTTTGAGGCAAGCGGGTGAGTTTGGCAAGTTGCGCCCGGCGGCATCCGAAGCCCGCAAGTAAACGAGAGAATACGGCATGGGAATCTCGGTGGGAAACGGCCTCATCTTCGACTGGGCAAGCGCGGGCCCGCGGACTACTTCATGGCCAGCCCACGTCATGCTCGACGATGAGACGCTGCGCGACGGTCTGCAGAGCCCCTCCGTCACCGATCCGCCAGTGGCGGCGAAAGTCGAGATTCTCCATCTCATGGAGAATCTCGGAATTGAAACCGTTGATGTCGGGCTGCCCGGAGCGGGCGCACGCCAGCGCGAAGCTGTACTCGCACTCTGCCGCGAGATCTCCGGTCGGCGGATGCGCATACGCCCCAACTGCGCCGCCCGCACCATGATGGTGGACATTCGTCCCATCGCGGAGGCCTCGCAACTAACGGGCGTGCCGATTGAGGCCTGTTTATTTATCGGCAGCAGTCCCATCCGGCAGTACGCGGAAGAATGGACCATCGAGCAAATCCTCCGCCATACTCGGGAAGCGATCCGCTTTGCCGTAAAGGAAGGCCTCGACGTGATGTACGTGACTGAGGACACCGTACGATCTTCGCCAGCGCACCTGCGTATCTTGTTTGCCGAAGCGATCGAGGCTGGGGCCAAGCGGCTATGTCTCTGCGACACTTGTGGCGCTGCGACTCCGGAGGCGGTCTGGAACCTGGTGTCCTGGGTTAAGAAGTTCTTGGCTGAGACTGGGGCCGACCTCGGCATCGACTGGCACGGTCACCGCGATCGTGGCCTCGATTTGGCGAACACGCTGGCCGCCATTGAGGCGGGGGCATCCCGCGTGCACGGCACCGCGCTCGGAATCGGCGAGCGCGTGGGAAACACGCCGATCGAACAGTTGCTGGTGAATCTCAACCTTCTCGGCATGAGGCACGACGACCTCAGTTCTCTTCCGAAGTATGTGGACTCGGTTTCTGCCGCGACCTCCGTTCCAGTTCCAGTGAATACTCCGATGATCGGACGCGATGCCTTCCGCACCGCCACCGGCGTCCACGCGGCGGCCATCATCAAAGCCCAGAAGAAGGGCGACCGCTGGCTGACCGACTACGTCTATTCAGGAGTCCCGGCAAGCCTGATCGGACGAAATCAGGAAATTGAGATCGGGCCCATGTCGGGCAGTTCGAACGTTATCTTCTATCTATCACAGCGGGGAATCGTGGCGAGCCATGAACTCATACAGACCGTCCTGCTGGCTGCCAAAGAATCCAACCGCATTCTGCAGGAACCGGAAATCCTGGCCATAGTGCGGCGCTTTGAAAATGCGACTTCGTAGCGCGATCAGCTGGCGAATTTCCTTCGGCAGCTGTGGCCGGCCGCCCCGCGACTTCCAACGCCAATACAGCTTGAAACTCTTACGGAGGACAGCAGTAGCCAGTAATCAGGTTTCAGCAGCGAGCGAAAAAACCGCGCGTTTCGTGAACACACGGATCATCTCGCGACGATACTCAGGGGTCAGGGCCGAGGTTGTCAACGGTTTCGCCGTTTTGGCGGCCAGATCACCCACCGCTTCGGCCAACTCTTCTGTCAGGCGCTTCCCTGCCAGGAGTTCGGTGACACCTTTCACCAGCAAGGGCGCAGGATTCACGGCGGTCAGTCCGACTCGCGCATCTTCGATGTGGCCGTTGGAGCGCTTCATCACAATAGCGACTCCGGCGAGAGGGTAGTCAATGGAGCCGCGGACGCGCAGCTTGCGGTAGGCGCCGCGATAATCGGCCGAAGACGCCGGGAGGAAAACACGCGTGAGCAGTTCGCCTGGGTGCAGCTTGCGGTAGTCGTCGCCGAGGCCGGTGTAGAAGTCCGCGAGCTTCACGCGGCGGACCCCCGAAACGCTGGCGATCTCGATTTCCGCATCCAGACAGAGCAGCGCCGCCGGAGTGTCGCCCGAAAAAACCGCCCAGCACGTCGTGCCGCCCGGCGCGACGTGGCAGAGATCGCCATCTTTCTTAATGCAGAAGGCGCAGGATTTTCGCC
>Ga0097691_1002452_pt1 | contig 12364 bp, 10 predicted proteins | sample NGESurdeep072012_8_FD_72858 | JGI IMG/M metagenome (GOLD analysis project Ga0097691, IMG submission 72858) | Arctic peat soil microbial communities from Barrow, Alaska - NGEE Surface sample 210-1 deep-072012 | ecosystem: Environmental > Terrestrial > Soil > Wetlands > Peat ...
AGTCCAGCGGAAGAGCGTTCGATTTCAAAATGGGCTTTAACCCCGGGTTTTCCGATTCCCGGCGCTAAAGCGCAAGATCAAAGTCCAACTTTTTCCCGGAGCGCTGAAGCGCTCCTTCCCCCGCATAAATGCGGGGGCTCCCACCAAGAAGTACATTCCACGAGTTATGCTCTGACTTTTTCAGCAGCCTCTGAAGCCGTGCCCTTTCAAGGCATGGCACAGAAGAACACGGCCCATCGTGACGACTTACACTTCATTACCAGGGCACTAATGTCCTCATTGCTCATCGCTGTTACTGCAATGCTGGTGTCGTGCTCGAAGAAGCCGGAAGAAACCGAACCGGTGGTCACGGTGCAGACCGCAGTCGCGCAGCGCGGCACAATCCAGCAGGTCATCGGCGCCGAAGCCATTCTGTTTCCGCGCGACCAGGCAGCCATCACTCCGAAAGTCGTGGCGCCGGTAGGGACCTTTTACGTGAACCGCGGCAGTCGTGTGCAGCGCGGCCAAGTCCTCGCCGTGTTGGAGAACCGCGATCTCGCCGCTGCCGAGGTCGAGAACAAGGGCACGTACGAGCAGGCGCAGGCGGCTTACGGGCTTGAGACCTCGTCCGCTCTGCCGGAAGAATGGCAGAAGGCCGAACTTGATCTGAAGACAGCGAAGGAATCGTATGACGCGCAGCAGAAGGTTTATGACAGCCGCCGAATTCTCTTCCAGCAAGGCGCTCTCCCCCGCAAGCAGTTCGACGAATCGGCGGTCGCGCTAATCCAGGCCAAGGCGCAATACGAAATGGCCGAGAAGCATCTTTCTGCCCTGCAATCGGCGGGCAAGCAGCAGCAGATGAAGGGAGCGCGGGGACAGCTTACGTCGGCCAAAGGCAAGTATGAGGGCGCAGCCGCGCAGCTTGGTTACACGGAGATTCGCAGTCCAATCAACGGCGTAGTCACCGATCGTCCCAGCTATCCCGGCGAGACGCCTCCGCCGGGCACTCCGCTGCTGACCATCATGGACAATTCCTCGGTGATCGCACATGCGCACATTCCGCAGAATGATGCCGCGGTGCTCAAGCTCGGCGACACCGCGACGCTTACCGGGCCCGGGGTTGGCATGGCGGGCGTGATCGGCAAAGTCACACAGGTCAGTCCGGCGCTCGATCCCAACAGTACCACCGTCGAAGTATGGATCGAGGCCGCAAATCCCGACGGGCGCCTGCGTCCGGGCACAACTGTCAACGTTCAAATAGTTGCGCAAACCTTAAACGACGCCATCGTGGTGCCGGTATCCGCGCTGCTGAAGACTCCGGAGGGCCAAACCACGGTGATGATCGTCAAGGGCGACCGCGCTCATCAAGTGTCGGTGGAGACGGGCATTCGCCAAGGCGATCGCGTGCAGATCGCCAAAGGCCTGAGCGGCGGGGAGACCGTGATTGTGAGTGGCGCTTACGGCCTACCCGACAACACGAAAGTGAAAATTGCGGAAGCCGCCCCGCCAGCGAGCCCAGGGAAGTCCGAGTCCTCCCAAAAAGATGCAGGAAAGGACTGAGGTGAGCTCGCATCTGAAATCCTGGTTTCGGCGTCTGCGCACCAGCGGTCCGGCGGACGAGCGCTATTGGTTCACGCGCTATTCGACGTCGCTGATCTTCCTCATCCTCGCTCTGGCGCTGGCCGGCGTGTATCTCGCCTTTACCATTCCGATCTCGGTATTTCCGACCACCGATTTTCCGCGCATCGTTATCGGCGTAGACAACGGGGTGATGCCGATCGATCAGATGATGGTCACCATCACGCGTCCTATCGAAGAGTCGGTAAACAGTGTGCCGGGATTACAGCAGGTCCGCTCCATCACCAGTCGCGGCTCGGCTGAAGTGGACCTCTTCTTCGATTGGCACGAGGACATGGTTACCACCCTGCAACTGGTGGATGCGTCGCTTTCCCGCATTCGCGCCCAGTTGCCAGCGACGGCCGTCATCCAGTCGCATCGTCTGAACTTCGCCAGTTTTCCTATTCTCGGCTATAGCCTGACCTCCGATACTGTGCCGCAAACTCAGCTCTGGACGATGGCAACGTATGATCTGAAACCGCGCCTCAATCGCCTAATCGGCGTTGCCACTGTGGTGGTGCAAGGCGGACAGGAGCCGGAGTTTCATATCGCTCCCGATCCCGCAAAATTGTTGACGGCCAACGTGACGGTCACCGACATACTCGATGCAGTCCGGCGAACGAACCTCATTGATTCGCCCGGCCTGCTGCAAGAGAACCACCAGCTTTATCTGGCGTTGGTGGACGGGCAGGTGAAAGATCCTGCGCAACTTTCGCAAATCGTAATCAAGACGACGCAGACGGGAATTCCAGTCCGCATTGGCGACGTGGCCAGCGTCGCGCCGGGCGTGAAGCCCGTGTACACCATCGTGACCGCCAACGGAAAGCCCGCGGTGCTGCTCAACATCAACCGTCAGCCCGACAGCAATACGGTCGCGGTCGCAGACGAAGTTCACGCCGAGATCGCCCGCATTCGCCAGTCGTTGCCGCCGGGAATCCACATTGAGCCGTTCTACGATCAGTCGGAGATCGTTACCGCCTCCATCAAGAGCGTGCGCGACGCCATCCTCATAGGCATCATTCTGGCGTCGATCATCGTGGTCCTGTTCCTGAGCGACTGGGGAGCCTCGGCGGTGGCCGCGCTGGTCATCCCGGTGACGGTGCTTATTACATTCATCGCCCTCAAGCTCCTGGGCGAGAGCTTCAACCTGATGACGCTGGGCGGGCTGGCCGCGGCGGTAGGCCTAGTGATTGATGACGCCATCGTCGTGGTCGAGAACGTCGCTCTTCACCGCGCCGCGGGGCAGGGCAGGATCGAAGCCGTTCACAGTGCCTTGAGCGAAATCACCGCGCCGCTCATTGGTTCGACGATTACGCCCATTGTGGTTTTTCTGCCGCTGATTGCGATCGGCGGTGTGACTGGCGTGTTCTTTCGCGCGCTGGCCATAACCGTTGCCGCGTCGCTGCTGACGTCCCTCGGACTGGCGCTCACCTTGACGCCCACCCTCAGCCAGTTTTTCGTTCGTCAGAAACATATCGATAGCGTTCGCCGCGAAGATTTCGGCGAGTGGGAAAAGCTTCTCGCGGCCGAAGAAGCCGCTTTGAGCGGACGCTTCCGCCGCGTGATCGAATTCTACGAACGCTGGCTGCGCTTTGCGCTGGATCGCCCGAGGTGGATTGCAGTCTTCTCCGCGGTGCTGGTGATTGCGTCCTTCTTCTGCTACAAAGCGCTCGGGTCAGATCTGTTGCCGGCCATGGACGAGGGTGGCTTCGTGCTCGACTATCTCACTCCCGCGGGCACATCGCTCGAGGAGAGCAACCGCATGCTCAGCCACATTGAGCGCATGCTTCGGCAGGTTCCCGAGATCGAAAGCTTCTCGCGGCGCACCGGTCTGGAACTCGGTCTTGCCGCGGTTACCGAAGCGAACCGGGGCGATTTTGCGGTGAAGCTGAAAAACAAGCGCAGCCGCAGCGTGGACAACATCACGGAAGATCTGCGGGCCGAGATCAAGGAAAAAGAACCCGCCGTCGACGTCGAGTTCGTGCAGGTATTGCAAGACATGATCGGCGATCTGTCGAATGCGCCCGAGCCGATCCAGATCAAGCTGTTCTCGCCCGACGCCGCACTCCTGGCCCAGTGGGCGCCGCGGATCGGCGATGCCATCGAAAAAGTGCAGGGCGTGGTGGACCTTCGGAACGGGATTGAAAACACCATCAGCGGTCCGGCGACGGTCTTCCGGGTGGACCCGACGGTGGCCGCGCGTGCGGGTTTCACCCCGGAAGAAGTGGCGATCGATGCTTCCGCCATCCTCGAAGGCGAACCGTCGGCCACGCCGGTGATCGCGCAGGACAGGGCTTACACCATCCGCGTTCGCTATCCGGAGGAGAACCGTAGTTCGCTGGCGGCGATGGGCAACACGCTGCTGAACAGCGCGAGTGGGCGCACCGCGACCTTAGGCACACTTGCCAACATCACCCAGGTGCCGGGACAAACGGAGATTCGCCGCGAGAACCTGCAGCGCGATGTGGCCGTCACCGCACGCCTGGAAGGACGCGATCTGGGCACCGGTATGGCAGCCGTGCAGAAGGTGGTTGACGGCCTGCATGTGCCGTCGTCCATCCGCGTGATCTACGGGGGGACCTATGCAGAGCAGCAGCAATCGTTCCATGACCTGATGCTCGTGCTGGTCCTTGCCATCCTGCTGGTGTTTCTTGTGCTGCTCTTCGAATTTCGTACCTTGGCAGCGCCGCTGGCGATTTTGTCCTCGGCGCTGCTCTCCACCTCAGGGGTATTTCTGGCGCTGCTCATAACCCGCACCACGTTCAACATCGCGTCGTTTATGGGATTGATTATGGTGATCGGCATCGTGGCGAAGAATGGCATTCTGCTGCTCGACGCCGACCAGCGTTTTCGCGCCGCAAATTACTCCGCGCACGACGCCATGATCCAGGCAGGCCGTCGCCGTTTGCGCCCGATCGTGATGACGGCCATGGCCGCCGCCGCCGGTATGCTGCCCTTGGCCTTGGCACTTGGTGCGGGTTCGCAGATGCTGCAACCGCTGGCCATCGCGGTAATTGGCGGCATCACCATTTCGATGGTGCTCTCGCTGATCATCACTCCCGCTGTTCACTTTTACTTGAGCCACGAAACCAGCCCTACCGAAGCCAAAGAGGAGAAGCAATGAAACGAATTGTCGCACTGTTCTTCGCGGCCACCTTACTGGCCGCCGTCCCAGCGCTTGCGCAGAAACAATACAAAGTAGTCAACCAAGTCAAGCTCGGCGGGGAAGGTGGTTGGGACTACCTCTATTACGACAAGGATGGGCAGCGCCTCTTCATCACGCGGGGAAGCCATGTGATGGTGGTCGACGCGAATACCCTGAAAGTGAGCGGCGACATTCCCGATCTCTCCGGCATTCACGGGGTCGCACTTGCGCCGGAGTTGGGCCGCGGCTTCGTCAGCAATGGCGGAGACAACAGCGTTACCGTCTTCGACCTGAAGACGCTAAAGAAACTGGACAGCGTGAAGGTGGGCGAGCGGCCGGACGCCATACTCTACGATCCGTTCACCAAGCATGTGTTCACCTTTAACGCGCGCAGCAAGGATTCGACTGTGGTCGATGCTGCCAGCGGCAAGGCTGTGGGAACCGTGCCGCTCGGCGGCAAGCCCGAGTTTGCGGTCAGCGACGGCAAGGGTAAGGTGTACGTCAACATTGAAGACAAGAGCGAGATCGCCGCGATCGATGCCACCAAGCTCTCCGTGTTGAAGCGCTGGTCACTGAGCCCGTGCCAGGAGCCCAGCGCGTTGGCCCTCGACGTGGTGCATCATCGCCTCTTCGCCGGATGCGACAACAAGATGATGGCCGTCGTGGACTCCGACACCGGCAAAGTCCTTACCACGGTGCCGATCGGGTCTGGAGTTGATGCAGGCCGGTTCAATCCCAACACACAGGAAGTATTCATGTCCTGCGGTGAAGGCGTGCTGACCGTCATCCACGAAGACAGCCCCGACAAGTACACGGTCACGCAGAACTTGGCCACCGCCAAGGGCGCGCGCACGATGGCGATGGACTACGCCAGCCATACTGCCTATCTCGTGACCGCGCAGCGCGAGGCGACGCCCCCTGCTCCGGGACAGAGACCAGCCATGGTGCCGGGAAGCTTTGAACTGATCGTGGCAAAAGCCGATTGAGCAAGTTTTATTTCGCTGCTTTTTGTAGTTCTTGGAGCAGCCGCTCCACTTCTTCGCTGGTGTTGTAGTGCGCCAAGCCGATGCGCAGCATGCCTCCCGAGCTCTGCACGCCCAGTCGCTCGGCGAGATCGATGGCGTAGTAGTTTCCGTCCCAGGCGAAGATGCCGCGCTCGCCAAGGTACGCCGCCAGTTCGCGCGGCGTGTAACCCTCCATGCGAATGGCTACCGTCGGGGTGCGCTGGTCAAACTTTGCTGCATCCTTGATGCCGTAAAACGTGAGTCCCGGAATCGCCAGCAATCCATTGATCAATTGCTCGACCAGTTCGCGCTCGTGCTGCTGGAAAACCTCATACGCCGCGAGAATGGCCTGGCGCCGGGTCTTCACTTTAGGGTCGTGATGCCGACCCACATCGGCAATGTAATCGATGGCGGCGATCAGTCCAGCCAGGCATTCGTGGTTCTGCGTTCCCGTCTCCCAGCGGTCAGGCAACCGCTCGGTACAGGCGCGAAGTTTGTAAGGACGCAGCCGCTGCAACTGCTCGCGCTTGCCGAAAAGAATGCCGAGGTGGGGGCCGAAGAACTTGTAGCTGGAGCATGCCAGGAAGTCGCAATCAACAGCGCGGACGTCAATCGGCCCATGCGGTGCGTAATGTACCGCATCGAGGAAGGCCATGGAGCCTGCCGCGTGCGCCAGCCGCACAATCTCGTAAACATCGTTGATGGTGCCCACGGCGTTGGCAGCCCATCCGACAGCTACCATGCGAGTGTTGCGGCGAATTTTCGCCGAGAGGTCGAACATATCAATGGTGCAATCGCCCGGCTTGATGTCAGCGGTGCGCACCTTCACCCCGCGCTCTTCCAGGCACACCCAAGGCGAGACATTCGCGTCATGGTCCAGGCAGCTCACCAGCAACTCGTCGCCGCTTTTCAGCTCGCGGCCAAGGGCACGGCTCAATGCGAAGGTCAGCGTGGTCATGTTGGCGCCGAAGATCACCTCGTCGGTTGCGCAGTTGAAGAAGTCCGCCATCGCGGCACGCGCGTCGGCGATCATCCGATCGGTGCGCTGGCTGGTGATAAAGGCCCCGCCGCTATTCGCATTGCTCGTGGATAGATAACCGGCGATCGCGTCAATCACGCGTTGCGGCACCTGGGTGCCGCCCGGGGAATCGAAGAACACAGCGGGCTGTTCGTTCACCACCTGGTGCAGCGAAGGAAACTGTTGACGCACCCAGTCCACGTCCAGCTTGCGTGCCGATACAGCGGTTCTTGCACTCGAAGACATGCTATGAACTCCTGACCGCGGTTAGGAAGTCTGCCAACAAGCCATACGCTGTGGCCTCCAGACCGGGGTCTTGTTCGGTAATGATCAATTCCGGAAAAACGTCGGTTTCAAAACTGATGACCGACGAAGTACCTTTCACCAGCGCCAGCGGATCGGAAAGCTTGAGCCGCTGCGGGGCGACCGACGCCACCACGCGCCCATCCTCCACGCGCCTGGCACTGCAAACCAACTTCCACGCTTCGCCGCCGGCGCGCGCTTCGCGCAACTGCTCCGCCGTTATTCCGCCGATACCCTGCCGGCTCACATCGTCCAGCTTCAGATCGGCATGCATCAGGACGTTGGCCAGCGCGATTACTTTCACCGCAGCGTCCACGCCTTCGATGTCGTCGGTCGGATCGGATTCGGCTACTCCCAACTTTTGCGCCTGGCGAACCGATTCCTCGAACGTCATCCCCGCTTCCATGCTTTCCAGGACCACGTTGGTCGTGGAGTTCAACACCCCGCGAAACCCGCGAACCTCGATGGCTGGCAGTGTCTCGCGGAAAAGCGAGAAGATCGGTACGCCATCCATTACCGCCGATTCAAATAAGAATCGAAGTCCCTTGGACGCCGCCAAATCGGTCAGTTCCCGATAGGCGTGCACCACCGGCCCTTTGTTGGCGCTGATGGCATGCGCCCCCGCCTCGAGCGCCGCCCGTATGTGAGCAATCGCCGGCTGCCCGGTCGTGGCATGCAGGGAACTAACCTCAAACAGCGCGTCAGCCCCAGCCGCCCGCAGCCACTCATGAACATCGCCAGCCGTCTCCGCGCCAGCGAAATCTGCGGCTAGCAACTTCGCGGGAGAGAAGCCCTCCCGCGCCGTCAGCCAGCCCAGCCGACGCGAAGCCACCCCGGTAATCCGCCAAGCTACGCCGTAGTGGTTGCGGAGTTCCATCTCTTTTCTCTGGAGAAGTGCGACGAAGGCCCTGCCGACATTCCCGAAGCCGACGATGCAGAGGTTGTAGGTCCGGATGCAGGTGTCTCCAGGCTGAAGTGGCTGTACTTCTTATTGTAAATGCCCGTCGCGGCTGCGGGGGCGCTAATCCGGCGACCGGCGCCCACAAATTCCCCGGAATTCCGGAGCCTGTTGCGGGCCGCGTGCATCCATTCTTTTTTGGGCTGGCGCCCGCCGCCGAGGCTTAAGAAAACTCTGGCTCGAGGTGGTCGAACGTCAGTTATAATTCCGAGTTAAGCTGATTCCCTGATGCTCACCATGGTCGAGCGCCGTAGCGTTAGTTTTCAGAGTGAGCGTCTTCTGCATCCCGCACGTCCGGCCCAACAGCCTAACAGTGTGTACCACTCCGATTATCTGAAGGAGCGCCAGAATGGCTATCAAAGCAACTGACTACGTGTGGCACAATGGGCAACTGATTCCCTGGGATGACGCGAAGCTCCACGTGATGGCCCACGTGATCAATTACGGCTCCTCGGTATTTGAGGGAATTCGCTGCTATCAGACGGGCAAGGGCCCCGCCATCTTTCGCCTGCGCGACCATATGCTGCGCCTGCTCCAGTCCTGCAAAATCTACCGTATTGAGCTCGACTATTCCCTCGACGAACTTTGTCAGGCGGCGGTGGAACTGGTCGCGACCAACAAAGTGTCGCCGTGCTACGTCCGCCCGATTGTGCTGCGCGGTTATGGCCAGGTCGGCGTCAACCCGTTCAACTCGCCCACCGAGGTTTACATCGCCAATTACGAATGGGGCAAGTATCTCGGCAGCGCCGATTCCGACGACGGCGTGGATGTTTGCGTTTCGTCCTGGACGCGGCTCGCGCCCAACACCATGCCGACCATGGCCAAAGCCGGCGCCAATTACATGAATTCGCAATTGATCAAGATGGAAGCCATCGTGAACGGCTACAGCGAGGGCATTGCGCTCGATGTCAACGGTTATGTGAGCGAGGGTTCGGGCGAGAACATCTTTGTGGTGCACAAAGACCGCCTCTACACACCGCCGTTGGGCAACAGTGTTCTACCCGGCATTACCCGCAACTCGGTGCTGCACATTGCGCAGGAGCTGGGAATTCCAGTGGTCGAGCAAATCATTCCCCGCGAAATGCTCTACATCGCGGAAGAGCTGTTCTTCAGCGGCACTGCCGCCGAGATCACGCCGATCCGCTCGGTGGATAAAATCACCGTCGGCCACGGCGTGGCCGGTCCCGTCACCAAGACCGTTCGCAAGGAGTTTTATGCCATCGTGAACGGGACCACGGAAGACCGGTTCGGTTGGTTGACCCCGGTTCCGGTGAAGCAACCTGTGGGCGTATAACGACGACAACACATGGCAGGAAGAGGGCGCAATCGATGCGCCCCTCTTTATTGCTCGGAGCAGGGGGCGGGCGGTACGAGTCCGGGTGGCGGATAGCCGCTCTGCCAATACAGTTATTTCTGCTGGATCGACTCCAAGTAGGCCGTCAGGTTGTGTATCCGCATCTGCACTTGTGCCGTGTCATGTCGGCCCAGGCTAAGGAATACGGGACCCCAGACCGGCATTTCCTTGTTGCCATGCGCGGCTGTGAGTTTGTCGCCCCTAATGATTTCCGCGATATGCGCGTCTGGGAATTTCCCGCCGTTCTTCACCGCGAGCACTGTCAAATCCGTTGGCCGCGTCTTCAAAGCCGTAGCCGCGGGGCCGTTTCCCGTCGCGTCTTGACCATGACACGACGCACAGTACGCGAGGTACATGTCTTTGCCGGAGGACGGGCTGGTGTAGGGCGCAGGGACGTTCTTGATCTGGGATTTGGCCGACTGCGAAGTCCCCGCCGGGTTTGCGCTTGAACTGGTTTGCGCCGTGTGCGAAATCGAAAGTGCCAGCACTAGCGCCGTTGTCAGCCACACTATACGTGAGCACATAACAACCTGCTTTCCACTTCTTATGATTGCTTACTGCTATACCAATTATGTCCCGTGCTCTTGACTTGCGGCAGCGACCCGCATCACACGTCCATGTAATGGTGGGAGCCCCCGCATTCATGCGGGGGAGGATCGCTTCAGCAGCTCCGGAAAGAGTTCGGCTTTTATCACGCGCTTTAGCGTCGGGGATCGAAAAATCCGGGGCTGAAGCCCATTTCAAAATTGACTACTTTTCCGCTGGACTGAAGTCCAGCTCCCCCTGCTGAAGCAGGGGGCTCCCACCAAAAGCTTCCCCAGAGTTTTTCCCCAGCCTCCAAAGCCTGGTTCATGTGCAACTCCCAAATGCACTGCTGAGGGCGGTGCTCAACCCGGATACACCAACTCAGAATCTGCTCTAGAACTCCATCGTCTTCAAGTCCGGGCCAACGATAAGCGGAGCCTCGGTTGCTCGCTGGACATCATCCGCCGTGAGACCGGGCGCGATCTCTTCCAGAACCAGGCCGCTCTGCGTCACCCGTATATACGCCATCTCGGTGACTATGGTGTTCACCACACGCAGTCCGGTAATCGGCAACGTGCACCGCTTCAAAATCTTTGGCGCGCCATCCTTGGTGGTATGCTCCATGGCCACGATGACCCGTCTGGCGCTGGCGACCAGGTCCATCGCGCCGCCCATGCCTTTTACCATCTTGCCCGGAATCATCCAGTTGGCAAGGTTGCCCTCTTCATCCACTTCCATGGCGCCGAGCACGCTCAGGTCAATGTGGCCGCCGCGGATCATGGCAAACGATTCGGCGCTGGAGAAATATGCCGTGCCCGGAATTTCCGTCACCGTTTCCTTACCAGCGTTGATCAGGTCTCCGTCTTCCTCGCCCGGCAGAGGATACGGCCCGACGCCCAGCATGCCATTCTCGCTTTGCAACACAACATCCATGCCTGGAGGCACACAGTTCGCTACCAGGGTGGGCATTCCGATTCCGAGATTGACGTAGAAGCCGTCGCGCAACTCGCGGGCCACACGCTTCACGATGAGATCGCGCTTTTCGGTGTCCTTCTGCTTCGTAGTTGGAGGGGTTGCCATAGCCTTGATCCTGATTTCTGCTTACGCTTTTCGCAACGTTCGCCGCTCGATGCGTTTCTCGTAGTCGGTTCCCTGGAAGATGCGCTGCACGTAAACGCTGGGGGTGTGCACCTGGTCCGGCTCGATTTCTCCGGGATCGACCAGGTGCTCGACTTCGACGATCGTCACCTTTGCTGCCGTTGCCATCATGGGATTGAAGTTCTGTGCCGTCTTGCGATACACCAGATTGCCCCAACGGTCGCCCTTCCAGGCTTTGATGAGAGCGAAGTCCGCTTTCAATGCCCGCTCCAGCACATACGGTCGGCCATCGAACTCGCGCGTCTCTTTGCCTTCGGCAACCATCGTCCCGAATCCCGCAGGAGTGTAGAAGGCGGGGATTCCCGCCCCGCCGGCGCGGATGCGTTCGGCGAAGGTGCCCTGCGGAATGAGCTCAAGATCGATGCGCCCGCCCAACACCATCTCTTCCAGCAGACGGTTTTCGCCGACGTAGCTTCCCTTGTGCGACTTGATCTGGCCAGCGGCCAGCATCAGCCCGAGTCCAAAGTCATCAATGCCCACGTTGTTGCTGATGGTGTTCAGGTCCTTCACGCCTTTTTTGACCAGCGCACGGATGAGGTTCTCGGGGATCCCGCACAAGCCGAAGCCCCCGATCATGAGCGTGTCGCCATCTTTGATGCCGTGAATGGCCTCGTCTGCGTTCGCCACTACTTTGTTCATTGCCATAGGATTTTGATTCCGACCGGCGATTGTACCGGGGCAAGTCGCCTCGGCGCAAAGGTCATTCGTCTACCGCTCCACGCAGTCCGGCTCAATCCAAATGCTTTCCGTAGCTTCGTCCTTTTACTTGTGATATGGCGATTTCACGACTCCAATAATTGATAAACCATCTGTGTAGCGCGATCTCTAATTTGTCAGTTCAATGGATTGCGATGCCGCGAGTTCGCCGCTCAGAAACGGATGCTTCATAGTCTCCAAGCTCAAGCCTTGTGCTTCGTCGAATCGTTCGGACTTCCACCCGTAGAGCACTGCCTCAAGGCGATACCGACCCGGCTTTAACTCCTTGATGAAGATGTTTGTGTCGAGATCGAACGAGCCCTCGATGTACGCCATGGGCTTGACTAAAACTGCGTCTTTCTCCATTCGCTGAGCGGCGCTCAACTTGTCGATCGGATCAGGGCCCAGGCAGGAACCTGCGTATCCCGGCATGAGGTGTTTGCCGGTACTGTCCTCAAGCCACGCCCAAACATGCGGCGGGTTGCCGCACTTCACCTCCCATACCGTTCGAGGGACGAAGATCTCAGCGTGGCTGATGTTTCTTACTCGGTAGGTAAAGTCGATCTTCTCTCCGATTTTGTAGCTCTTTCGCTTGGGAGTGATGGTG
>Ga0097691_1002453_pt1 | contig 12354 bp, 12 predicted proteins | sample NGESurdeep072012_8_FD_72858 | JGI IMG/M metagenome (GOLD analysis project Ga0097691, IMG submission 72858) | Arctic peat soil microbial communities from Barrow, Alaska - NGEE Surface sample 210-1 deep-072012 | ecosystem: Environmental > Terrestrial > Soil > Wetlands > Peat ...
GCCAGATCGTCAGGCAGAAGCGCTGAACGACTGCCGGGTGGTCACCTCTGACCACCAGGCAGCGCTCACCAACGGTGAGCACACGTCATACCGGATCGAACTCTAAAAGGAGAGGCGGGAACATATGGGAGCGCAGATGCGGGTTTACCGCCAGCGCATCCGGTCCGTCCAGGCGACCAAGAAGATCACGCGTGCGATGGAGCTCATCGCGGCCTCGCGGGTCGTGAAGGCTCGTCAGCGCGTCACCGAGTCCACGCCGTACGCACGGGCGCTCACCCGAGCCGTGTCCGCGGTGGCGACGTTCTCCAACGAGGACCATCCGCTGACCACGGAGCACGCCGACGTTCGGCGAGCGGCGATGGTGGTCATCACCAGCGACCGGGGTCTGGCCGGGGCGTACTCCTCGGCCGTGCTCAAGGAGAGTGAGAAGCTCGCTGAGCTGCTGCGCGAAGAGGGCAAAGAGGTCATCCCCTACCTCGTGGGTCGCAAGGCGGTGGCCTTCTACAAGTTCCGCCGTCGCGAGTTCGCGCAGGAGTGGTCAGGATTCTCCGACAGCCCGAAGTTCGAGGTGGCTCGCGAGATCGGTCAGCGGATCACCGACGACTTCATCAAGGACCACGAGAGCGGTGGGGTCGACGAGGTCCACGTGGTGTTCACGCGGTTCGTCAGCATGGTCACCCAGGAGCCCGAGGTCATCCGGCTGCTGCCCCTCGAGGTTGTCGAGGGCGACGATGCCCCCGACGCTGACGAGGTGCTACCCCTTTACGTGTTCGAGCCGAGCGCCGACGAGGTGCTGGACGCTCTGCTGCCCAAGTACGTCATGTCTCGTCTGTTCAACGCGTTGTTGCAGGCTGCGGCTTCCGAGCTCGCCGCCCGCCAGCGCGCCATGAAGTCAGCGACGGACAACGCCGAGGAGCTCATCCGCAAGTACACCAGGCTGGCCAACCAGGCGCGCCAGGCCGAGATCACCCAAGAGATCAGCGAAATCGTGGGCGGCGCCGACGCCCTCGCGTCCGCCAAGTAAGAAGGTAGAGAGAGCTAATGACTGCCGTAATTTCTGAGACCGATGCGGGCGCGCCCGCCGCCGGGGGCGGAGTTGGTCGCGTCTCACGCATCATCGGCCCGGTCATCGACGTGGAGTTCCCCGCCGACGCCATGCCGTCGATGTACAACCTGCTCACCGTCGAGGTAGAGCTGTCGGGCGAGACCAAGAGCCTGAACCTGGAGGTCGCACAGCACATCGGCGACAACATGGTCCGGGCCATCTCGCTCCAGCCCACCGACGGTGTGGTGCGCGGCGCCGTCGTGAAGGACTCCGGAGGCCCCATCACGGTGCCCGTCGGTGACGTCACGCTGGGTCACGTGTTCAATACGACCGGCGAGTGCCTCAACCTCAAAGGCGACGAGAAGCTCGAGATCAGCGAGCGCTGGGGCATCCACCGCCCGGCGCCGGACTTCGACCAGCTCGAGTCCAAGACGGTCATGTTCGAGACCGGCATCAAGGTCATTGACCTGCTCACGCCATATGTCCAGGGCGGAAAGATCGGCCTGTTCGGTGGTGCCGGTGTCGGCAAGACCGTCCTCATCCAGGAGATGATCGCCCGCGTCGCCAAGGACCACGGTGGTGTCTCGGTGTTCGCCGGCGTCGGTGAGCGTACCCGCGAGGGCAATGACCTGATCGTCGAGATGGACGAGGCCGGCGTTCTCGGCCAGACCGCCCTCGTGTTCGGCCAGATGGATGAGCCGCCGGGCACGCGCCTTCGTGTCGCCCTCTCGGCCCTGACGATGGCCGAGTACTTCCGTGACGTGCAGAAGCAGGACGTGCTGCTGTTCATCGACAACATCTTCCGTTACACCCAGGCCGGTTCCGAGGTCTCCACGCTGCTCGGCCGGATGCCGTCCGCCGTCGGCTACCAGCCCAACCTCGCCGACGAGATGGGTGTGCTCCAGGAGCGCATCACCTCGACGCGTGGTCACTCGATCACCTCGATGCAGGCAATCTATGTGCCGGCTGACGACTACACGGACCCGGCGCCGGCCACGACCTTCGCCCACCTGGACGCCACGACCGAGCTTTCGCGCGACATCGCCTCCCTCGGTATCTACCCCGCCGTCGACCCACTGACCTCGACCTCGCGGATCCTGGACCCGCGCTACATCTCCCAGGACCACTACGACACGGCGGTCCGCGTGATCGGGATCCTGCAGCGCAACAAGGAGCTGCAGGACATCATCGCGATTCTCGGCATCGACGAGCTCTCCGAAGAGGACAAGATCCTCGTCAACCGGGCCCGCCGGATCCAGCGTTTCCTGTCACAGAACACCTATGTGGCCAAGCAGTTCACCGGCCTGGAGGGTTCGACGGTCTCATTGGCCGACTCGATCGAGGGCTTCACCAAGATCGCCGACGGTGACCTCGATGACGTCGCGGAGCAGGCGTTCTACATGTGCGGTGGCCTCGACGACGTCGAGCGTCAGTGGTCCGAGATCCAGAAGAACCTCTGATCTGGAGCTCTGCTCAGCCCCACCATCAAAGACAGAGCCGGTCGCCCCATGGGGTGACCGGCTCTGTCGTGCCCGGGTCGTCTGCGGTCATGTGTCCGAAGACGTCCGCGGCCCAGCGGTATGCCGGGTTGTCTGCGGTCATGTGTCCGAAGACGTCCTCTTGTTAGGTTGGACCGCATGCCGGAGACGATCGAGGACTACTACGCACGCGTCATGGCCGCGGCCGGCAATGAGGGCCGCCTGGCTTTCCCCGCCGATGGCATCCCCTACTGGGAGATCTTCCCGTTCGAGGCGGAGGGTTTGCGGCTCAAGCACATGGAGCCCCTGGCCGATGCAGAGAAGCCCCGTGACGGCGAGGGTGGGAAGCCCTGTAGAACATGCAGCCAGGTTGAGGAACGCAACTCGGTGGACGCCGAGGTCTGGAGCGACGACCACTGGCGCGTTTCGGTCGGCCCGCCAAGCGGCGCTCCCCTGGTACTCATGCTGGTGCCGCGGACCCACCACGACTTCACCACCCTGCCCATGGACCTTGCCGCGGAGATGGGTCAGATCATGGTCGCCCTCGGTGCCGCGATCGAGGCCTTGCCGAGCGTGGAGCGTGTCCACGTCAGCAAGTGGGGTGATGGGGGCGCGCACGCCCACGTCTTCTTCTTGGCCCGACCAACCCGTATGCCGCAGCTGCGCGGCACCATGCTGGCGGTCTGGGACGACTTCCTGCCGCCCATCCCGAGCGACGTCCGCGACGCGAACGCTCGCGCCGTCATACAAGATCTGGTCCGGACGTATGGCGGAGCGCGCTCGGCCGCGAAGCCTGACCACAACCACACCTGATGGTCAGGCCACCCGGCGTCGCCCGTTAGACTCCCGGTAAACGTTAGCGAGCGGAGGATCCCGTTGAGTCACTTGCAGGTTGAGCTTGTCGCCGCAGATCGCAAGGTCTGGGAGGGCGAAGCCAAGCAGGTCAGCGCACGCACTGTCGAGGGCGAGATGGGGATCCTGCCCGGTCACACGCCACTGCTCGGAATCCTGGTAAGCGGCGAGGTCCGGATCGAGTCCACGTCGGGTCAGACCCATACGGCCACGATCGACAGCGGCTTCCTCTCGATCGAGCACGATCGCGTCACCATCGTTGCCGAGGCCGTTGACGCCTCCCAAATCCGCGCCTGACCTCAGGTGCGCGAACTGCTGCTCACCAGCGAGGTGCTGGTTGGTGGCGCCATCTTCATCGTCGCCGCCGTCCTAGGCGCCGTGTTCACCCGGCGGCGGCTGATCGCACGCGGCAAGCCTCTGACAGTCTGTGCGCTGCGAGAGCCCGGCGATCGCCGGTGGCGGTTCGGGCTGGCGCGTTATGGCTCGACCGGGCTCGAGTGGTTCACCCTGCTCGGGTTCTCCCTGCGGCCTGCCCGGCGCTGGGATCGCGGGCTGCTCAACATCGGGGCCAGCCGGCCGCTGGAACCGGGCGAACGGCCTGAGGTCCTTATCCCGGTGGCTTTGAGGGTCGACTGCCGGTATCGCCAGACGCGCTTCGAGCTCGCCCTGGCGCGGGCTCCCTACACCGCGCTGAGATCCTGGCTCGAAGCCTCCCCACCCGGGCGCGGCGTCAACGTCGCATAACTCTTGTCCGGGCCCGTCGCAGGCTCCCTACCCTGCGCTGCGATCCTGCCTCAAGGCCTCCCCACCCGGGCGGGGCCTCAACATCGCCTAGCTCTTGCCGGCGCCGGGCCCGGGCTTCTGCGCCCGCCCGCCGCCCGGCGCCCAGAGCACGTCGCCGCCGATCTCGAGATTGGCCACCCGTCCCAGGATGAACAAGAGGTCCGACAGCCGGTTGAGGTACTTCGCGGTGAGCGGGTTGATCCCACCCACTCCCTTGTCGCTGCCCTCGGGGGCCGGCCGGTCGCCATACGTCTCCAGTGCCGTCCATGCGGAACGCTCGGCACGCCGGGCCACCGTCCTGGCCACATGCAGGTATGCCGACCCGGGCGTGCCACCCGGCAGGATGAACGAGCTCAGCTTCTCCAGCTCGTCGTTGAAGCGGTCGCAGTCCGTCTCCAGCTCGTCGACCCAGACCTCCTGGACCCGCAACGGTGGGTACTCATAGCTCGCGGCCAATGGTGTGCACAGGTCCGCACCCACGTCGAAGAGGTCGTTCTGGATCCGGAGCAGCACCGCACGGACGTCTTCACGCAGGGCGCCGCACGTGACCGCCACGCCGATGCAGCTGTTGGCCTCGTCGGTGTCCGCGTAGGCCACCAGGCGGGGGTCTGTCTTCCGGGTGCGGCTGAAGTCCCCCAGCGCCGTGCTGCCGTCATCGCCGGTGCGGGTGTAGATCCGTGTCAGGTTGACCATGGACACGATGCTCTCAGATGGTCCACCGATAGGCTCACCCGGTGATGGAGCGGTTTCGTGTGGTCGGTGGCACCAGTCTGCGGGGTGAGGTGTCGGTCGTCGGTGCCAAGAACAGCGCCCTGAAGCTCATGGCGGGCGCCCTGCTGGCAGTTGGCACGACCCGGCTGACCAACGTGCCCGCAATCCTCGATGTGATGAAGATGGCCGAGCTGCTGCGCCGGCTCGGATGCACGGTCGACTATGACGCAGACGCCGGAGTCGTCGAGATCGACGTCCCCGAGCGGATCGGACACCGGGCCGACTACGACCTGGTGCGGGCGCTTCGCGCCTCGATCTGCGTCCTCGGCCCCCTGGTGGCCCGGTGCGGGCAGGCGGAGGTGGCGGTCCCCGGCGGCGACGCGATCGGGTCCCGAGGTCTGGACCTGCATGCTTCGGGCCTGGAGACGTTGGGGGCCACGGTTCATGTGACCCACGGCTACCTTGTCGCCGAGGCGCCGCACGGTCTGCAAGGCGGAGAGATCCACCTGGACTTCCCCAGCGTCGGCGCAACCGAGAACATCCTGATGGCAGCGGTACTGGCTGGGGGAGTGACCCGCGTGACGAACGCCGCGCGCGAGCCCGAGATCGTTGACATCGCACGGTTCCTCTCCGCGATGGGCGCCCGGATCGAGGGTGCCGGGACGTCGGTCATCACGGTCGAGGGTGTCAGCGCCCTGACTCCGGTGTCCCACGAGGTGGTGGCTGACCGCATAGCGGCCGGCACGTGGGCGTTCGCCGCGGCCACGACCGGTGGCGACGTCGAGGTGGTCGGCGGCGTGCCTGGGCACCTGGGGGCGACACTTGACCGGTTGACCGATGCAGGCACGGACATCATCACGACAGATCGCGGGTTTCGGGTGACCGCTTCCGGTCGACGCTCGGCATTCGACGTCGCCACGTTGCCCTACCCCGGGTTTCCCACCGACCTCCAGCCCTTTGCGCTGACCTACAACGCGGTCGCCCAGGGCAGCGCGATGATCACAGAGAACCTCTTCGAGGCACGCTTCCGTACGGTCCAGGAGCTCGCGCGTCTGGGAGCTGATGCCCGCGTCGATGGGCATCACGTCATGATGCACGGCGTCAAACGTCTTTCCGGCGCGCCCGTCCAGGCCAGCGACATCCGGGCCGGGGCGGCACTGGTCATCGCCGGTCTTGTTGCCGATGGCATCACGACGGTCAGTCGAGCCCACCACGTCGACCGCGGTTACGCGGGCTTCGCTGAGGCGCTTCGTGGGCTCGGAGCTGACGTCACCCGCGAGCCGGACGAAGCGCCATACAGGTGATGGCCTGACCGGGTGCGCGGATGTCTCCGGCCCGGCAAGCGTTATTCGTGACCAGATCGTTACCTGCTGCCTCACCGCCATCGGGCAGGTTCGGGCGTCATCATAGGAATGATCAGCACACGGGCTCCGGGTGGGGGCTACGTGCCTGACACGAGGGGCTGGACGTGACTCAGACGGTGGTGAAGCAACCCGCGCGCGTTTCCGAGATCAGTTGCGGCCAGGAGGTCGCTGTTGCTGGTCGGCTGGACGTGCGCACCGTGCCCGAGCTGAGGTTGGCCCTGCATCTCGTCCTGGACCGTGGGGTTGGCGACCTGCTGATCCATCTTGCCGAGGCCGAGGTCCATGACGCCACCGGTCTCGGAGTGATCGTCGGGATGCATCATCGCGCTCGTCTCATGGGGCGCCGTCTGGTCCTGGTCGATGTCTCACCTCGGCTCGACCGGCTCCTGCGCACCACGCGTCTGCATCGGGTTCTCACGCGGGCGCCGGATGAGGGCGCGGCCGCTGTGGCAACTCTCACCGCCTGAGACCCCTGCCTGTCCGGCGATACCGGCCGGTACCTTCTTCGGTATGTCACCTGCAGAAACCGCCCGCCAGCGTCGAGACCCCGTGTGGGTCATGCGTACCTACGCGGGCCACTCCAGTGCCGCGGCGAGCAACGAGCTCTTCCGGCGAAACCTGGCCAAGGGGCAGACCGGTCTCTCGGTCGCGTTCGACCTGCCGACGCAGACCGGTTTCGACCCCGACCACACGCTGGCCAGCGGCGAGGTCGGCAAGGTCGGAGTGCCGATCTCGCACATCGGCGACATGCGGGCGCTCTTTGCGGACATCCCGCTGGCGCGGATGAACACCTCGATGACCATCAACGCCACGGCCATGTGGCTGCTTGCGATGTACGAGGTCGTTGCCGAGGAGCAGGCGGTCGAAGCCGGCGATGATCCTGTGGCTGCAGTGAAGGCTCTCGCGGGGACGACACAGAACGACATCATCAAGGAGTACCTCTCGCGCGGGACGTACGTCTTCGCACCCCAGCCCTCTCTGCGGCTGATCACCGACATGGTCGCCTACACCGTGGCCGAGATCCCCAGCTGGAACCCCACCAACATCTGCAGCTACCACCTCCAGGAGGCCGGCGCGACGCCTGTCCAGGAGATCTCCTACGCCATGTGCACCGCGATCGCCGTCCTGGATGCCGTCCGCGACTCCGGACAGGTCCCGCCAGAGCGCTTCGGAGAGGTCGTCAAGAGGATCTCCTTCTTCGTCAACGCCGGCGTTCGCTTCGTCGAGGAGATGTGCAAGATGCGGGCGTTCGTCCAGCTCTGGGATGAGCTCACGCTCGAGCGGTATGGCGTGAAGGACCCCACCCAGCGGCGCTTCCGTTACGGCGTCCAGGTCAACTCGTTGGGGCTGACCGAGGCTCAGCCGGAGAACAACATCCAGCGAATTGTGTTGGAGATGCTGGCAGTCACGCTGTCCAAGGACGCCCGGGCCCGAGCCGTGCAGCTGCCAGCCTGGAACGAGGCTCTGGGGCTGCCGAGGCCCTGGGACCAGCAGTGGTCGCTGCGTCTGCAGCAGGTGCTGGCGTTCGAGTCGGACCTGCTCGAGTACGACGACCTGTTCACAGGATCCCGCGTCGTCGAGGCCAAGGTGGCCGAGCTCCTCGTGGGGGCCAGGGCCGAGATCGACCGGGTCCAGGAGATGGGAGGGGCGGTGGCGGCGGTCGAGTCGGGCTACATGAAGTCACAGATGGTGGCATCGCTCTCGCTGCGGCGCCAACGCATCGAAGCCGGTGAGGACATCGTCGTCGGCGTCAACAAGTTCGAGACGACAGAGCCGAACCCTCTGACCGCCGACCTCGACGCCGCGATCCAGACGGTGGACCACGACGTGGAGGCCAAGGCTGCGGCCGCCGTCGTCGCATGGCGCACTGTCCGCGACTCCACCGACCCCGGCCGTGCGGCCGCCCGGTCCGCGCTGGCCCGCCTGGTCAGAGACGCGAAGTCCGGGGCCAACCTGATGCCGGCATCTCTGGAGGCCGCCCGCGCTGGTGTGACAACCGGCGAGTGGGCTCAGGCGCTGCGCGACGTCTTCGGTGAGTATCGTGCGCCCACAGGGGTTTCCGGGTCCGTGGGGGTCAGTAGTGCCGACGTTGGCGGCGACCTGGGCCAGGTGCGGGAACGGGTCCGCACCACGGGCGAGGAGCTCGGGACCCGGCTCCGCCTGCTGGTGGGCAAGCCAGGCCTAGACGGGCACAGCAACGGCGCCGAGCAGGTCGCCGTGCGAGCACGGGATGTCGGGTTCGAGGTTATCTACCAGGGCATCCGACTGACTCCGGAGCAGATTGTCGCCGCCGCCGTGGCCGAGGACGTTCACTGTGTTGGCCTCTCGATCCTGTCCGGCTCGCACATGCAGCTCGTTCCGCGCGTGCTGGCGGGACTCAGGGCGGCCGGCGCTGGCGACCTGCCTGTCATCGTCGGCGGCATCATCCCCGAGAGCGACGCCGACGCGCTGCGACGGCTCGGGGTCGCTGCGGTCTTCACTCCCAAGGACTTCGGGCTGACCCAGATCATGGGCGGCATCGTGGATGTGATCCGGGCCTCCCGCGGTCTCCACCCCTAGCTTGTTGCCCTGAAACCACCGAAACGGCACGTCGCAGCACTCGAAACGGTGGTTTCGCCGCAACAAGACCGGCTGATCTGTGTCGTGATGCTCAGAACAGGCGTGAACCCACATCGTCGATGCCCTTGAGCGCGTCGTAGTCCAGGGTCACGCAGCGTATGCCACGGTCGGTGGCCAGGGTGCGCGCCTGCGGCTTGATCTCCTGGGCGGCAAAGACACCTGTCACCGGCGCCAGGTGGGAGTCGCGGTTCATCAGCTCGAGGTAGCGAGTGAGCTGCTCCACGCCGTCGATGTCCCCGCGGCGCTTGATCTCGACCGCAACCGTCGCTCCCGCAGCGTCCTTGCACAAGATGTCGACGGGTCCGATGGCGGTCATATACTCCCTGCGGACCAGCGTGTATCCCGGGCCCAACGTGACGATGTGCTCGGCAAGCAGCCGCTGCAGGTGTGCCTCGACGCCGTCCTTGACAAGGCCTGGGTCTATGCCCAGCTCGTGGTCCGAGTCGTGCAGCACCTCGTACAGGCGGACCCGGAGGCGGTCCTCGGACCTGGCGTGCTGAACGACCCAGACCGACTCGACGCCGTCAGCGACCTCGTGCTCCTCGGGCTCGACCTCGGCCATGGCACACGGAGGTGACATCCAGTTCAGGGGCTTGTACGAACCGCCGTCGCTGTGGACGAGCACGGACCCATCGGCCTTGACCACCAGCAACCGGGTCGCCAACGGCAGATGGGCCTGGAGCCGGCCTTCGTAATCCACGCTGCACCGAGCTATGACCAGTCGCACGGCCGGCAGCCTACCGAGCCCGCCGGGCAACCCGGCATACGCCCGTCCTGTCCGTTGCGCGGCCTCGACGCGCGACCAACCCGGGTATCGCTTCTGGGGGCCCCTCCCGTATGGGCGGGCGCTCTGACAGACTCGCCCTCATGGCTCGTGACTTCGCAACAGTTGGCGTGATCGGACTCGGCACCATGGGTGCGGGCATCGTGGAGGTGTTCGCCCGCAACGGTCTGGACGTCGTCGCGGTCGAGGTCTCCCCGGGGGCTGTCGAGAAAGGCCAGCGGGTCCTGCGGCACAGCACCGATCGTGCCCTCGCTCGCGGCAAGCTGACCGAGCAGGAGCAGATCGAGCTGCACGACCGGGTGCGCTTCACCTCCGACCTCGGGGATCTCGCCGAGTGCGACCTCGTGGTCGAGGCGGTGCCCGAGCACCTCGATCTCAAGCGCGACATCTTCGCCAAGCTGGATCTCATCGTGAAGCCGGACGCGATCCTGGCCACCAACACCTCAAGCCTGTCCGTCACCGAGATCTCGGTGGCCACCCAGAACCCGCGTCGCTTCGTTGGCATGCACTTCTTCAACCCCGCGCCGGTGCTGAAGTTCGTCGAGGTCATCCGGACCGTCGTCACCGAGGACGCCGTCGTCGAGGACGTCAAGGCGCTCGCCGAACGAATCGGCAAGATGCCCGTCGTCATCGGCGACAGGGCCGGATTCATCGCCAACGCACTGCTGTTCGGCTACCTCAACCACGCCGTCGACATGTTCGAGAGCCGTTATGCCACGCGTGAGGACATCGACGCGGCCATGCAGCTCGGCTGTGGGCTGCCGATGGGCCCCCTTGCGCTCATGGACCTCATCGGCCTCGACACGGCCTACGAGATCCTCGACACGATGTACAGGCAGGGACGCGAGCGGCTGCACGCACCCAGCCCCATCATCAAGCAGATGGTCACCGGCGGGCTCAAGGGTCGCAAGACCGGTCGGGGCTTCTACACCTATGACGAGGCCGGCAGCTCCACCGTCGTGGCCGACCACCTCACACCGGTCGTCGATGGTGCCCACCAGGGCGACCTCCGCACGGTGAGCACCGTGGGTGTCGTTGGCTCCGGCACGATGGCGACCGGGATCATCGAGGTGTTCGCCAAGGCCGGGTATGCCGTGACGTTCGTTGCGCGCTCAGACTCAAAGGTCGAGGGGGTCAAGGCCGCCATCGCGAAGAGCCTGGAGAAGGCGGTCCAGCGCGGCAAGCTCACGACTGAAGACCGTGACGCGGTCGCCGGGCGGCTGAACGGCACGACGTCGCTGGATGCCCTGGCTCAGGTCGACCTTGTGGTCGAGGCGGTCGTGGAGGACATCAAGGTCAAGCAGGCTCTGTTCGAGAACCTCGACGAGATCTGCAAAGAGGGCGCGATCCTGGCCACGACCACCTCCTCGCTGCCCGTCATCTCGTGCGCCATCATGACCCAGCGACCGCAGGATGTCGTGGGCCTGCACTTCTTCAACCCCGCCCAGATCATGAAGCTGGTCGAGGTCGTCCACACCATCTCGACCGCGGATGACGTCGTGGCCACAGTGCAGGACCTGTGCCGGGCGATCGGTAAGCATCCGGTGACCTGCGGGGACCGCTCAGGCTTCATCGTCAACGCCTTGCTCTTCCCCTACCTCAACGACGCGGTCAAGATGCTCGAGGCGCACTATGCCAGCGCCGATGACATCGACATCGCCATGAAGACCGGCTGTGGCTACCCGATGGGCCCCTTCGAGCTTCTCGACGCCGTCGGCCTCGACGTCTCCCTCGCCATCCAGCGTGAGCTCTACCTCGAGTTCCGGGAGCCTGGTTTCAGCCCGGCGCCACTGCTCGAGCACCTCGTCACCGCGCGCTATCTCGGGCGCAAGGTTGGGCGCGGGTTCCGCACCTACCCCTGAGCCTGCGCGCGAGTCCCGGGGCAGGCGCGCTCCGGCTTCGCTAGGTTCCGGAAGCCGTTTCGTGGCCAAATTGTCCGATTGCGAGCTCTCGACCATGTACGGTGGTGGCGCCTGCGGCTTTTACACCAGGTCCAGCCGTCGAAGGGATCGACCATGAAGCTCTCCACGCACGAGGCGAAGGCAGGTCGCGTGCGTTTCGGCGTCGCGTCGCTCGCAGCTCTTGGACTGCTCATGGCATTCCCGGTCAGCGCCCAGGCGGCTCCGGCTCCGGTGGGCTTGGGGACGGCCAAGAGCTTTGCGGTGCTGGCCGGTACCACGGTCACTAACACCGGCGCAACGAAAGTCTCTGGAGACTTGGGCCTCAGTCCGGGTGCGGCGGCTGCGATCACCGGCTTCCCGCCAGGACTGGTGACCAATGGAAGCCAGCACGCAGCTGATGCCCTCGCTGCCCAAGCGCAACTCGCCCTGAAGACCGCGTATGACGACGCATCATTGCGGGTCCCGCCCGCCCAGACGCTCTCAGCACTTGGTGGCCTGACCTTGGTTGCAGGCGTCTACAAGTCGACCGAGGATTTGAGCCTGACGGGCACCCTCACTCTGGACGGACAGAATGACCCCAACGCGGTGTTCATCTTCCAGGCGGCGCGGGGCCTCACTGTCGCGTCCTCCAGCCAGGTCAACATGATCAACGGCGCCTCACCATGCAACGTGTTCTGGCAGGTCACCAGCTCTGCGACGCTTGGAAGCGGTGCCAGCTTCCGCGGCACCATCATGGCGCTGACCAGCATCAGCCTTGACACCGGCGCGTCAGTTGACGGCCGAGTGCTGGCTCGCAACGGAGCAGTCACGCTGCAGG
>Ga0097691_1002454_pt1 | contig 12351 bp, 14 predicted proteins | sample NGESurdeep072012_8_FD_72858 | JGI IMG/M metagenome (GOLD analysis project Ga0097691, IMG submission 72858) | Arctic peat soil microbial communities from Barrow, Alaska - NGEE Surface sample 210-1 deep-072012 | ecosystem: Environmental > Terrestrial > Soil > Wetlands > Peat ...
GTTAAAAACAATGATCCTCTGCTTGTCATCGACCGTGATGATGGCGTCCATCGCGGAACTAATTATGCCGAGCAATCGCTCTTGGCTATCTCGAAGGGCGTCGTCAGCCCGCTTGTGCTCCGAAATATTCTCTACCGTGCCTTCGATTAAGCTCGGCTTATCGTCGACGGGCGCTGAAGCCTTCGTGCCGCGGCGTACTTCTAGCTGAGCCGCCACTAGATGAGCAAGCGTGAGTAGAGCATCTTTGTGCCCGGCTGGTAGTTCCCGAGGCAAGCGATCCATCACACAAAGCGTGCCCAGGGCGTACCCCTCTGTGGTCAAAAGAGGAGCACCGGCGTAGAACCGAATCGGAAGCGAGCAGTCTTCCGGTCGTCCTCTTCCCGGATGGAACGAAACTGCTGGAGAGCGTGCCAGCCGATGTCGCTCAGAAGGTCGGCTTGCGGACGCGCGCGCAGACTGACTTCTATGATTTGGCCATCATTGGTGGGGGACCAGCCGGTTTGGCGGCGGCGGTTTATGGCGCGTCAGAAGGTTTGCACACGCTGCGCCTGCACCATCGCGCGGCGCGCCAGATCGCCGCCACTAAGCCCGGCGGGAAATCCAAGATAGTTTTCGATCCGTGAGCTCATTCCGGCCTGGCCCCCCGGCGCCTCCCGCTCAATCAAGCAGGCGTTTAGTTTCCGGGTCGTTGGCCGAGAGCTCAACGTCAATCCACTGGTAGGGCACGTGGTTTCGCGCGAGAAAGTCCCGCAGTTCGTATGAGCGGGGCGACCACCGCGTGCCCAAGACGCGGATCCCTTCGAAGGGCGGCCGGTAGGAAGCTTGCCAATCATCGAGCATATCGTCCAATTGCGGATAGAGGTGTTCCGCGGGTGGGTCCCACGGCTTCATGAAGAAGTAATCAATGTTGGCTTGATTGATGGCGCTGATCGCAGCATTGGTGTCGGCATAGGCGGTGAGCAGCGCCCGTTTCGCTTCGGGAAAAATCTGCCTTGCGCCCTCCAAAAATCCGACCCCATCCATGTTTGGCATCCGCTGGTCCGCCAGGAGGAGAGCCACACCGTCGTTACGCACCTTCAACTGTTTCAAGAGTTCTAGTGCCCCAGTCGGGGAATCACTCCCGATCACGCGGTACTCGGCACCGTAGTGCGACCGTAAATCACGTTCGATTGCGCGCAAAACATCGGAGTCGTCATCCACACTCAACAGAATCGGTTTCGCCATGATCGCTCTCAGCTTTGATGAAGGAGTAGGTCAGACACCCGATCGAACCCGAATAACAACATTAGATACCGGACCTAGTGTTCCGGTCGCGCAATTATCGTGGAGGGGCAGACGAGCGCACGCAATACGGCAAACCTTCGCCAATTGCTACGGCCTGGCAGCCCGTCGTCCGTCAAATAATCGCGAAAAACATTCAAGCCACAAGTTCGCCGGGCTCGACCTCGTCCACGTAGCACCAAACCCAGCCTTCTCCCGGCTCGATGGAGCGAATCAAAGGATGCTGCGTTTTGTGAAAATGCTTGGTGGCATGCTTGTACTTGGACGAGTCGCAGCAGCCAACGTGTCCGCAAGTGAGGCAAAGACGCAGGTGGACCCACGTATCGCCGGTCTTGGCACAGTCTTCACACACATGTTTGTTGGTTTCTCTGATTTTGATCTGGTCAAGGTGGGTGCAATCTTTTGGCATCGGTTCCTCCTGGGCTTTACTGATGAATGTCTCTCAGGTGCTCCCCGTGGACGCGCGGCAGATGCATCACTCCGCAGTGAGCAGGGTCTCGGCAAAAGGCCACCGCTCATCGACCCATTGCGCCTCGCAGCTGAAGCCGGCATCGCGTGCCATCTGGAAGATCTCCTCCGTCGAATACTTGTGACTGCTTTCCGTCCAGATGGTTTCCCCTTCGAGAAACTCGACGTCGAGTTCCGCTGCCGGGATGCTCACCGTCTGCCGCCGCTTGGACCGCAGGTGCATCTCGACGCTGCGCGCCTCATGATTGATCCTTGCCATGTGGGAGAATTGCCTAAGGTCAAAGTCGGCATCGAGTTCGCGATTGATGCGGGCCAGCAGGTTGAGATTGAATGCCGCCGTCACTCCGAGTTCATCGTCGTAGGCCGCGAGCACTTGCGTGCTGGGCTTTTCCAGATCCGTTCCCAGCAGCAGTGAGTCGCCGGGCTCCAGAATCCGCCGGACCTCGGCAAGGAACTTCACACCCGCGGGACGATCGAAGTTTCCGATGGTACTTCCCAGAAACAGCACAAAGAGGTGTTGGCGGTCCCTCCGCTGCGCCGCGACCTCCAGCAGTCCATCGAGATATTCACGCTCAAAGCCCAGAATGCTGATCGAATCAATATCACTGAGTTCCCGCTCACACATCACCAAGGCCGAGCGGGATATTTCGACGGGATAGTAGAACGTGTGCTGCTTTCGACAGAGTGCTTCGAGCACCCAGCGGGCCTTCTTGCCACTGCCGCTACCCAACTCGGCGACGGCGACCGGCATGGCTAGGGAATCGACGATCTCGCTTGCATGGCGCCGCAGCAAACGCTCATCGGCGCGGGTGAGACCGTACTCAGGCAGACGACTGATCACTTCAAACAGGGCCGAGCCCACGTCGTCGTAAAGGTACTTGGAGGCAAGTTCCTTCTGTCCCGCCCGCGTGAGGCCAGCACGCACGTCGGAGGCAAATTCGTAAGCGGCATTGGTGGTAATCGCGTGTACAAGCATTCCCTGATCCCTCCGGTCATTGGCTTACACATCAGTGGCTTACACAGCGGAAACCGGCGTACACGTATTGGTAATGAGCCTGGAACCAGTTGCGAAACGTGGGCCGGAGTAGGCATGCGCCTGTGCGCGCCGAGCCTCCCTTCATGACGAAGTGCCTGCCGTCGAAAAAGTCAGCCGAATAGCCGCGGTAAAACGGAAATGGCTCAAAACCGGGAAACGGTGCAAACGCGGTGAACGTCCATTCCCACCCGTTACCCAACATGTCGTCAATCCCGAAAGCGCTTTGGCCCTCAGGAAACGCGTTCACCGGTGTGGGGTCCCAGCGGTGAAAATCGAAATTGCCATACCTCGCACGGGGCGCTTCACTCCCCCACGGATAGATTCTTTCGCTTCCACCTGCGGCGCCGTACGCGGCGCGATGCCACTCCGCTTCCGTAGGGAGCGACTTCCCCGCCCACCGCGCGTACGCGCTTGCTTCCGCATGACTCGCATAGACAGGCCAATCGAGCGGGAGCGGTACTTCGTCGAACATCGTCCGGTAAAGCCAACGATCTCCTGTCCAACGATCGCCTGCCTTCTTCCAGAACACCGGATGAGAGATCCCGTGGGCGGTTCTCCAGTTCCAATCCTCGTCGCTCCAGAAACTGCGGGTCTCATATCCGCCAGCGGCCATGAACTCGAGATACTGCCGGTTGGTCACTTTGTAGCGATCAATAGCAAATGCGGGGACGTCCACCGCGTGGGCTTCGTACTCATTGTCCCAACCGAAGTTGTCGGCGCCACGGCGGAGGCCGAGTGTCGCCACACCCGCAGGGACCTCAACCATCCGGGGGATCACCGGAGCGCTGTTGAGATTCTGTGGATCTGCTTGCCGCACCTTCTTGTCGAGCGCCAATTGATGCAGCATGTAGGCTAGCGTCTCGACATGCATCAGTCGATGCTCAACCGCTACGTTGAGCAAAGTGTCCACCGAAAAGCCGTCGCGCGTCTGAGCGTATTCGAGTGCTCCGTCGGTCAACTTCTCGTCCAGAGCGGCCCGGATTCTGGTCACGTAGCCGTGCACCGCATCCAAGGAAGGCCAGTCGGACGGCTGATCGTTGGGCAGGCCACCGCCGACTGGGTCGATGCCGAACGCAAACAATCGATCAAATTCAGGATGAAAACTCTTCAGCCCGAAGATGTTTTCGTGGAGCAAATTCCAATCGAATGCCTCAAGGTGCCCCACATAGAAGATGATGCGATGACGCTCCGGAATCGGCCGCTCATAGAGGGAACCCGCGCGGACCACACTGAACAGTGCATCGCTTCGCCGGCGTGCGTCGTAGACCCGTTCCATGAGCCCCAAACGGACTGCGACGCCATTTTCCGTAGCAAGCATTGGGGCCTCCCAGTTTGGTGGTGATGACCGGACGAATGTCTGTTGTTCAACTTGAGCGGTCTTCTACTACAGCACCCACAGCATAGCCGGCCACCCCACTCTCGGATTCCTTAGATGTCGAATTGCTCGGCGCGGTCGCACACAAAAATGTCTTTATTACGCCTCCCAGTTCGTCCCCATCCGGTCACCCAGGGCGCACCGGTCAGCGCCATAACCAAAACGTCGGAGGTCAATTCCGTTCCGTTTGCCCGTGATTCGTGCTGATTCGGGCATAATTCAAGCGAACGGTTAAGGCGACTGTCGCAAAACAGAACCGCTACTCTACTGCCAGGTGCCGAGGATACGGCGTAAAAGCACCAGTTCGCCCAAATGGTAGGCGTTGTGATCGGCAGCGAGCAGTGCCTCTCTCAGGACACTCTGACCGTCGCCGTGTGGAATGACAGCCAGCAGATCGGTCGATTCATTGGCCACCAGTTCGCATAACGCCTCAAGATCCTTGCGAAAGGCTTGCACACTCTGGTCCCAGGCTTTTTCGCTCGCAGGCGATTGAGTGCTAGGCCAGTACCCGCCTGGGAATTCAGGCGATCTGTGACCGGGGTTGCGGGAGAACTCCAAGATGTCCCACTGGGCGATGCGCAGGTGTTCGAGCAATCCCCAAGCCGAATGCTCGGCGCCCTTCGGCCTTTTCCCGCGCAGATTGGCCGGGAAATTCTTGATGGCTGACTCGAAGCCCACATGAGCGTCACCGCCCTTGAGCAGATTGAGCAAATGTTGGCGAAGAGCCTTGTTGTTTGACATTGTTCTTATTCCTTTCCCTTTCAGATTAGCGACTACTTCCTCGTATTTGACGAGGGTGGCTGCCTTGATGTGCACTTCCGGGACGCAAGACAGTCTGGTCAGCGCGATAGCCAAAACGTCGGAGGTCGTCTTTACCGGACCAGTCCCTTTCCCCGCAGGAACTCGTGCACAACTTCCTTCACATCCCGATGTCGGCCGTCGACGGCATAGTTCAGTTGCTGCATCTCTTCATCCGAAATCTTCTCCGCCAGCCCAGCAAGGGCCTGAGTGACCTCCGGATGTTGCTGCAAAACTTGCTCGCGCACCACCGGCACGGCCTCGTAAGGAGGAAAATAGTGCCGGTCATCTTCGAGCACGAACAAATCTAACGCCGGAATCAGGCCATCGGTGGTGTTGCCCGCAGCGAGGTCGATCTGACGATCGCGTAGCGCTCGCGCCAGCAGGCCCAGATCCATCACGCGCGGATTCTCAGCAAAGTGCAGCCCATAGGCTGCTGCCAGACCTTTATAACCGTCCGGCCGCTCCATGAACTCGTAGCCAAACCCGGCCCGCCAATGCGGCGCGAATGCGGCCGCCTGCGACAGTGTTCTGATGTTCAAGTGGCGAGCGTCTTCTCCTCGGATTTCCATGGCAAACGTGTCGTTGAACCCGAATGCCGGACCGAGAGTCAGCCCGAAGCGCCGTTCGTACTCCCTCTTGACCCGCTGATAAACCTCCGCCTTATCGCCCCCGCCTTTCTGCTTGAGAATCGCGGTCAATGCCGTCCCCGTGTATTCCGGATATATGTCGATGCGCCCAGCCAGCACCGCCTGATGGCAGATGTAGGTTCCCGCGAGATAGAAACGCCGTTCCACTTTCAGGTTGGTGTGCGCCTCGATCTGCTGCGCCAGGAGTTCGCCCAAAATGAACGACTCGGTAAAGTTCTTGGAGCCAATTACGACGCGATCCGAATGGGAGGGCGAACAAGCAGGAAGCAGCAGAGCCATCACGGACAGCACGAAGGGGAAAAGACTCGAGTGATGGGTCCTCATCGTGGCCGTAGACGCCTCTCCAACCATCCCACGCTGAGGTCGGCCAACAGCGCCAGAACCGCGGCCGGGATTGCCCCGGCAAGAATGACTCGGTTGTCGACCATCGCCAGGCCACGGAAGATGAACTCTCCCAGACCTCCGGCGCCAATCGCTGCGGCGATAGTAGCAAGCCCCACCGAGATGACCACCGCGACCCGCACGCCGGAAAGAATCACACTGAGCGCCAGCGGCAGCTCCACCTGAAACAAGAGCTGTCTGTCCGTAAGTCCCATGCCGCGTCCTGCTTCTACCACTGCGGGATCGACCCCGCGGATTCCCATATATGTGTTCCGGATCATGGGCAGCAGGGCATAAAGAATCAGTGCCAGGATCGCCAGCCGATCCGCACGTTCCCCCAGCCACGGCACGGGCAGTAGAAATCCGAATAGCGCGAGACTGGGAATTGTCTGGATGATGTTGGCGCTCGCCAGCACCGGCTTGTTCAGGCGCGGGCGATGCGCGATCGCGATACCCAACGGTATGCCGACCAGCATTGCCAGCAACGTGGAGACCCCAACCAGCCAGAGGTGTTCCAGCGTCAGTTCCAGCACTTCGCTACGGTTCTGCAGGATGAATTGAAAAACGTTCATGACGTACCTCGATCGGCGACCGACTGCAGCCCATCTGCGAACGCCTTTACATAAGCGGACGCCCAGGGGTCCGTGGACCGCAAGAAATCCGGGGGCGCCAGCACCGTAACCAGGCGCCCTGCTTCCATGAGCGCAATACGCGAGCCGAGCAGCAGCGCCTCCCGAAGATCGTGCGTGACAAAGACCACCGTCTTATGGAGCCTTTGCTGCAGCGACAGAAACTCGCGCTGCAATTCGTCGCGCGTGATCGGGTCGAGCGCACCAAAAGGCTCGTCCATGAGCAGGACCGCCGGGTCCGCCGCCAGGGCCCGCGCCACACCAACTCTTTGCCGCTGCCCGCCCGATAACTGGTGCGGATATCGCGTGGACATTTGTGGCCCGAGCCCCACCATCTGCAACAGCTCCTGCACGCGGGCGCGAATTCGCTCCTCGGGCCAACCTCCGATTGTGGGTACCAGGCCGATGTTCCGCTCCACGGTGAAATGGGGAAACAAACCGACGTCCTGGATCACGTAACCGATACTGCGACGCAAACGGATGACGTCGGCATCCCTATTAGGCACCCCGTTCACCCGTACTTCCCCGGCAGTGGGCGACAACAGTCGGTTTACCAGCTTGAGGGTCGTGGTTTTTCCCGAACCGCTGCGCCCCAGGAGCACGAGGGTTTCTCCACGCTGGACTCTCAGATTCAGCCCACAGAGTACGTCTGTGCTGGCCACACGGTATGACACGTCATGGAATTCAATGACCGGACCTTCTGGGGCTGTTGGTGGCATGTGCGCCAATCATACCGGAGTTAACGGAGACGCCCCGAGGACGACTTTCAAAAGTTGGTGACTCGGTCTGCGAGTCTCCAGCGAAGTCCGCAAAACCCATATTGCGGCGACGATGTTTCGCCGTTTAATGGCGGGAAGTTTACTCCGCCGCGCGACTCAGACACCGACTGTGTAAGCGTCCTTCAGTTTTGCGCCAGACACCGTCTGTCTGGGGTCGATCATTTTCGGGGCGGTATCCCGTTCCACTGCCTTGCTTAGCGACGCTGCAACCACACCCATAGAGGAGAAATTCACCTTTCAAGCGCTTCACGGTCCCAATCGCCCAGACTAGCCCCCGCTTCGTATGTGCTTTGACAAAACTCGAGTAGTGAAGACGTCGGCGATTCGGCCTTGCGCACTTCCTCGTACAGGAGCAAGAACTCGCCGAGTTGCTTTTCATAATGGGCGGCATTTGGCCGGACGGGCGCGTCTTTGAATCCCTGCGGCTCGGGAGCCATATAGGAATAGAATGCTGCATCTTTGACGGCGCCACCGCCAGGCCAGAAGCCAACACTGCTGACTTCGTGCGAATACGCTTCTCGCGTCATTGGGTCGGCGCCCGGTCGCTCCGGAGCTCTGCGACCCGAAAACCGGGTGACCGCAAGATCGAAACTTCCCCAGAAAAAATGTACCGGGCTGCACTTGCCAAGGAATCCGGACCTGAATTGTTTGAAGACGGAATCTACCGACGACAAAATCCGCCAGAATCTCTCCACTGCTTTGGGATCGTATGAGCGATGCTCGCGATCTCGGTCGAAGGGAATCGGATTGGGGACTTCGACTGGCATCCGCCAGATTTTGACTTCGATTCCCGCGGATCGAAGCATCCCCATGAATTCTTCGTAGAACTCGGCCACGGAGCGAGGCGCCAGCGGAACTGCCCGCACTACTCCGTCAGTCGTCTCAAGCACAAGCTGATGTCGTATGAAGTCAAACCAGAGTTCGAAAGCTTTTTGTCCGTAGGGGATTCGAGATGTGGTCAGGCCCCGGGCAGCAACGTACAACGGGACATTCCACCAGTGGTTCATGAGTGGCGTCAGACGCAGCCGGACCTTGCCAACCATCTGAGTCCACATATGGAGAGTGGCGTAGGTGTCCTTCCACGAATCCAGCGGCAGTGCGGGCCAGCATTCCGGTTGATCGGCGACGTTGTGTAGCATAGTCCGGCTCCTGAATGATCCGCGTAAACCCATGCCGGCGCGCTATTGAGCTCGTGCCGTTGTCATCGACTCCGGTCGATTCTTGATTCACGGCTTTCTGGCTATTTGAAGCTTGGCTTCGGCGGCGCGCACACTGAGTCAAACCAGCGACTGATGTATACCTCGGCGTGAGCTTCACCGCAGTAATGCCGGGCTCCGGCCGCGTTGGCGGTTTCAAAATTCCACCGGTGAACGGTAAGTTCGGAATCTCCACATCGAATCACGAACCAGTGGATGGGATTAGTGGTCACGAGTCCACAGACTTCACACCTGAATTCCTGCCGTGTTGTCATGCGCTCAGTTCCGTATATCCTTCGTTGGTCGCCCTTCACTTCACGATCGAGGATTGTCGCAGATTTGGCGTCAGCACCGTCAACTCGCCCACTTGCTCCTTCTTCACGGCACCACGCAGGTGGGCGGCATGATCCATCATCCAAAGCTCGGCCCTTGGAGAAGCGCGCAGTCCACTGTACTATCTGGCAATTCCTCCTGACCTCTTTGGATCGGTTGTACAGGCATGAGGTAATGCCAACCATATGGGGAATGCACGGGTCATTGTTGAGAAACCGTTCGGGCGAGACCTGGCATCGGCGCGAAAACTGAATGCGACCCTGCACTCGGTGTTCCCTGAATCCGCGATTTTCCGAATCGATCATTTCCTCGGCAAAGAGGCTGTGGAGGATCTGTATTTCTTTCGGTTTGCCAATACGTTCCTCGAACCGATCTGGAATCGTCACTACGTCGATCATGTGCAGATCACCATGGCCGAATCTTTCGGCGTCGCCGGGCGCGGCCGGGTGTATGACGAGAGTGGCGCCATCCGGGACGTCGTACAAAATCACCTACTCCAGGTCGTGGCTCTGCTCGCCATGGAACCTCCCACGGAGCTGACACCCCGAGCTCTGCATGACGAACAATTTAAGGTATTCCGTGCGATCGCGCCCATTGCAGCAGACGACGCGGTTCGGGGTCAGTTCTCGGGATACCACAATGAAAATGGTGTGGCGCCCTATTCCCAGGTCGAGACCTATGCAGCGGTTCGCCTGCATATTGGTTCCTGGCGCTGGACAGGAGTGCCTTTTTTGATCAGAGCAGGAAAATGCCTGCCAATGGACGCGACCGAGGTGTTTGTAAGACTGAAGGCTTCTCCCTTACGAGAAAAGGTTTCTGACAGCAACTATCTACGATTTCGGTTGGGTCCTGATTTTTCCTTGAACTTAGGAGCGCAAGTGAAACGCCCCGGACCACAAATGATGTCCACGCCGGTGGAGCTCTCCGCCGTCGAGAAAGACAAAACTCAACAAGAGAGCCCGTATGAGCGCCTTCTTACGGACTCCATGCACGGTGACAAATTACTTTTCGTTCGCGAGGACGTGGTAGAGGCTGCATGGTCAATTGTCGATCCGATTCTTAACAACGCTGTGCCTCTGCACACTTACAATCCGGGAACTTGGGGACCTGAAGAAGCCGATGGCCTCGCTGCAGATGTCGGGGGATGGCGCAACCCGGAACCCTAAGCCAGAATTTTAGCGACGGACAATAGCTAGCGATCAGAACGATGTCTCTTACTGCCACCCTGTTGCTTCCCCCGACGAAGTTTATTTGGCCAAGTTAACGGGGCCTTGTCTAAAGGACCAAGCGCAGGTCCATTCAGCAGTTTCCCGTCGGGAGTAAAGCGCGAGCCGTGACAGGGGCAATCCCATGTGTGCTCCGTCAAATTCCAAGACACGATGCAACCCAGATGCGAGCAAACCGCAGAACGCACGTTTAGGCTGCCTTTGTCATCGCGAGAAACTGCTAACTTGGACGAGCCCCGGCGAATAATCGCGCCCATCCCAGGCTTGATTTCTTCGACTGTGCTCACTTCGCCAGGCGTAAGCCAGTGGGCATATTCTTCTGCGACCTTAGGATGTTGCCGCGCAAAGGTGTCCGCCGCGGGAATCGTCTTCCGCGCAGGGTCGTATAGGGTGACCCATGGATTGTCGCGACCGAGAATTAAATCGCGCAAGAGAATTCCGGCAATTGTGCCGTGCGTGATTCCCGCTCCTGAGTCCCCGGTGACGATGTACACATTCGGATCGTCCTTGGGATTGCGGCCTATGAAAGCTATGTCGTCCATCGATTCCATTACTTGTCCTGACCACCGAAATGCAATCTCTTTAATTCCAGGAAAATGTTTCCGTCCCCAAGTGGCTAGCCGTGCGAATCGACCTTCAATTCCTTCGGCCTGCCCGGTCTTGTGGTCTTCGCCTCCAATAATCAATAGATCTTGCCTCTTACCGTTCGCATGTATCCGCTGAAGCCGCACATAATGGAAAGGATCTTCAGTATCCCAGTAAAGCGCTCTCTGAATCCGACCCGCCGGTACGAACGCCCCGATCACGTAAGTTCGATAGGGCTCTTGTTTGGTATATATCTTGCCCCAGTCATTGATTGGTGTGTTCGTTGCGACGACCACCGCACCGGCAGAAACGATCGCGCCTGCTTTCGTTCCTATCTTTACCGTCTTACCGCCTTTGATTTCCTTCGCCTCCGTTCCACCAAACAGTCGACCGTCCAAGCGTTTGATGGCGCGCGCAAGACCTGCCAGATACTTCAGCGGATGGAACTGCGCCTGCTGTGGAAAGTGGAGACAGTGCGCCGCTGGCCAGAGTGACATAGCTGAGAATCGCGATAAAGAGGGCCATCAGCCAGAGGGCAACGGCTCGGTACATCAGAAACATGCTCTCCATCATGGTGCGGATGATGACGCCGTCGGCGGGAGGGTTGAGGGCGTCGATGACGGTGGCGCCCTGGAGGGAATCGGCAACAAGGTGAGAGTGACGTAGACCAGGCCGACGTCGAAGAAAAGGCTGGCGAGCCACTCGTGATTGGCCTGGCGGATGAGGTGACGGACGCCGGGGATGAAGATCATGATAAGGGTGAGGATGATGAGATACAGGAAGACGCAGCACATGATGTTGGTCCCGTTGTGGGCGGCGAAATCGGTCAGCTTGAGGGACTCTGCCAAGCCGGGGAAGGGACTGCGCACCAGGTAGAAGGGGAACTCGACGAAGAAGAAGGCCATGCAGGCCAGCGCGCTGATGCCGGCGATGCGGTAGATTCGGAGGTCGTTCATGAAGAGGCTACCTTTCTTGTGGAGGCGGGTTTAGGGAATCTCTAATTAAATCGATGTATTGAAAGGGCACGGCTTTAGAGGCTGCGGAAAAAGTGTTTTCCCAGCGCAGCATTCCCCCAGCGGCTAGAAGCCGCTGTTGATTCGGCGGCAGTTACGGCACGAGTGGAACTCGTGCCCTTCCCAAAACCGGCGCGACTCGGAATATTTCCGCAACCTCTTTAGCCGTGCCGCATCTGGCTCGCGGTCGACGGCAAGACGGTTGGACAATCCGCCTTAGCAGATGCATGAGACGCATTTCGCACCAATTGTAGTCTCATGGACTGCTAGTCCACATAGCCAGAGGCGGCAAACTGTCGAGAACAGGCGTCACTCAGAACCGGGGCCAGGAACCGCTTTGATCTTTGAGTCAGCATCTCACAAAGCGGTTCGGGGTTCCCAATCGGTGTCAAGGTTTCAAGGCAACAACTCACCGATGCGATTGACGGGGTGATCAGCAATCCGAGTCAGCACCGTTCGCAAGTAGGTTTCTGGGTCACGGTCGTTCAGCTTTGCTGTTCCTATCAGCTATAGATTGCAGCTGCTCGCTCGCCTCCGACGCCCTCAACCCTCCCGCCGACGGCGTCATCATCCGCACCATGATGGAGAGCATGTTTCTGAT
>Ga0097691_1002455_pt1 | contig 12345 bp, 12 predicted proteins | sample NGESurdeep072012_8_FD_72858 | JGI IMG/M metagenome (GOLD analysis project Ga0097691, IMG submission 72858) | Arctic peat soil microbial communities from Barrow, Alaska - NGEE Surface sample 210-1 deep-072012 | ecosystem: Environmental > Terrestrial > Soil > Wetlands > Peat ...
TGCGGCGCAGGCATTTCACTCCCGCCCACTTCTGCGCGGCCATGTCCATGGTGGCCAGCGTCTTTTCGAAATTGTTCGGCACTCCGCGCAGCGTGTCGTGCGTGTTGGCCAGACCGTCGAGGGAAAAATTCAGGTCGATTACCAGCTCGGGGCAGCGCTCGAGCAGGTAGTCCATGACCGATTCGACCTTTGCGGGGAGCAGCCCATTGGTCGGAAGGTTGATGTGCCGCACGCCGTTATTGCGGTAGAAGAGCTCGACGATCTCCGCGAGTTCCTTGCGTAGGAAGGGCTCGCCGCCCGACAGCCAGAGTTTGTGGAACTGCGGCGCGGTTTCACTGAGCCGTTGGATCTGTTCGAAGGTGAGGTCGCGCCCCTGGTTGAGTTCGTCCCAGTAGAAGCAGGTGCGGCACTTGGAATTGCACGTCGAGGTGACGAACAGAAACAGCGACTCCAACTGCTTGGGGCGGAAGACACCGCGGGCGTAATGGAAATACGAGAACCCCACGAGAGGATTATACGTAGGTCGCAGGTGGCAGGTCGGGCGCCTTTTTCGCCCTGCGACCTACGACTTCGGACCTACCCGTACAATGCAGTCATGTACTCCGCACAAGTTCTGGACCACTTCGAGCATCCCCGCAATGTTGGCGAACTGGAGAACGCGACGTCCAGCGCGCAGGTAGAGAATCCGGCCTGCGGCGACGTCATGCAGCTTTCGTTGCGCATCACCGACGGACGAATCGAGGAGATCCGGTATCGCGCCAAAGGATGCGTGCCGGCGATCGCCTGCGGATCGGCGCTGACGGAGATGGTCGCGGGCAGAACGATCGCGGATGCGCGCAAGCTGCGCCGGATCGAATTGGTGTTGGCCTTGGGTGGATTACCGACCGCGTCGCTGCACGCGAGCCACCTGGCGATCGACGTTCTGGCAAAGGCGCTGAACCAGGTCCCCAGTCGCAAATAGGTCGAAGCTATCGCTTCGCGGGTTGATAAACGGTCCAGCCACGTTCGCGTGCGACCTTCTCCAGGTCGGCATTCGGATTGATCGCGAACGCCCGTACCCCCAATTCCATCATTGGGAAGTCGTGCATGGAATTGCCGAAGACGGCGTCAGGCTGTCGCGGAAGCAGTTCTCGGACTGCTTCCGCCTTGCGCTCATCGGTAGGGACGCGGACCAGGCGGTCGGTGGCCACCCCCTGTTCAATTTCAACGCTGGCGGCAATCACCCGCTCAGGTGGAATCGCGAACCAGCTTGCGCCGGCGTTGACGACCCATTGGTTGGTGGATGAGATGACCCATACGTCACAGTTTGCCTGAACCAGACGCCGCGTCAGTTCCTGCATCTCGGGAAAGATCTTCGCCCTGATGCGTGTCTCGAAAAACTCGAGGGCAAAACGCGCCATCCATTCGGCGGAAATCCCCTTGTGGATCGTGACCATCTCGCCGCAAATGGTTTCTTCGTCTACACGGCCGGCGCGGTATTCGGCGTAGCGCGCACGGGCCCAGTGTTCCACGTCGGAGGGGATAATCGCGCGCTCCAGTTCCCAGTAGAAGAACTGCTCGCCCGAGTCGGCGTCCCAGAGCGTGCCATCGCAATCGAATACGGCAAGCCGCGGCTTCAAGGCAAGTACGGAGTCGATGAATTCCTGGGCAATCGCGGGCAAGGCAGAGGTCATCCGTTCAGAATCCGCTCGTAGTCTGCGGGGGTGTCTACGTTGCAGACTACCAGGGGATCGCCGACCTCCAGATAGCGGATGCGCTGCTGGTTCGCGTGTTCCACGTCGCGCGCAGTGGAGTCGGCGGGCGCGCGCAGGAAGGCTTCCATCATTTCGCGCCCGACCAGGAATGGATGGCCGTGACGGCCTTCAAACTCGGGCACCACCGCCCACATGTCAGGCAGCGAGTCCAGGAACGCCTCTTTGAGCGTCCGCACCGTTTCACGTTCCGGCGCCGGTCTGTCCACCAGCGTGACCATCGCCGCGTCGCGCCCGCGGTTCAGGACTTCCTGAAGCCCGATGCGCAATGAAGAAAACTGGCCTCGCTCCGGATGTGGATTTAAGACCAGGGACGCACCCGCCGCATCAACGACGGGGGACAAGCGTTCCGCGTTTGCCCCGGCGACAACAATGATTAATTCGGTGTCGGCCAAAACCTGCATTGCGCTTTCCAGAAAAGTGGTGCCGAGCCAGGGAAGGAGGGCCTTATCACGGCCCATGCGCGAAGAGGTACCGGCGGCCAGGATCACGCCACAGAAGCTGGGAGAACGGGCCATGGATAAAAGATTAGCAGGACAACCGGCGCGGGTCATCTCCTGATACGGCGATCCGGCTGTCCGGCAATCGGCAACTTGACCGATCGCCGCTCACATTTCGTCGAATTGGCCGTCCAAGGCCCAGGGACTCACCTATACTCACGCCTTGCGGAGGCAAGCTATGCGGTTACGTGTTTTCGCGGCGATGTTGCTGTTGTGCGGCGTCGGTGGCGCGCAGGTCGTTGTGGATCAGCAGATGCAAGTGAGCCGCGCTGGCCAGGGTGACGAGCCCGCCAAGCCCAAACCCACGCCCGAGCAATTGCAGCGCGGCCGCCAGATGCTGGAAACGGCGGAAGCTTCGGCCAATGGCATGGAAGGTGGTATGCGCGCATACGCGCTCTTGCAGGTCGCCGCCGGATACGCGTCCACCGACAAGAAGAAAGCGTTGGAGGTGCTGGACAATGCGCTGGCTGCGACCAAAGGAATGGACGACGATCCATCGCAGACACGCAACCGGTTACAGGAACAGATTCTGCAGGCAATTGTTCCGCTGAAGCCGGGAAAAGCCGACGAACTCCTGAACCAGGTGGATCCGTCGGCGCGCGGCCGCGTGCTGACCTCGCTGCTCAGCTACTACCAGAAGAACAACGACTGGGACCGCGCCATCGAAGTCGTTTATCGCATTGCGCCCGAACAGGAAGTTCCCTACGACGCGGTAACCAAGATCATGGCGGGCCTGCCGGAGGAACGCACCGGCGATCGCCAGCAGTTGTTCTCTACCGCGCTAACCAGCTTCAAGAGCCATCCACCCGCGCAGCGCGGACGCATGAGTTTCGGAAGCGGTGATTTTTCTTCGCTCATCCTGACCAGTTGGAAGAAGCTGCCCCGCGAGATCGTGCTGGACGCGATCCATGCGGTGCTCGACCGGACCAAGGAACAGGCGAACGCCTCGTCGGGCGGCCCGCAGCCGATGGCGATTTCCATGGCGAGCGCCAGTGGCGGCGTGCAGTTCAATTCCATTTACGAGTTCCGCCTCTTCCAATTGCTGCCGGTGCTGAAGCAACTCGATTCGTCGGAAGCGGAGAAACTGGTGAAGGAGAGCCAGGCCGTGCAGGGGATGCTGGATAAGTATCCGGACGGAATGAATTCGGTGGCGCCGCAAATGGCTGGTGGAGGCGCCGGAGGCCGTGACGGCGCACCGGGCGGACCGCCTCCGGGCATGGGTTCGAGCATGAGTATGAGCATCGGAGGAGCGGGCGGAGGGCCGCCTACAGGAGCGCGCGGACCCGCAGCCAACGTTCTGTCGCCCGTGTTAATGCAACAGGTAATGAAGATCGTGCAGGACTCGGCCAAGCATCCGGAAGATGCGCTGGCGAACGCGGCCGTGATTCCGGACAAGAGTTCGCGCGTGCAGGCCTACATGGGGATCGCGCAGGTAAACGCCAAGTCGAACCCGAGCGTGACCAGGGAGGCGCTGGCCAAGGTCACCGACGGGCTCGGCGATATCGAGCTCATGCAACAGGTCTCGACGGTAAGCTCGGTGGCCAAGATGTACCTCGACCTCGACGACTCCGCAACCGCGAAAAAGCTGATCGAGAAAGGCATGGGCATCGCGGAAAAGGCGTACAAGCAGGACACCAACGCTGACGATCCCAACAAGGCTCTCAAGGCTTATTGGCCGTCGGCGGAGGCATACCGCGGCATGTTGCGCCTGGCGGCGAAGATCTCCGCTCCCTGGGCGATGGAGTTGCTCAAGGACATTTCCGACCCCGAAATGAAAGGCATGGGCCAGATCGCGTTGGCGCAGTCGTGGCTCGACCTGCCGGCGGGACAGCACACGATCATGAGCAGTAACAAGAGCGGAACTTCGATGTCGATGTCCCGGGACCAGTAGGTCCAAGGCAAAGGCGTAAGGCGCAAGGGCCGGGAGCAATCCTGGCCCTTATTCTTTTCTGCCTTACGCCTTGAGCCTTATGCCTTGCGCCTGCTAACGTTGAGCGTTTCATCGGAGCGCTCACATGAAAGCTGTACGTTTCCACGAGTTCGGCGGGCCCGAGGTGCTGAAGTACGAAGACGTTCCCGATCCTCAATTGCGCAAGGACCAGGTGCTGGTGCGGGTGCGCGCCTGCGCGATGAATCACCTTGACCTGTGGGTGCGCAAAGGTCTCCCGGGCGTGAAGCTGCCGCACATCAGCGGCAGCGACATCGCTGGCGAGGTGCTGGAGACGGGCGAATACATCAGCGGGATCACCCAAGGCCAGCGCGTGATTGTTGCGCCCATGCATTACTGCGGACATTGCCGCTTCTGCCTCGCTGGCTTGCAGAACCAGTGCCGCGAGTTCACGGTGATCGGAAACGCTGTGGACGGCGGCAATTGCGAGCTGATCGCCGTGCGCCAGGATCAGGTGATTCCGATTCCCGATCGCCTGAGTTTCGAAGAAGCGTCGGCGGTGCCGCTGGTATTCCTGACCGCGTACCACATGATGGTCACGCGCGCGCAGATACGTCCGGGACAAACTGTGCTGGTGCTGGGTGCGAATTCCGGCGTCGGCATGGCGGCGATCCAGTTGGGCAAGCTCTTCAATGCGCGCGTGATCGCCACCGCCGGCAACGACGAAAAGATGCGTCGTGCGCGCGAACTGGGCGCCGACGAGGTCATCAACCATTACCAGCAGAAGATCAGTGAAGAAGTAAAGCGCATCACGTCGAACCAGATGGCCGACATCGTCGTCGAGCACGTCGGCCAGGCGACCTGGGGCGAAAGCATGAAGTCGCTGAAGCTCGGGGGCACGATCGTCACCTGCGGCGCGACCACGGGCCCGAAGGCGGAGTTCGATATCCGCTTCCTGTTCGCGCGGCAACTGTCGTTTCTCGGCTCGTACATGGGCACCATGGGCGAGTTGCACGAGGTCCTGGGACACGTCTTCGCCGGACGCCTGAAGGGAATCGTCGATTCCACCTTCCCGCTCAGCGAAGCGCGCGCCGCCCACGAACGCATGGAAAAGAGCGAGATGTTTGGCAAGATCGTGCTGAAACCGTGAGCAGGCACTTGACGTAAATGTATAATCAAGTATTATACAATCGTCAAGGAGGTGGCCGTGCGATGGCTATTCACCAAGAGGTCCTCAGAGTTGCGAACGAGATCGCCCGGGGCCGCGCCGACCGGAGTTTTTCGCCGGAGGAAGTTGTTCGTGCGCTACCGCATTTGAACCAGAATTCCGTCCGCACGCACGTGGTGAGCCGATGTTGTGAGAACGCCCCCAAGAACCACGCGCACAAATGGAACTATTTCAAGCGTGTGGGCCGGGGCCGGTATCAGGTTGACCCGGCGTATTGCAAAGAAGGTGTCGTGGAAAAGGCCAAAATTAAAGCTGCAAAACGAAAACGGCCGGAGAATGACGCATTGCGCCAGACGATTCATTGCATTGTGCATCACGAGCCCGAAGCGTACGTTGCCGAGTGTCTGGAGTTCGGAGTGGTCACTCAAGGGGTAACGTTGGACGAAGTGGTGGAGAACTTCCGGGACGCCCTGGCGCTTCACCTGGAAGATGAGGACTTGGCAGCATTAGGGTTCGATGCCCAGCCTCGCGTACAGGTCGTGGTGGAACTGCCACTCGCGTCGTGAGCAGAATACGGCAGTTGTCTGCAAAGGACGTCTTGCGTGCCCTGGCAACGTTTGGATTCGGGGTGGTCACGATTCGGGGAAGCCACGCAAAGCTTCGACGAGTGCTGAAAAGCGGCGAGCGGCAGACGTTAACAGTGCCGATTCACAAGAGCATCGCTCCCGGGACCGTGCGCGCAATCTATCGGCAGGCGCAGCGCTTCATACCGGAAGAGGATCTTAGGCCGTGGTTCTTTCACGAAGATCCGGATTGAAATCGAGGCACTCCGAGGCTGAGCCGGAGTCAAGGGCCAAGAAGTCACAATGACGAAAGCAGGTCAGTTCGGCGCTGCGCTGCTGGTGCTATTGGCCGTATATTGCGCTGCGCAAGACAAGCCCTCGGAAAAGGTATTTCCGATGTCGAAGGGCACGACCTGGGTCTATTCGGCGCATGTGAAGTGGGGCAAGCCGGGGACGGAAGCGACCGCCAGCAAAGACCTGCGCTGGACTGTGACCGTGGCCGACGCGGCGCAGAATGGCGACATCGCCGCTGCGCTTTTGAAGGGCGGACCGTGGGACCTGGCGTGGTACGAGCCCAACGTGAAGCCGCAGGAACACCTCATCGTGCGGATCGGCGCCACGTATTACCTGCTGCATGACGAGGCGGCCGCAACATTTGCCGACATCAAAGCGGGAAAGACCAGCGACTTGACGGAACGCCTGGCCGACGACATCTGGTTCCAGATGCCGATCGGGATCTCCGACAACTTCTGCGCGCCCGAAGCGGAAGAGCGCGCGCCGATGGGTTGCTGGTCGGTGGAAAAGATAACCACTACCCATTCGCTCAGAGTGCCCGGACTGCCGCCAACGCCGGAAGCGACCGAGTACGTGCTCTTCTTCATGACCAATCCCGACACGGAGATGGTCACGCTGGTACCGGGCGTTGGTATCTTCTCGTGGCAGTACCAGCACCATGGCACGGTGGCGGAAGCGTCGCTGAAGTTGGTGGAGTACCGGGCCCCCGGAGCGCGAGTTTTGCGCCGGCCATTGGCATCTAAACATTGAGCCCTTAGAATGGAGGGTTATGGCTGACTTCGATAAAGGCCAGGTGCGCTTCGACAACCTGGAAGGCGCGCACCAGCACGGCCAGCGCGGCGTGATGCGCGAAGTGGAGTTGGGCGACACGACTCCCGAGGGCGTGATCATGACCACTCTCGACAACGCCGTGAACTGGGTGCGCAAGAATTCGCTCTGGCCGATGAGCTTCGGCCTGGCCTGCTGCGCCATCGAAATGATGTCCATGGGCGCGTCGCGCTTCGATATCGCCCGCTTCGGCGCCGAAGTATTCCGGCCATCTCCCCGCCAAGCCGACCTGATGATCGTTGCCGGTCGCGTCTCGCAGAAAATGGCGCCGGTTATCCGCACACTTTGGGAGCAGATGCCGGAACCCAAGTGGGTGATCTCCATGGGCGCCTGCGCGACTTCCGGGGGCGTCTTCAACAACTACGCGCTCGTGCAGGGCGTGAACCAGGTGATTCCAATCGACGTCTATGTCCCCGGGTGCCCGCCACGTCCGGAGCAGTTGATCTACGCCATTACCATCCTTCAGGAAAAAATCCAGAAGGAGCGGGGATCGTTCAAAGACGCGCTCAACCTGGGCTAGGCAAACGCGACGGACGCTCCCGGCTCCTCCTCCTGCGCAGCATGGACAAAGACGCGCAGGGAACGGCGGCGCGCGCTCTGGTCACCCGCACTTGTAAAATGGTCGGCCCTGCTATGCGGGGCTGGACTCGTACATGAATCCGCTGGAAATTTCGCCTGAGCAGTTCCGTCAACTGGCCAATCGCGTTACCAACCTCACCACGCAATACCTGGAATCCTTGTCGCAGCGGGAGTCGTTTCCCAGCGAAGCGACGGGGGCCAATACGACCGCGGCCTTCGACAGCCCGCTTCCGCAGCAGGGAATGGGCGATCATGCACTCGATGCACTTACAGATGTCTTGCGGCTCTCCCGCGCGCCCAGTCCGCGCTTTTTTGGCTACGTGCTGGGTTCCGGCGATCCGGTTGGTGCGGTCGCCGACCTGCTGGCGAGCGTGCTGAACCAGAACGTCACCGCGTGGCGTTCCGGCCCGGCTGCGGTCACGATTGAGCGGACGGTGGTGCGCTGGCTGGCGGAAGCGATTGGCTGCGGCAAATTTACCGGCTCCCTCACCGGCGGCGGATCTTCCGCGAACCTGATGGGGCTGATGATGGCGCGCGAGTCACGCCACGCCGCCAACGAAGAAGGTGCGCGCGGCGGCGTGGTGTACGCATCCAGCGAGGTTCATATGTCGATCGCAAAGGCGATGAGCCTGCTGGGGCTGGGTCATCGCAACCTGCGCATGATTCCTGTCGATGAGAACTTCTGCATGAAGGTGGAGGAACTGGAGCGCGCCATCGAAATCGACCGCACGGAAGCGAAGTCTCCGATTGCGGTAGTTGCGTCGGCGGGCACGGTCAATACCGGCGCCATCGACCCGCTGGAAAAGATCGCGGCCATCGCGCGCCGGCATGGGCTGTGGATGCACGTGGACGGCGCCTATGGAGCGCTGGCTGCCATCGCCGCGCCGGACAAATTCCACGGGCTGGAACTGGCGGATTCGCTCTCCCTCGATCCGCACAAGTGGCTTTACCAACCTTTGGATTGCGGCTGCCTGCTCTTCCGCGATCCCACTTACGCGCAGCGGGCGTTTGCCCACAGCGGCGATTACGCGAAATCGCTTTATTCCGACCCCATCGAGGGCTTCGCGTTCTTCGAGGAGTCGATGGAGCTGTCGCGACGTTTCCGCGCGCTCAAGGTATGGCTGTCCTTGCGCTACCACGGACTGGAGACATTTCGCCAGGCAATCGAGCGCGACCTCGGTCATGCCCAGGCGCTGGCCCAGATGGTGCGGGATTGCCGGGACCTCGAACTTCTCGCACCTATCGAGCTGAGCGCCGTGTGTTTCCGTCATCGCGGCGGTGACGACGCTTTTAATCAGCGCGTGCTCAAGTGCGTGGTGCGCCGCGGCAAGGTCTACATCTCCAATGCGACAGTCCACGGCAGGTTCGCGTTGCGGGCCTGCTTTGTGAACCATCGCACGACCGACGCCGACGTGCGTGCGGTCGTCGAAGAGGTTTTAGCGGCGGCTCGGGAAGTGTAATTGGCTCGGCTTGCTTCTAGCGGCCTGTTCTGGCGGGTTTCGGGGGCTTAGGTGACATATCGCCGTGGTACAAAGGTAGGCGTCATGCCTTCTAAGGACTCATACAGCGGCGACCGCCGTTCGGTTGTCGCTACGGCTCCATGCCGCGCGGACCTGGCCGGTTCGACCCTGGATCTCTGGCCCCTGTACCTGTTCCATCCCGGCGCGGTCACCCTCAATTTCGCGATTTCAATTCTGACCACCTGCCGGATCACCCCGCTGCCGGGCAAGTCGATCCGCCTCCGCTCGGTGGACACGAACCGCGACGAGACTTACGCGGGCCTCGATGAATTGTGCAGCGCGCAGCGCCACCAGCACATTCTCGGCGCCCAACTGGTGAAGTACTTCGCGCCCGAGGGTGGGTTCCTGCTGGAAACCACCTCGGAATCGCCGGCGGGCGCAGGCATCGCCGGGTCGTCCGCGCTGATGATCGCCACCACTTCCGCGCTGGCGCGCTACATCGGGCGCAAGCTGGACAAGGAGAGCATCCGCCAGATCGCGCAAAACGTGGAAGCGCAGATTATCAACGTTCCCACCGGCTGCCAGGATTACTACCCGGCACTCTACGGTGGCGCGAACGCGGTGCATCTGAACGTGGACGGCATCCATCGCGAGGCCTTGCCGGTAGCGGCCGAAGATATCGAAGCGCGCTTCCTGCTGGTATACACGGGCGCGCCGCGCCAGTCCGGCATCAACAATTGGGAAGTATTCAAGGCGCACATCGACGGTGTAAAGAAGGTCGTCCGCAACTTCGAGCAAATCTCGCAAATCGCGCAGTGCATGCACCGGGCGATCGGGAAGGCCGATTGGAACGAAGTCGCCGAATTGTTGCAGCAGGAGTGGAAACTGCGGCGCGCCAACTACGCCGGTATTTCGACGCCACTCATCGACAAGCTCACGCAGGTTGCGCAGCGCAATGGCGGCCGGGCGGCGAAAGTCTGTGGCGCCGGGGGTGGAGGCTGCGTGGTATTCATGGTGCATGAGGACGCGAAAGAGCGCGTCTCGGAGGCTTTGCAGAAGGCCGGCGCCCACCTGTTGCCCTTCCGCGTCGCGCAGAAAGGCGTCGTGGTCACGGTCACGAAAAACTCTCGCGCCGCCGGAGCCTAGAGATTGACCCTGTGGACCGATGAGGACGGCAAGCTGCGGCTGGGATGGCGGATCGTCCTCGGCATCCTGCTCGCGTTGGCGGCGAATTATCTCGCCGGGGCAATCGCCAGCGCCGCTGCCAACAGCCAGCGCAGTTTTGAGTTTGTCTACCGGCCCACGCTCCTGATCCTCCTGCTGGCATGGTTCTCGGCCTTGCTGCTGTTTGCCGACCGCATCGATGCGAACCCACTCCAGGCGCTCGGACTCGGCCGAAAAAGAGCGCTGTCCGACTCGTTGTTTGGCATGCTCGTCGGCGCCGGCTGCATCTGTGCTGGCGTTGCCATGATTGCCGCATTGGGGGGGGTGTCCTTCTCCATGCGAACGAACCGCCATACTGCCGCGCTTCTGCTGGTGGAGGTCTTTATCCTGGCCACGGGCGCCATGGCTGAAGAATTGATGTTTCGCGGCTATCCCTTCCAGCGCATTCTGGAGGGTGCCGGACCGGCGGTTGCCATCGCGGTGCTCTCGGTTTTCTTCGGGATTGCCCATCGCTGGAATCCGCACGCGCGCGACGCTGCGCTTTTGTCTCTCTTTAACACGATATTTGTCGGCGTCCTGCTGGCCTTTGCCTATCTCCGGGTGCGGAATTTGTGGCTGCCGTGGGGAGTGCATTTTGGGTGGAATGCCGCTTTAGGTGTGCTGTTTGGGCTACCCGTGAGCGGGCTCAACGACTTTTCCGTGGTCGTGCACGGTAAGGCCACCGGGCCGGTTTCGCTGACCGGGGGGCCTTATGGAATCGAGGGCGGACTGGCCGGTACCCTGGCCATCCTGGTCGGCTTCGTTCCGCTGTATTGGTTTACCCGCCGCCGGGCGCCCGAAATTGCAGCCAGCCCGGCTGCGGAGACCAAGGCTTAGGGGCCTCCGGGCCGTTCCGGGTTGCTGCCGCATCCAAGTAACCGTCGGGCGGATTTTCCCTCTATTTGCATAGAGGGCTATAATTTTCTCAGCCCTGCCAGGTACTCCCATGTCCTCTCGTCGCAGTACGTGGTTCGTAGCGGCAATACTGCTGCTCAGCATGATCGCGCTCGGCGATGACAAGAAGTCCTCGTCATCGACGCCGAAGATGGACGAAGTCACCCGCATGCAGTTGATCCGCGCCATCAATTCGGAAATCGTGTACATCCGCCGTCCTTTTCCCATGGGCTATAAGGGCCTCACGATCAAAAATGGCACGGTGATCCCCGGTGAGCAGGAAGTGCAAAGCATGGTCGCCCTCTACGGTCCTGCCGTGAAACCCGGCGACCAGGCGCGCATCACCGCGATTGACTTCAAGGGCGACAACAAGATCATCTTCGAAATCAACGGCGGTCCCAAGAAAAAGCAGAAGTGGTACGACCGCATCCAAGTCGGCACTGGAAACGCGAGCGTTACCAATCCGAACCCGCAGACCAACCTCAATGCACGCGGCTCTTCGGTCACGCTGGAGTTCGACAAGTATGTCCCCTTGTTGAGTCCCGACGAGTTGAAGAAACTCCTCTACCCGGTATTCGATTTCAACGCGGTATCGGCGGTGGAAGCATACTTGGACACCATTCCCCCGAAGGTGAAAGAGGCGATCCAGAACAAGCAGGTCCTGGTCGGCATGAACCGCGAGATGGTCGTCTACGCGATGGGCCGCCCGCCCAAGAAATACCGCGAGCAGAATTACGAGGAGTGGATATACGGCACGCCGCCGGACCCGGTGCAGTTCGTGCGCTTCGTCGGCGACGAGGTAGTGCTGCTCGAAATCATGAAAGTGGACGGACAAAAAACCATCCGCACTGAGAAGGAAGTGGACCTGAAACCGGCAGTGGCGCAGACCCAGCCCGCGGCGCCAGCGGCACAGCAGGGAAACGATACTGGTCAGGCGACTAAGCGCCCGACTTTGAAACGTCCAGGCGAAGCAGCACCGCCAGTGGCCGAGGGGCGCTCGGGAAAACTGCCCTTGCCGGGCGACGCGCAGCATGGCCCGATGGACCCGCCGCTATCGCCCGGTTCTCCGGCAGGGGCCGGATCGCCCTCTCCGGGCTCGCCCACCGGCATTCCGCCCCAGTAAGCGGAAACTAGCCGGGAACTCAGAAAAACCGCCGCATGACGCGGCTGTTTTTCTTTGGCCGGAACGGCTGGCGCGTCGTACTTGCGGGAACAAT
>Ga0097691_1002456_pt1 | contig 12338 bp, 7 predicted proteins | sample NGESurdeep072012_8_FD_72858 | JGI IMG/M metagenome (GOLD analysis project Ga0097691, IMG submission 72858) | Arctic peat soil microbial communities from Barrow, Alaska - NGEE Surface sample 210-1 deep-072012 | ecosystem: Environmental > Terrestrial > Soil > Wetlands > Peat ...
CGCCCCGAGGATCCATGGATATGTAGTTGCCGAGTCCAGTCATGCTGCCACCCACGGTGGCGAAAGCCGGCGCTGCAGCCGCGTCGGCGATGGCTCCGGAGACGAGCGCGCCCCCAACGACGAGTCCACCGGCACGAAGGATGTCACGTCGAGTTGCTTCGAATGTCATGTCCGGTTTCCTCTTCGAAATCGCTTTCTAGAGAACGTTATCTAAACGTGCACCGTAAACCTGGTGCCCCGATAACACAACAGGGCAGCACGACATCGGTGATCGTCAGGTTGCGTGCCATGGAGGGCCATATTACGATTTGGATACCGTTATCGACAACGATTGACATCCAGTGGCGTGGCTGCGAGAGTCCAAAGTGTCCGGAGTCGACGACGACGAGGAGTTCGGCGATGAAGACATCGGCACCACTCCCAACCGTGGCTCCCGGCAATGGCGCGGCGCGGCCTGCTGCATGCAACTTCAGCACGGACTTCGCAGACCCGGACGGTGACGGCGAGTGATGACAACCGGACACAGGCCCACGCGCACGTCAGCAGCCGCCGCCAGTTCCACTCCGCAGGGGGCAATCTCCGCATTTTCTGCTGCTCAACAAGGAGGAAAGAACTCATGAAGCTGAGGAAGTCCCTGGCGGTATCGGCCGCCCTGGTAATGGGTGCTGCAGGGCTCACGGCCTGCAGCAGCAGTGGCGGCGGCGCTAGCAGCGGTAGCAGCGGCGGCGCGACCACCATGACGTTCTGGCACAACGCCACGACGGGCGATGGCAAGGCCTTCTGGGCGAAGACCGTTGCGGACTTCGAGAAGGCCCACCCGAATGTGAAGATCACCATCCAGGCGATCCAGAACGAGGAGCTCGACGGCAAGCTGCAGACGGCGCTCAACTCGGGTTCCGCACCGGACATCTTCCTGCAGCGCGGTGGCGGGAAGATGTCGGCCATGGTCGACGCCGGCCAGGTCATGGACATCACCGGCTCCATCACGGATGCGACCAAGAAGGCCATCTCCGCGGGGTCCTTCAAGGCGGAGGAGCTCAACGGCAAGACCTATGCCATTCCGGTCGCGACCCTCCCGGGCGGGATCTTCTACAGCAAGGACCTCTTCACGAAGGCGGGGATCACTGCGACCCCGAAGACGATCGAGGACCTGAACGCCGCCGTGACGAAGCTCAAGGCTGCGGGTATCGACCCGATCGCCCTCGGCGCGAAGGACGCCTGGCCCGCCGCGCACTGGTTCTTCTGGTTCTCGCTGCGCGAGTGCAGCGCCGACACGCTGAACAAGGCCGCTGCCACCAAGACGTTCACCGACCCGTGCTGGCTGAAGGCCGGCCAGGACCTCGCGACGTTCTCCGGCACGAAGCCGTTCAACAAGGGCTTCCTCACCACCAGCGCGCAGCAGGGTGCAGGGAGCTCCGCAGGGCTGGTAGCGAACCACAAGTCGGCCATGGAGCTCATGGGTGCCTGGGACCCGGGAGTCATCGCCTCCCTCACCCCGGACCAGAAGCCACTGCCGGACCTCGGATGGTTCCCCTTCCCGTCGATCTCAGGCGGTCAGGGTGACCCCGCGGCGATCATGGGTGGTGTCGACGGCTACTCATGCTCGGCCAAGGCGCCGAAGCCGGCTTGCACCGACTTCCTGAACTACGTCGCGACGACGCCCGTCCAGGAGGCGTACTACAAGGCCTTCAACGCCCCGCCGGTGAACACCGCGGCTCAGAGCGTCGTGACCGAGTCCTACCTCAAGGACATCCTGGTCGCGTACAACGGTGCCCCGTACGTGTCGCAGTGGCTGGACACCGTCTACGGTCAGAACGTCGGCAACGCTCTCAACGTCGGCGTGGTGAACATGCTGGCCGGCAAGGGCGACGCGGCTGGCATCATCAAGGCCGCGAACGACGCCGCCGCCAAGGGATAGAGCGCGAGACGCACATGGCTGATCCCACTCGCGAGAGCTCATCAGTCTCGAGGGACTCGCCTGTGGTTCTCTCGCCGGAAGAGGGCAGCGCAGCGGTTGCGCTGCCCTCTTCCGGGCCCCGCCAGCGCCGACGCGGTATCGGCTGGCCGGCTCGTCTTGAGATCGCCGTGCTCTCGGGCCCGGCCATCATCATCTTCCTGACCTTCGTGATCCTTCCGGTCGCCATGGCCGCGTACTACGGCTTCTACAGCTGGCAGGGCTACGGGCGGCCGGTCGACTTCATCGGGTTGAAGAACTACGTCACCATTCTCCACGACGGCCTCTTCCTCGATGCTCTGAAGCACAACGGGATGATCGTCGTGCTGTCCCTGGTGATGCAGGGACCCATCGCGATCGGCATGGCGCTGCTGCTCAACAAGAAGATGCACGGGAAGTCCGTGATCCGCGTGCTCATCTTCGTCCCGTACGTGATCTCCGAGGTCATCGTCGGCACCGGCTGGAGCCTGATGCTCCAGACCAGCGGAGCCGTGAACGATCTGTTGAAGAGCATCGGACTGGGCGGACTCGCCCACGACTGGCTGTCGGACCCGAAGATCGCGATCTGGTCACTGATGGTGATCATCTCGTGGAAGTACATCGGGTTCGCGGTGCTCCTCTTCCTGGCCGGCCTCCAGGGCATTCCGGTGGAGCTGCAAGAGGCGGCGGCGATCGACGGCGCCTCCTACTGGCAGATACAACGCAGGATCACGTTGCCGCTGTTGGGGCCGACGATCCGCATCTGGGCATTCCTGTCGATCATCGGCTCACTGCAGCTCTTCGACCTCGTGTACATCATCTGGGGGCAGTACGTCTCCTCGACCGCCGGTACCTCGACGATGGCCACCTACATGGTCACCAACGGTCGCAACTCGGGTAACTACGGCTACGGCAATGCCGTGGCTGTCGTGCTGTTCCTGATCTCGCTCGTCATTGCGCTCATCTACCAGCGCTTCGTCCTACGCCGCGACACCGAGGGCGCGCTCACGGAGGGCAAGAACTGATGTCTGAAACCACTCTTGACGCGCCTGCTCAGGTGCCGGGCACCCGCAGGGAACGCCCCAAGCGCGACTGGGGCAACCCGACGATCTACCTCATGGCCCTCCTGCTGGTCGCCGCCATGCTCGCGCCCGTGGTCTACATCATCCTCGGCGGGTTCCGCACAAACTCCCAGATCACGAACAGCCCGGCCGGGCTGCCGAGTCCGTGGGCGATCGGCAACTACCTCGACGTCCTCAGGGGTGGGGTCTTCTGGCAGGAGGTGGTCAACTCGACGATCTCCGCCGTCTCCACGACGGTGGGTGTCGTGGTCCTGGGCCTCATGGCGAGCTATGTCCTCGCCCGCTACCGCTTCCGCGGACGCGCTGCGATGTACACCTTGTTCGCCGCCGGCCTCATGTTCCCCATGACCGTCGCGATCACGCCCCTTTACATCATGATCAAGAGCCTCGGCCTGATCAACACGCTACCGGGGATCATCCTCCCGCAGATCGCCTTCGCCCTGCCGGTGACGGTCATCATCCTCGTGCCGTTCCTGAGGGCCATCCCGGACGAGATCGAGGAGGCCGCATCCATTGACGGGTGCAGCCGCCTGGGATTCTTCTTCCGCATGGTGGTGCCACTGTCGGTCCCGGGCGTCGTCACGGTAGGGATCTTGGCCTTCGTCGGGAGCTGGAACAACTACCTGCTGCCGCTGTTCATCCTCAACGACCAGGACACGTTTACCTTGCCGCTCGGCGTGCAGGCGTTCGCGTCGCAGTACTCGGTCGACACCGCCAAGGTCCTGGCGTTCACGTCGTTGTCGATGATCCCGGCGCTGGTCTTCTTCAGCCTCTTCGAGCGTCGCATCGTCGGCGGCCTGACGGGAGCGGTCAAGGGCTGACGGACCGACGTCGAGCGTCCGCTCATCGTCGGTCGGAACAACCCCGGGCTCGGCAGCATCGAAACGGCGATGCCAGCACATCGTCATCCAGTATCAGTTGAAGGAGAAGGTCTTGTGACCGTCATTCCAGGCATGCCGCAGGTGTCCGAGCGGGTGAACGCGCTGCACGCGCGCATGACCCTGAAGGAGAAGCTCGCCCAGCTCGTGGGGTTCTGGGTCGATCAGGGTGGCGCGGTGGTCGCGCCCATGCAGGGTGAGATGGCGTCCTCGGGGCGCCTGGAGGAGGCCACCGTCCACGGGATCGGTCACCTGACACGCGTCTACGGCACCCGGCCAGTCGATCCCGTCGAGCGGGCCGCATGGCTGTGGCGAGAGCAGCGCCGCCTTCGCACCCAGACGCGGCTCGGCATCCCCGCCCTGGTGCACGAGGAGTGCCTGACCGGCCTCGCCGCGTGGCAGGCCGCCACATTCCCCACCCCGCTGGCCTGGGGCGCGTCCTTCGACCCGGACCTGGTGCAAGAGATGGGCGCGCTCATCGGCGCATCGATGCGTGAGCTCGGCGTGCACCAGGGCCTGGCCCCGGTGCTCGACGTGGTCCGCGACCCGCGCTGGGGGCGGGTCGACGAGTGCATCGGCGAGGACCCGTACCTGGTCGGCACCGTCGGCACGGCCTACGTGCTCGGCCTGCAGTCCGCAGGCGTGCACGCCACGCTGAAGCACTTCGTCGGGTACTCGGCCTCGCGAGCCGGCCGCAACCATGCCCCGGTGAGCGCGGGTCCACGCGTGTTGGCCGACGTGCTGCTGCCACCGTTCGAGATGGCGGTGCTCGATGGCGGGGTGCGCTCGGTCATGAACTCCTACACCGAAGTGGACGGCGTGCCGATCGCCGCCGACCCCACGTACCTCACCGAGCTCCTGCGTGAGACCTGGGGGTTCGACGGCGTCGTGGTCGCGGACTACTTCTCGGTCGCGTTCCTGCACGTCATGCACGCCGTCGCCGCGGACCTCGGGGAGGCCGCCGCCCTGGCGCTCGCCGCCGGTATCGACATCGAGCTACCGACCGGGGACGCCTTCCTCGAACCGCTCGCCGCACGCCTGCGGGCCGGCCTGGTCGACGAGGCACTGGTGGACCGCGCGGTGCTCCGGGCGCTCGCGCAGAAGGAGGAGCTCGGCCTGCTCGACGCCACGTTCGAGGACGAGCCGCCGCCGACGACGATCGACCTCGACTCCCCGCAGCACCGCGACGTCGCGCGCCGGCTGGCCGAGGAGTCCGTGGTGCTGCTCACCAACGACGGCGCGCTTCCTTTGTGCGGCCCGGACCGCCCGATGCCGACGCGTGTGGCCGTGCTCGGCCCGAACGCGGACCGTGCCGAGGCCCTGATGGGCTGCTACTCGTTCGCCAACCACGTGCTGGTCCACCACCCGCAGGTGCCGATGGGGTTCGACATCCCCTCGGTGCTGGAGGCGCTGCACGCGGAGCTGCCGGGCGTGGACGTCCGGTACGCCCTCGGCTGCACCGTCGAGGGCAGCGACAAGTCCGGCTTCGCCGAAGCGGTGCGGCTGGCCTCCGAGGCCGACGTCGCCGTGGTGGTGGTCGGCGACCAAGCCGGCCTGTTCGGGCTGGGCACAGTAGGCGAGGGCAACGACACCGAGACGCTCGCCCTTCCCGGCGTGCAACGCGAGTTGGTCGAGGCGGTGCGCGCCACCGGGACCCCAGTGGTGATGGTGCTGCTGACCGGACGGCCCTACGCGATCGGCTGGGCGGTCGGCGGAAGTGCAGCGCCCGCTGCCGTGCTCCAGGCGTTCTTCCCCGGGGAGGAGGGTGGCACCGCGCTCGCGGGCGTGCTGTCCGGGCGGGTGAACCCGTCCGGGCGGCTTTCGGTGACCATGCCCCGGTCAGCAGGTGCGCAGCCCTACTCCTACCTGCACCCCATGCTCGGCGGGCCGTCGGAGGTGACCAGCGCGGACAGCACACCGGTGCTGCCGTTCGGGCACGGGCTGGCCTACACCACGTTCGAGCGCACCGACCTGACCGCCGACGACGAGGTCGCCGCAGGCAACACCTTCACCGCGCAGGTGAGGGTACACAACACCGGCGAGCGGGCCGGCACCGACGTGGTCCAGCTGTATGCCCGCGACGTGTATGCAAGCGTGACCCGGCCGGTCGCCCAGCTGCTCGGCTACCGGCGAGTGGCGCTGGAGCCAGGGGAGTCGGTCGTGGTGCGGTTCCATGTGCCGACCACACGGCTGGCGTTCTCGGACCGCGCCATGGTGCGCATCGTCGAACCGGGCGAGGTCGAGCTTTGGGTAGGCCAGTCATGCGCCGAGAAGGAGACAACGAGGACGATCACGGTGGTCGGACCCGTGCACCAGGTGACTACCAACGACCCACGGCTGGTGGTCAGCGAGGTCATGCCCGGGGTTCCTGCCCTGGCTGCCGAGTCGGAAGGCTGACCCACCGTGCCAGACGCCACCTGCGCGACCGTCATCGTCAACGTGGACATCCCGGGACCGGTCATCAGCCGTCACCTGTACGGCCACTTCGCTGAGCACCTGGGCCGGTGCATCTACGGCGGCTTCTGGGTGGGCGAGGACTCCCCGATCCCCAACGTGGGCGGGATCCGCCAGGACGTCGTGCAGGCGTTGCGCGAGCTGGGCATCCCGAACCTGCGCTGGCCGGGGGGTTGCTTCGCGGATGAGTACCACTGGCGTGACGGCATCGGGCCGCGGGCCGACCGCCCGCGGATGATCAACACGAACTGGGGCGACGTCGAGGAGAACAACCACTTCGGCACGCACGAGTTCATGGCGCTGTGCGAGCTGCTCGGCGCCGAGCCGTACATCAACGGCAACGTGGGCTCGGGGACCGTCCGAGAGATGAGCGAGTGGGTCGAGTACCTGACCCGCTCCGGGGCCTCGCCGATGGTCGAGCTGCGCCGGGCGAACGGTCGTGAGGAGCCGTGGCGGGTGCCCTTCTGGGGCCTGGGCAACGAGCCCTGGGGCGGCGGCGGCCGGATGCGCGCCGAGACGTACACCGACCTGGCGCGGCAGTACGCGCTGTTCTGCAAGAACCACGGCGACAACGTGCTTCACCGGATCGCCGCCGGGGCCTCCGAGGACGACTACGCGTGGACCGAAGCGCTCATGCGGGCGGTCGACGAGCTCAGCCACGACACCTTCCCTGTGCTGCCCTTCGAGGCGATCTCGGTGCACTACTACACGATCGGCGGCACCTGGACCACCAAGGGAAGCGCGACGCAGTTCGACGACGACGACTACTGGCGAACGATCGTCGCCGCACAGGACGTCGAGCCCCTGCTGCGCAGGCACATCGCGGTGATGGACCGGTACGACCCGCAGCGCCAGGTCGGCCTCGTCCTGGACGAGTGGGGCACCTGGTGGGACGTCGAGCCAGGGACCAACCCCGGGTTCCTGTACCAGCAGAACACGATGCGGGACGCGCTCGTCGCCTCGCTGCACTTCGACGTCTTCCACCGGTTGGCCGATCGCCTCTCGATGGCCAACATCGCCCAGACGGTCAACGTCCTGCAGGCCATGCTGCTGACGGACGAGGAGACCGGCGCGCTTGTGCGGACCCCGACGTACCACGTGTTCGAGATGAACAAGGTCCACCACGACGCCGCCTCCGTGCCGGTGCACGTGCGCGCACCACAGGCGCAGCGGGAGGTGGCTGGCCGCACCGTGCCGACCCTCTCGGCCTCGGCGAGCGTCGACGCCGGGCGGTGCCACGTCTCGTTGACGAACACCGACCTGGAGCACGAGGTCTTGGTCGACCTCGATCTGCGGGGGGCGTCTCTGACGGAGCTGACGGCACGAGTCCTCGCGCCGCAGTCCGCGGGGTCGTTCAACAGTGCAGAGCACCCTGCGGATGTCAGACCGCAGCCGCTCAAGGTGGCGTCGACGGCTACCGGGGTCCGGCTCACTCTGCCGCCGCACTCCTTCGCGATCGTCAAGGCCGCCTGAAGCGTCGTCGTCCCGTCAGTGTGCCCCGCGCAACCGACCCGTGGGGTGTGTGCGCAGATGGCCTCCAAGACGTGCTGAACTTGAGCTTGCCGGATCGGACAGGATGGATTCGAAGGCAAGCTCGGCTGCGCCGATCATGAGCAGATCGGACCCAAGCTGGGTACGACTGATCGTGACCCCCTCCCTCGCTGCGTGGAGCGTCTGGTGAGCCAGCTTCTGATCCAGGTAGGCCGGAGCGACCGCGTATAAGGAGCCGAGAAATCCGCCCAGGACCACGAGCTGGGGATTGAAGACGTTGATCGCGTTCCGGAGCGCAACAGCAAGGTAGTCGAGCTGACGCTCGACTTCGGCCAGAACAGCCGCTGAGCGTGATGTCGTGAGCGCCAGCTCGAGCTCATCCCAGCCCGCATCCGTCAAACCGACGAGCTTGAGAAGTGGAGCTCTCGCCACCTCGGTCTCCAGACAGCCCAGGGCTCCGCAGCTGCAGATCACTCCTGCGCTGTTGACGAGCGTGTGACCGAACTCGCCTGCGTAACCGGCGATGCCGACCAGCGAAACTCCCCCCGAGATCACACCGCCGCCGATCCCGCTCGCACCACCGTTGAGGTAGATCAGGTCGCTCACATCGCGTCCAGCACCAAAAGTGCTCTCGGCCAATGCCCCCAAGCTCGCGTCGTTGGCAGCCACGACCGGATACCCGGTGGCATCGGTCAGCATTCGGGCGAGCGGTTCATCGACCCAGCCGAGGTGAGGCGCGAGACGCACCAGGCCGTCGTGTTCCCGCACCAGGCCAGGCACCGCAACTCCGATTCCCACAGCTCGGTAACCGGCATCAAGCTCCGAGCGCATTCCCTCGATCACGGCGGCGCAGATCGCTACGGCCTCCGTCGCCGTAGCGCCGTTCGGGGTTGGATACCGGATGCGCTTGAGCACCTTGCCGCCGAGCCCCACGACTCCGATGGTGATCGCATCGACCTCGGGGTTGACTGCCAGACCAACGGCCCCGGGATTGGGCCGCACCATGGGACTCGGCCGCCCGACCTGGCCCGACGAGTCAGGTTCCGTCTCGACGACCAGCTGCCGGTCGACCAGCTCGGCAACCAAAGCCGCAATTGTCGACCGGTTGAGTCCGGTCTGCTTGGTCAACTGGGCTCGGGACAGGCCGCCCGTACGGTGGGTCAGACCCAGGATCACCGAGAGATTGTGACGTCGCAGGTGATCGCTGTTGCTGCCGCTGCCGCTGCCGGTCTGCGTCACCTCGCCCACGGCCATATCGACGACTTCCCTCTCTCGCGGGACCAATGCCTCCGGCGTATGACCCTAGTCAGGTAGTCGCTTGCTCTCCGCCAGCTCGGCGTACCAGTGCGCGCTGTCCTTCTTCGTGCGCAGGAGCGTGTCGTAGTCGACCCGCACAATTCCGAACCGCATGGTGTATCCGTATGCCCACTCGAAGTTGTCGAGCAGTGACCACACCAGGTAGCCGCGAAGGTCCACGCCAGCTTCGATACTGCGATGCACGGCCGTGATGTGGCGACGCAGGTAGTCAATCCTCTCCGCATCATGAACTCGGCCGTCCTGCACAACATCGGGAAAGGCCGCCCCATTCTCGGTGATCATGAGCGGGAGGTCGGGGAACTCGTGGTGGACCGCCAGCAGCAGGTCCTCGAAGCCATCCGGGGCTATGTTCCAACCCATGTCGGTGTATGGCCCCTCCTGCCGGACGAACTCCACGCAGTCTGCACCTGGCCAAGGGGTTCCGGCTGCAGGCTTATGGCCGTCCGCGCGCACCAGTTCGCCGTCGGGCGCAGGCTCCATTGAGCCGTCCCACAGCCGAACGGCGGTCGTGGAGTAGTAGTTCACGCCCAGGACGTCGATGGGCTGGTGGATGAGCGCGGCGTCGCCCTGCTGGACAAAGGACCAGTCGGTGACCTCAGCGGTGTCGGCCAGCAGGTCCGCCGGGTAGGCGCCGTGCAGCATCGGGCCCGTGAACGCGCGGTTGCCGAGCGCGTCGATGCGACGGACGGCCTCCGGACCGCTGTCCCCGACACCGCGCAGGGCGTGCAGGTTGAGGGTGACCGAGTACGCCGGGTTGTTGGTCGCAACCTTACGAAGGGCGGAGATCGCGAGCCCGTGCGCGAGGTTCAGGTGATGGACGGCCTTCAGGGCATCCTCGCCGCTGGTCCGGCCGGGGGCGTGCGCGCCGGAACCATAGCCGAGGTATGCCGAACACCAGGGCTCGTTCAGCGTGGTCCAGGTCTCGACCCGGTCACCGAGGGCGGTTCCGATCACGGCCGCGTACTCCGCGAACCGGTAGGCGGTCTCACGATTCGGCCACCCTCCCGCATCCTCGAGCGGCTGCGGCAGATCCCAGTGGTAGAGCGTGGCGATGGGCTTGATACCGCGGGCGATCAGCCCGTCGACGAGCCGGGAGTAGAAGTCGATGCCGGCCTGGCTTACCGCTCCCGACCCGGCGGGAATGATCCGGGACCAGGAGATCGAGAAACGGTAGGCGTCCAGGTTCAGGCTCGCCATCAGGTCGAGATCCTGCTCGAGGCGGTGATAGTGATCGTCGGCGACGTCTCCGGTGTCCCCACCCTGGACCAGGCCAGGGGTGTGGCAGAAGGTGTCCCAGATGGAGGGGCCGCGGCCATCCTCGTTCCAGGCGCCCTCGATCTGGAATGCCGCCGTCGCCGCACCGAAGGCGAAGCCCGCGGGGAAGACCAGGCCGGAGTCCCGGTAGTCCGGGTTGCCTACGCTCACAGTGTCACTTCTGCCTCTCCAGTGGTCGTTGCCACAGTCTGTCCCCCGGCGACCCTGACCGACCAGTTGCCGGCCGACGGCGAGCTGACTTTGGCGCGCCCGCCGGATCGTTCGATCGTGAAGACCGCGCTCTCGCCCCCCGGGGTGGTGACCGTGACCTGGCGCGAACCATCGAGGACGCCGGACAGTGAACTCGGGTACAGCTCAAGAGTCAACCCGTCCAGGTAGTTGTAGTCCGGACGGTCCTCCCGGGCACCGATCGCCAGCACAGCGCCGTCGCGAACGTAGAGCGGGATGCTGTCGAAACCGTGGGTCTCCCTGCGCCAGCCGGGCCCGGTCACCGTCTCGCCGGTGAAGAAGCTGGTCCACGTGCCCGCGGGGAGGTAGAAGTCCACCGACCCGTCGGCGCTGAACACGGGCGCCACCAGCAGGTCGGCACCCAGCATGTACTGGCGGTCGAGGTAGCCCGTCGCGGGATCGTCGCCGAACTCGAGCTGCATCGGACGGAGCACCGGTGTGCCGGTCAGGGTCGCCTCCAGCCCCGCGGCATACAGGTAGGGCATGAGGCGCAGCTTGAGCTTGGTGAACTTACGGGTCACCTCGACGGCCTCGTCGTCGAACACCCAGGGGACGCGATACGAGGTGCTGCCGTGGAAGCGGGAGTGGCTGGAGAGCAGCCCGAAGGCGGTCCACCTCTTGAAGACTCCCGGATCCGGGGTTCCCTCGAAACCGCCGATGTCGTGACTCCAGAAGCCGAAGCCGCTGAAGGCCAGCGAGAGCCCGCCCCGCAGGGTCTCGGCCATCGACTCGTACGTCGAGGTGGAGTCGCCACCCCAGTGCACAGGAAGCTGCTGGCCGCCGACGGTGGCCGAGCGGGCGAACAGCACGGCCTCGCCCTCGCCGCGTGCCTCCTTCAGCACATCGAAGACGGCTTGGTTGTAGAGCTGGGTGTAGTAGTTGTGCATCCGCTCGGGGCTCGAACCGTCGAAGTAGCCCACGTCCAGCGGGATTCGCTCGCCGAAGTCGGTCTTGAAGGCGTCGACGCCCTGGTCGAGCAGCGTGCGCAGCTTGCTCTGGTACCACTTCGCCGCATCCGGGCTCGTGAAGTCGACCAGGCCCATGCCCGCCTGCCAGAGGTCCGACTGCCAGACATCACCGTTGGGCTTCTTGACGAGGTATCCGGCCGCCTTGGCCTGGGCGAAGAGCGGCGAACGCTGCCCGATGTAGGGGTTGATCCAGACGCAGACCCGCACGTCCTTCTCGTGCAGGCGAGCCAGCATGCCCTCCGGGTCGGGGAAGGTACGCCGGTCCCACTCGAAGTCGCACCAGTTGAACTCGCGCATCCAGAAACAGTCGAAGTGGAAGACCGACAGCGGCAGGTCACGTTCGGCCATCTCGTCGATGAAGCTGGAGACGGTCGCCTCGTCGTAGTCCGTGGTGAAGCTGGTGGACAGCCACAAGCCGTAGGACCAGGCGGGCACGGAGGCCGGACGCCCGGTCAGGGCGGTGTAGCGCTCGAGGATCTGTTTGGGTGTCGGCCCGTAGATGATGAAGTACTCCAGGCTCTCCCCCGCCACCGAGAACTGCACCCGCTCGACAGCCTCGGAGCCGACCTCGTAGGAGACGTGTCCCGGGTGGTTGACCAGCACGCCATAGCCGCGGTTCGTCAGGTAGAACGGAACGTTCTTGTAGGCCTGCTCGCTCGACGTGCCGCCGTCCGCGTTCCAGATGTCGACGACCTGGCCGTTCTTCACCACG
>Ga0097691_1002457_pt1 | contig 12337 bp, 11 predicted proteins | sample NGESurdeep072012_8_FD_72858 | JGI IMG/M metagenome (GOLD analysis project Ga0097691, IMG submission 72858) | Arctic peat soil microbial communities from Barrow, Alaska - NGEE Surface sample 210-1 deep-072012 | ecosystem: Environmental > Terrestrial > Soil > Wetlands > Peat ...
CTCAGCGGCTTAAAGCCGTCTCATTGCCGAATCCCAACTGCACCGCTGAAGCGGTGCTCCACCCTGTTCACCAAGTGTGAAAATGCTCTAAAGCCACCATAATGACAGCGCTTACGGCACGGCTGAAGCCGTGCCCTTTCAAAGCGTGAAGTCCTCATGAATGATCCAGATTCAGGCCCGCGTCCAGGCTGTTTGTTTTTGTCAGGTGGAGTCGGCTTCAGCTGACGACAGGCTTGCTTTTCCGACTTGTTCAGAAGCCGCTGACGTCGACCGGGCTTACATTTCTGCTGAAGCCGGCTCCAAGATCGCACCGCACAAGCGGCTCAACTCGCGGCAGTCTTCGTGAGTGAGCGTACGGAGGCGGGCGCCCACGGCCGCGTCAATCTCGGGCTGCATCCTGGCGAGCAGCTTCAACCCCTTGGCTGTGATGCTGGTGATGGTCTGGCGCTGATCGTCGTTTCCACGAAACCGTTTCACCAGGCCGCGGGCCTGCAGGCGATCCACCAAACGAGTGACATCGGGAGCGCGATCGATCATGCGCCTAGCGATCTCGCAACGCGCGTGACCTTCGGGATGGACACCTTGCAGGATGCGCAGCACGTTGTACTGCGGGCGCGTGATGCGGTGCATTTCGCAGAGCTCGTCCATGAGGTCGTTCAGCGTATTGGCTGCGACCAGAAGGCTCAGCAGAGCTTCCTGCAAAGGGTCGGTAAACTGCGCCTGGCTAAGGCGCCGGCTGAGGGCATCGCTCATGTCTTCTTTATAGCCAGAATCTGAGTGCTTGTCACACAAGTTAGACTTTCGCAATGAGCCGGTCGCCCAGCACGGATGAGTCGATTCTATGACGAGAGCAAAAAAACCCTCCGGCCGAAGCCGGAGGGCGAGATGCCCCGGGGAAAAACTTCAACCCCGAGTTGGGTGCGGATTGGGCATCAATCGTGGCAGCCCGGAGGGGGACTCTCACGCTCCACGAAGTTAAGCGTGGGAGACGCCGTCACGGTTAGCGGGAAACTCACCTGTCTTCCGTCGACGATGCCGATCACGCGAGAAATTCTGGTTTCCGGTGCCCTGTCTCGCACCGGCGGATCAAATACGTTGCTCGCTTCGTACTCTTGTTATGTGCAATAGACGGGCCACATCCGAAATGGTGAGTCAGCATGTGGTTAGCGAATCGGTGCACGCAGCAGAGGTGTAATTCCTACCCGCAAAGCGCAATTCTGTGCGGGTACAGAGCATTGCTTAACAATGGGATTACGGCGCCGTCATTTTGCGGGGCGTCGGCGGAGTCAGCGGAGTTCACCACGCAAACGCCGCAGGGCCCAGCGCGCGTGTTCGGCAACCATCGTGTCTTCATCGCGACTCAGCTTTTCCAGCACGGGCAAGAAGCGTTCTTCATCGCTGTTGCCGAGCGCGATCGCGACATTTCGGCGCAGGCCGTTGAACCGTGCGCGCTTCACCGGTGAACCGCGGAACACTTCGCGAAACTCTTCCAGGCTCAAGCCAGCCAGCCACTCCAGATCGGGATTCACCAACTCAGCGCGCGCCTGAAGTTCAGGCATCTTCGTGACCGGAGCTTCACGGTTCCACGGGCAGACGTCCTGACAGATATCGCAACCGAAAACCTGCCGGCCGATGCCGGAGCGGAGCTCTTCGGGAATCGCACCGCGCTTTTCGATCGTGAGATACGAGATGCACCTGGTGGCGTCGAGTTGATACGGAGCAGGGAAGGCGTCGGTCGGACAGGCATCGAGACAGCGCGTGCACGAGCCGCAACGGTCAGGCGGAGGCAGATCGGGCGTCAACTCCAGCGACGTCAGCATGACGCCGAGGAAGAGCCACGATCCCAACTGCTCGTTCAGGATGCAGGTGTTCTTGCCAATCCAGCCGATGCCTGCGTACCGGGCAAAGATGCGCTCGATGACCGGACCGGTGTCCACGTAACACCACGTGCGCGGCGCGGGCATCTTTTGCTGCTCGCAGATTGCAAGCAGCCCCGCTTCCAGCGCGCGGAGCTTCGCGAGTACCACCTCGTGATAATCACGCTGCGACCAGGCGTAGCGCGAGATCCATCCTTGCGTGGTGGTGCCGGCGTGCGTCGAGTAGGGCTGGCCAGTGTTGTAATTGAGGGCGCACACCACGACCGAAGGTGCCCAAGGAGCGACGTTGGACAAAGAAGCGCGCTTCAATTCGTTGGCTTCGTTGCGCGCTTCGAGATACTTCATTTCACCCGCGCGGCCGTCGGCGATCCATTGGGGAAAAAAACGGTGCTCAGGCGTGTCGGCCACGCCGGCTACGCCGGCAAGATCGAAGCCAGCCTCCGAGGCAAGGCGTTTGACCTCGTTGGTGATTATCGACAAAGAGAGTGCGCCGGACATGCTGTGCAGATTATAGGAGGGTGCTTGTCGTCAGCACTTAGCATTTGGCATTTAGCAGTGGGAGCTAAAATCTGTTTTGGGTGCCCCGTTCTAGCCATCCTTTGGCTAGGGCGGGGCAGTCACCTACCCCAACTCGTTGGCTTTTCCTCGCGGTGTCGTTCCCATCCGCCCGCGAGTTTCTTGGTAGCGCTCCAGTCCCGTGGCATAGGAACAGAATAGCTGCGGGAAGAAGACTGTCAGTGCTGGGTGATACCTGCGAACGCGAATGCCCCGCCCTAGCCAAAGGATGGCTAGAACGGGGCACCCAGATTGGGGTTTCGTGTGTATGTACTACCCTTGGCCGGGGCACGGCCAAGCGTATGATGTGGTCATGGATTTTGAGTTCACCGCCGTTTTTCGCTGCGTCCCCGAGGGCTACATCGCATTCGTCGAGGAGCTGCCGGGCGCCAATACCCAAGGCGTAACGCTCGACGAAGCCCGCACCAACCTGCACGAAGCCGTTGCCCTTGTGCTGGAAGCAAATAGGACCCTGGCTCAGGAAGCCGCCTCAGGAAAAGACGTGATTCGGGAGCCGCTGAAAGTCAGTGCGTGAAGCGTCGGGAACTGGTGCGACACCTCGAGCGGCACGGGTGCGAACTGTTGCGCGAAGGAGCCAACCATTCGATCTACGTTAACAGGACCGCAGGTAAGACTTCGGCGGTTCCTCGCCACTCCGAAATCAACGACGAGCTGGCCAAGAAAATCTGCAAGGATTTGAGTGTTCCATCCCAACAAGCCTAACGCCTGAGTAAAAGCGACCCGACGGAACCCTTAGCGAGATCATCCAGATGATATGCGCCCTTTGGTTGCCTTACAGGCGATGTCGGTTTGGACCAACGATTTGCTCACGTGGCCTGAGGATTCAGTCTTAACGACAGCGAAGGATGGCAAAGGAAATCCCCACACAAGCAAAGGAAGCTTGGATAGGGCACCCGGCAGTCCGGCATTGGGGCGGCCGGTTGGACCGGACCGCCCCGCTGGCAGAAGTTATCGGTTGGAGATAGTCGCTATGGTGCCGTCGAGTTTGGTGAAGCGGACGGTAAACTTCTCGTTGTAAGTGTGGGCTTTGTCCTGAAGCACGCTGATGGCAAAGGCTTCGCCCAGAATCATGGAGCAGTCGGAGTCGCTGCGCCAGTGAATTCCGCCATGGACGCCATGACCGAAGCTGACATTGTGCGCGAGCTTGCTCAACTCGCCATTGACCGTGAGCCGGCCCCTATCCTGACCGGTGTAGGGCACCAGCGACAGACCATCGTTGGTGGGCACCAGGGGATTGGGAATCACGTAATTACCGTCGAAGAAGAACTTCAACAAGGTAATGCAAGCGCCCCCTACGACGCCGTGGCCCGTGGGGTAGGCGGGGTGCAGCGGCGAACCTTCGGGAAATGCCTGCGAAAGTAGATAGCTATGATACTGGTCGTAGCTGGCCTGAAGGGCTTGTGAGTGCAGAACATTGTCGTTCACCTTAGCATCGGTGCTGCCCAGCCTCGGGTCCTTCATCATGGCGACGATTCCGCCGGCGGACTCGGGACGATGGCGGAGGTGAATAATCCACTTCTGGTACCAGGCCACATCCAAGGCCCGGGCGGCAATTTCCCCCAGCGACGCCGCGATATCGGGCCCGCCGAAGGTGCCGAAGCCGTTTTGCGTCCTGGAGTGGACATAGGGATTACCAGGATTCAAAGGCACGCCGAGGGTATTCAGTACCAGGAACGCAACGAAGTAGGCCTGATACAGCACGTCAGCGTGGGTATATGCGGCCAGACCGCGTCCGTTGTGCTGGTAGCGTACTTGCGAGTCCTCTTGGTTTCGTAGTCCAGTGTCAATGCCATTCTGGACCTGAAACCAGGTAGTAAGGTCGGTCACGTAGTCCATGCCCGGCAGGTAGGTGGTCATCTGCTGACTCATCTCCTGCTGGCCGAACGACGTGGGTGTAATGAAGAACTGCGAGATGGACGGCCCCAGGGTTTCACCGGGATAGGCACCGCGGAACAGGAGATTGGGAGTCACCCGGCCATGCTCATCTCTGGGGCCGGCGTAGTAGGGCATCGACGAAAGCTCCGCCGCGGCCTGAATCGCCGTTGGATTGGTTGCGTAGTCGGTGAAGGCCACGTCGCGTAACAGCGAGCACCAGTACAACTCCACCAATTCTGTTCCGTAAGCTGCACTGGCGATTGGTGGAGGCGGAGGAACAACCACGACACTTTCCTGATTGGCCGGAGAAGGCGCATTGCCGAACTGCACGGCGTCGGAACCCTCCAGGTCGAAAGCCAGCGCCCCTTGCGGTCCGTTCAGTTTGCGCGTGCCGCCGAGAATGATGTTCTCAAAGTCAGAGGGGTTGCCGCTGTTCAAGGCCCTTTTGAAGGTATTGAAGGCGTATAAATTTACCCGCCCGTAGCTGTCCTGAAGCAGGCCTTTCGAATAAGTGCCGGATTTGTCGCGATAGCGCGTCTCGTCGCCGTTGGTGGTGTGTGGGGGAACGGGAATGCGGGCTTCTTGGGTGGCTGCCCCGATGCGCAGAGCAAAAGACTTAGCCACACGGCGGTCGTCCAGGTCGGTGGGCAGCGGTGCTGCCTCTGCTTTTGTGCCGGGAGAGTCGAGGGTTGGAGATAATCCAATGGCGCTAGCGGTAACTGCGGCGGCGGCTGCGCCGCCGATTGTGCCCATGAACCTCCGCCGGCTGGGCAATAGTACCGTGTGGGGCTCCCGCTCCACTGTAGAGGGCAGAGTCTCCAAAATTACCGGGGGATCTGTCACGGCCGGTCTCCTTCTCACCCCACCTGTTCATTGTTCCCGACCTCACCACTGACCCACGGTCACAGTTGGGAAAAATTTTACCTCCAAAACCGAAAATGGTCAAAATAATGTACTCGTCAAAAACTCGTCAAATAATGTACTCGTCCTCTCATACCAAAATAGAAATCTCCCCGGTTAACCAGCATGAGGCACACTAGCGGTGACTCGGGCTATCGGGAATTGACCCGTCGCGCGGAGCGGGACTGGAGGGTCGGTGATTCCACGGGCTGAAGGCTGACAGCTGATGGCTGACAACTGAAGCTAGATTCCGAGCTTCTTCACTTCTTCGTTGTAGTACTTGCGGTAGAGGATGTCCCACTCCTGGGAGCCTTCGAGGATGGTGCGGCGCTGGCTTTCGATCTTCTGCCGGGCGGCAGCGTCGATCTTCGCTTCCTTGGCCATCAAGTTTTCGAGAACGCGGCGAGCTTCCAGGCGGATGCTATTGCGGTCCTCCACGAAGTCCACGTTGTCCATCTCGGCGAGGGTGTCGGCCACGGCGTGCGCGAGCTTATTGATCTTTTCGCGGCTGAGCCTCATAGCACCGCCTTGTACTTCCGTACCAGCTCGTTCTTGATCTTCTTGAACATCTCCTGGTAATTGGCGCCACTGCGGTTCATTTCGTCGGCGTAGGTCTCGAGGATGATGCGGACTTCGTCGTTGATGCGGTCTTCCAGCGTGAGTTCCTCGAGCAGCGCGGCGTTGACGCGGGCAGTCACCTGCGGCTTCTCGGAGGTTTCGATGAACTCGCCCTCGATGAGCTTGTTGGTGACTTCGCGGGCGAGATAGCCCACATATTCTTTGGAGAAGAGCATGTTAGTTGGAATCAGGTAGCAAAACAGCTAAGTTTAACACAGGATTTCGGGGGCGCTGGACGGGGGAGTCGTGGCGTCGACGCGGCTCGCGCGGGGCGTGCAACAACCTCCTCGCAGCTTAAGGAGGCTGCCAGGAAATTCGTCGCGATGAAAAGAACCGCAGATTCCTCGGGGCTGAAGCCCGTCGGAATGACAAATAAATAGATGGCCAGTGACGGCGTGGCTGAAGCCACGCCCCTTCGAGAAAACGGAACTGCAACGCAGGTCTGAAGAGACTGTCTTGCAACCTCTGCCGTCCCTACGGGACTCGGATCTATTTCCCGCTCTACCCAGCACTCCGCCTGCGGCTCCGTGCTGGGCTAGAATGAGCCGCGCCTACCTCCACCCCAGTTCGCCCGCCGCGGCGGGGCGCGAACGGGGGACCCCGGCTACGGCGTTGGATTTTCGCCTAGTAAATTCCACTGGCAAATACCAAGTTGGGTTCTCACATACACCTTAAAGGCCCGTACTACTCGTGCTTGCGGGTACACCAATGCTGGAACCGCTTTAGAGACACCTCTGCACGCTCGCGCACATGAAGCGTTGTTCGAGCTTCGTGCCTATTCGTCTTGGGGAGGGATTTTCGACTCGATATCCATGTCGCGGAATTCACTCGATTCGAAGACCTCGCGGCATTCCATGCATTCGACGTATTCCGCGTCTTCATCTCGAGCGATAACCTGGACACGGGGATGCCGACACGTCTGGTCCATGGCATTGCTCTGCGGGAAGTTGGGAGCTCTATTGGCCGGCTGGCTACCGTTCATGACTTCCGCCCTGCCTGCAAGGGCATTAGTGAAATTTCCCGGTATTTTAGACCGGAACCATCCGTTGTCAAAGCTTTTCTGGCGGACGGGGTGTTAAATCTCGATACATCCGTCCGCCGGCTCAGCCTGTGTCGCAATCTCGCATCAGTTTGCCACGTGGAAGCAAGCACACAAAAACCAGCCCCGAATGGGGCGTACAGAGCTTAGCCCAGCGCTTTAGCGCTGGGTAGAGTGGGAAATTATGACGGAGTCCCGTAGGGACGACAGCGGTTGCCACACAGGTTCTTTCAGGCCCGCACTACCCGAGCCCAGTCAAGCTCTTCCCTTCTCTCACGGCAGACCGAACCTCTGCAATGAATATGCGACTCTTTTCATCGGCACTCCTTAAACCGTTCCCTGCCCGTTAGTTACCGATAAATGCAGCGGCGCGCCTTTCGCTGCCAAGGCTTGCGCGATGTCCTCCGCCCAGCGTAGAATTGAATTGCGACCGAATTGGTCGCATATTCATCTCACAGGGGTGTAGGGCTGGCTATGATGAAGCTGACCAAGAAGGCTGACTACGGACTGATCGCCATGCGGCATTTGGCCGAGCACGCTGACTTGGGGGCCCGCAGCGCCAAGGACCTGGCCGAGATGTATAGCATTCCGCAGGAAGCCTTGGCGAAAATTCTGCAGCGCTTGACCAAGGCTGGCCTGCTGCTGTCGCAGTACGGCACGAATGGTGGTTACACCCTGGCCCGCAATCCGCGGCAGATCAGCGCCTTTGAGGTAATCCGGGCCATCGATGGGCCTTTGTTCATCACCTCGTGCAGCTCGGCCACAAATGACTGTGACCAGAGTGATCGCTGCACGGTGCGCGAGCCGCTTCGCAAGGTAAGCCGCAGCATTGAAGAAGTTTTGAACCGCCTGACGATTTGGGAGATGACCGAGCCGGAGCATGAATCAGCACCGGACCTGGTCACCCTGGGCTGGACGCCCAACAAGATTGAGCACGTTTAGGAGATGGCACAAGCAATGAGCACCAATGTGATTTCGGGCAATGGGAACAAGGACGTGAAACTGCCCATCTACATGGACAACCATGCCACGACGCGCACCGATCCGCGAGTGGTGGAAGAGATGCTGCCGTACTTCACGGAGAAGTTTGGCAATGCGGCCAGCCGCAACCACGAATTCGGCTGGGTGGCCGAGCAGGCCGTAGAGCAGGGGCGTGAACGCATCGCCAAGCTGATCGGCGCGACCTCCAAGGAAATCATCTTTACGTCGGGCGCGACCGAGAGCAACAACCTTGCCATCAAGGGCGTCGCCGAGATGTACAAGGAAAAAGGTAATCACATCATTACCCAGGCCATTGAGCACAAGGCTGTGCTCGACACTTGCAAGCGCCTGGAGAAGTACGGTTTTCGCGTCACCTATCTGCCAGTGCAGAAGGACGGGCGCATCGATCTTGACGATCTGAAGCGGGCGATGGATGACAAGACCATTCTGGTGACCATCATGACCGCCAACAACGAGATTGGTGCGTTGCAGCCGATCCGCGAAATCGGCGCGCTTTGTCACGAGCGTGGCGTGCTGTTCCACACCGATGCGGTGCAGGCGATCGGCAAGGTCCCATTCAACGTGATTCAGGACAACGTTGACCTAGCGTCCCTCACAGCGCACAAGCTGTATGGCCCCAAGGGCGTGGGCGCGTTGTATGTTCGGCGCAAGAATCCGCGCGTGCAACTGGTGGCGCAGATCGATGGCGGCGGCCATGAACGTGGCATGCGCTCGGGCACGCTGAACGTTCCGGGAATCGTGGGTTTCGGCAAGGCATGCGCGCTCGCGAGCGAGGGCATGGCCGAAGAAGCGGTTAAGCTCGCCGCGTTGCGCGACCGCCTGAAGGACGCCATCATGAGCCAGCTCGACGAGGTTTACATTAACGGCTCCGTCGAGCACCGGCTGCCGGGCAACTTGAATATCAGTTTTGCCTACGTGGAAGGCGAGTCGCTGCTGATGGGCATCAACGATATTGCGGTGTCGAGCGGATCGGCATGCACCTCGGCGACGCTGGAACCATCTTATGTATTGAAGGGACTGGGCGCTGGCGATGACCTGGCGCATAGCTCGATCCGGTTTGGCATTGGCCGCTTTAACACCCAGGCCGAAGTCGATTACGTGGCCGAGCGTGTGATTGAAACGGTGAAGCGCTTGCGTGAGTTGTCGCCGTTGTACGAGATGGCGAAAGAAGGAATTGATCTGACCAAGGTCCAATGGGCGGCCGAGCCGACGCATTAATGCGGGTTGCAAGAGCGGCGCTTCAATTGGATTGTTCATTTGTTTTGGAAACCGAAGCAGCAAGCTTTGAAAGGGCACGGCTTCAGCCGTGCCGTTACGGGTGATGGGAGTTGGGCTTGAGCCACTGAGGGAATTCGCACTTCGTCTCGAACACCGAAGTCCCTCAGTGGCTAAAGCCAGCATAAAGACAGCAGCTTACGGCACGGCTGAAGCCGTGCCCCTTCAAAGCGTGAAGGGAATGATGCAACTTCAGCACCGCGTTCCGGGTTGAATTTGTTTTGAAAGGGCGCAGCTTTAGCTGCGCCGAAAGGTTCAGTTTTTCATCTGGAGCCGGCTTCAGCCGGCGGCAGAGTTTCGCAACTTAGGAGATAACGCATGGCTTACAGTGACAAGGTTTTGGACCACTACTCGAATCCCCGTAACGTGGGTTCGCTCGACAAGAACAGCGCTGAGGTGGGTACCGGTCTGGTGGGCGCACCGGAGTGCGGCGACGTTATGAAGCTGCAGATCAAGGTGAATCCCGCGACCAACATCATCGAAGACGCCAAGTTCAAGACGTTCGGGTGCGGCTCGGCGATTGCATCGTCTTCGCTCGCCACCGAGTGGGTGAAAGGCAAAACCGTGGACGAAGCCCTCACGATCCGGAACACGGACATCGTGAAGGAGCTGTCGCTGCCTCCGGTGAAGATCCACTGCTCGGTGCTGGCGGAAGACGCAATTCGCGCCGCCATCGGCGACTGGAAAAAGAAGAATGGGCAGCACAGCCAGCCCCAGCCCGAGGCCCAGCCGGTTGAGCAGCGGGCGTAAACTGTTTTTGAGGACCGGTGTGTCGCATCGTCTCTCGATCGGGAACACCGGAACACAACCATGAGCACGGTCAACATTGAAAATCCGGTCCAGGCGCCCGCCTCCGCTGCCAAAGGCATCCAGGTGACGGACAAGGCGCTGGCCCGCATTCGCTTGGCGATGGCAAAGGAAAACATCTCGCCAACCGAGGGCGGACTGCGTCTGGGTGTGCAAGGTGGTGGTTGTTCGGGACTGAGTTACAACATCCGTTTCGACACGCAGCCGCGCGAACGCGATCGCGTCTTTCAGTTTGAAGACGTTCGCGTCTTTGTCGATCCGAAGTCCTTCATTTACCTGCACGGCATGATTCTCGATTACGAAGAGAGCCTGATGCACCAGGGCTTCTCCTTCCAGAACCCGAATGCGAAGAAGGCTTGCGGCTGCGGCACTTCGTTTTCCTAAGAAATGGTAGCGGCGCCCGAATGCGACCGGCTGAAGGCTGGGGATTCCGCGGCTGTGGAATTCCGGGTTGATTGGTTCGTCCTGTTATGTTGCGATTTATTTGTCCCGCGCGGTTTCGGAGTTGGCGTAACCGGGAGGCACGGGTAGAGCGGCGCTTCAGGGATTGTCTGGCGACCTTGTGTAGCTTTGCATACAGTAGAAGGTGGTGCAGAAGCAGCCCCGAATGGGGCGAAAGAGCTTAGCCCAGCGCTTCAGCGCTGGGTGTAGTGGAAAATAAGACCGAGTCCTGTAGGGACCGGCAGAGGTTCGCGGCGCGGCGGACTCTTAAGAGGCGAGCAGGCTCTTAGAGCGTGTGTGAGAACTCGTTTTGAGTTGGCGCGGTGGGTGATCGCACAGAGTCCAGCCCCGCAGGGCGACATTGCTGTTAGCCCAGGGCGGAAGCCCTGGGTAAAGTTGGAAAAATCAATGAGTCCCTTCAGGGACGGCACAAGTTTGTTGACAAGGTATAGGGGTCCTTCGACTCCTCGCTTCGCTCGTCGCTCAGGATGACAAGGTGGCGGCTAAGAGCCAAGAGCGAACTTGGTATTCGCCAGTGGAACTTGCTCGCTGAACGCCAGTGCCGTAGGCGCGGCTTAGTTTAGCCCAGCACGGAGCCGCAGGTGGAGTGCTGGGTAGAGTGGGAAATAGATCCGAGTCCCTTCAGGGACGGCACAGTTTTCGCACACCCTCTGATGAAGCCCGGCACATTTCGAAACAGTCGGTCTGGAACCCGGCGCTGAATCGCCGCACTACCCGAACTCGAGTTCTTTCGCACGCTCATTGCTGTTCCGCTCCTTTGCTTGGCCCTCCCTGGCTGCTCGCCGTCTGCGTCTGGATGACGCCGACGGTGCGGTTGGTCTCAGTGAAGACCTGGTTTGACACTCGCCGGATGTCGGCTTTAGTCACCTTGTCCACGCGGTCGAGATAGCGGAACAGCTCGCGCCAGTCGCCGTAGCGCGTCTGATAGGTCGCAAGCTGCTGCGCCAGGCCCTCGTTACTGGCGAGCCCACGAATCAGGTCGGCCTTGGTGCGCGTCTTGAACATCTGCAATTCTTCATCGGTAACGTCCTGCGTCTTCAGCTTGTCGATCTCTTCGTGTACGGCCTTTTGCAGCTCTTCGTTGGTATGGCCCGGCAGAGGCACGCCATAGAACGCAAACAGGTGGCCGTACTTTATTCCCGGGAAGCCGGAAAAACCTGCCGCGAAGGCGGCAATCTTTTTGTCGCGCACCATCGATCGGAACAAGCGCGAGGTGCGGCCGTTCGACAGAATGTCGCTGATCGCGTCGTAGACCGCGTCGTCAGGCGCCAGATAACTTGGCCGGTGGTAGCCCTCCAGATAGAACGGCTGCGCAGGATCGTGCAGCGTAACCTCGCGCACCGAATTCTGTGCCGGCTCGTCGGTGAACAACTCCTCCGGCTTGGGCGTGGTGGGAAGCTGGCCAAAATATTTTTCCACGATGGGGAGGACCTGCGCGGGGTCGAGATCGCCGACCAAACCGATCGCCATGTTGCTGGGCACGTAATAGCGCTTGAAGAACTCGGCCGCGTCGGTGGCGGAGAAGCTTTGCAGATCGGAAGCGTAACCGATGGTCGGCCGATGATAGGGGTTCGCCATAAAGGCCGTCCCCAGGAACTGCTCGACCAGACGTCCCGTCGGGCGGCTGTCGGTGCGCATGCGGCGCTCTTCCATCACCACGTTGCGCTCCTTGTAGAACTCGCGCATCACCGGATGCAGCAGCCGGTCGGACTCCAGCGCCGCCCATAGCTCGATCATGTTCGATGGCATCGAGTACATGTAGCCCGTTTCGTCGTAGTTGGTGAACGCGTTGACGCCCACTCCGCCGTGGCTCTCCACAATCTCGCCGAATTGGTTCTGCACCACGTACTTGTCGGCGTCTTTGATCGCTTGCTCCCAGGCGCTTTTCATCTGCGCCAGCTTCTGC
>Ga0097691_1002459_pt1 | contig 12320 bp, 13 predicted proteins | sample NGESurdeep072012_8_FD_72858 | JGI IMG/M metagenome (GOLD analysis project Ga0097691, IMG submission 72858) | Arctic peat soil microbial communities from Barrow, Alaska - NGEE Surface sample 210-1 deep-072012 | ecosystem: Environmental > Terrestrial > Soil > Wetlands > Peat ...
CGACCTCGTCTTGTTCGGAATGGACATGGATGCCGCGGCGATTCCCTCCCTTTCATGGGATGAGTTTGTCCGACAGGTTCAAGGAGTACTGGCATCCTCAATATCTCCCAATCCCCTGGCATATATTCGCATCGAACCGGAAATATTCTTCGACCATAGGTTTCTTGTTATTCATACGACTCCGCCCGATCGAGTGTGGTTCTACGTAGAGCCCACGGAGCGTGACGTGCGATTCTATGTGCGGGTCAATTCGGAAACTCGACCACTCCTCGGCCGTGATCAGGACGTGTTCAAAGACGCACATTCTTAAGCGGGCCGACAAATGTTGAGGGAAAGTTCTCGCATGCGCAAGTACAAGAAACCTATTTGGAGGTGGTTCTTTGGCACTCTCTTATTGGGCGTGATCCTGCCGTTAGTTCTTAGCGCATGCGTTATTCTATTAGATGCGAGCCATCATTCGTTGATCGTATTGTTTGACAACGGAGATTTGTTTCTGTTCGCTTTGGCAATACTGGCGAGTGCCTGGACCCAAATCTGTCAGTTCGGCGATGAACATGAGGTCACCCGTGACCTCACTCTTCTTTTCATTGCAGTTACGGCTGGTGCTTGGGTTGTCTGTAGGTCCATTAGGGCGACCGGAGGTACACTTGACGGCGCGTGGGTCACTTGGTCCGGCGTCGCTTCGGTAGCGTTTTCTGCCTGGATCGGTGTAACTTGTACAGTGATACGAGTGAGAGCAGGTAAAGCGTGAACGTGTTCGAGATGGCCATAGTGGGTTTGGCCGCGCTCGTTGGTCTGTTGGCGGCGGCGGCAGTGACGTTCGCAGCGGTTCGACGTACGCCGTCGGCATCGGGTGATGCGGCGATGTCGGGTGAGCGAGCGGTAGAGGCAGCGTTTTCAACACGATTCCATGGGATGTCCAGGCGGGTCGCACGAAGTCAAGCCTCCGCCGATGTCGCAAAGTTGATGGCTGAGCTACAGGCTGCACGTCAAGTGATAGGCGATCGGGAAACGACGGTTCGGTTTCAGCAAAGTGAAATTGATCGCATGGGCTCTGAACTGAGCGCTGAGTACGCTCGGCGAAAGAGCACAACGCGAGACCTTGAGCGGGCCCAGGCGCAGGTGCAGGTGCTTCTGCGCAAGAAACGGTTTTATGTGGACCGAAGTAGCGTACGCACCACGCAACCAGTGTGATTGCAAGTGGCTCGTCTTGGCGCGTTCACTGACTGGTCTCTTCGTTGGCCAACTTCCTTGACAAATAGTTCGACTCCTTCAAGAGGATCTTCACGAGTAGGACCTTGTTGGGGGTTCTATAGAGCCGAATTGACGGGGCGTGAAGGAACAATCTGCAGCGGCCGCCCTCAGTTGAGGACTGTGCAGCCCATTTCAACCATTCGGTTTGATCCGCTAGCCAAACGAAGCTGTCACGCACTCCAACACGTCCGCGCAACTCGAACGACTCAGCAGTCGTCAACGAAAGCCGGCGACGAGTGGATAGGAAGCCTGTTCTGCTCCGCCTTCGTCGGGGAGATGCGGTTGCATCGCGGCACAGTAGATTGCTTCGGTTTCGGGGTTCGGTGATGCACCGGGGGACAGATCGGACAGCATCCGGCGAAGCTCGTCCCACTCCCGCTGTGCCCAACCAAGGTTGCCCGCTGCCCCGGCCAGTTCAATGGCGGACCGGTAGAGCTCTTCGGCATAGGGGGCAAGGGCGCGGGCCTGGCTGATGCCATGACGGGCGGCATCCAGGTCCCCCCTGGTGTCAATCGTCAGCCTGGCGAGGCTACAGGCGCCCTGGAGAGCAGCTCTCTCGGCAATGGCGGCATAGTGGATCCACCAGCTCCAGGTGTGATCGATGGTCGATCCCGGGGTCACCTCGATGAGGTCGAGACCCTCGGTGTAGAGGTGGATGGCCTCGGTGGAATCGGCAGTGGCTGCAAAAGAAACGGAGTCGCACAGTCGCGTCAGATCGGTCGTGACTCGAGGGGAGAGTCGTAGGACTCCCCTCGAGCTTGCCTCTGGCAGGAAGGGCTGCCCATCGGAGTCGGAACCGAGCATCTTGCGGGCCTTGTAGGCCATATTCGCGATGTTCTCGGTACTGGATCCTGAACCGTAGATTGCAGACCGGGCATCCTCTTTGGTGAGGCCGCCGCTCAGCGACAGCAGGGCGACCAGCTCGAAGCGTCGGCCATTTCGGTTGGTGGCCCTCTCGCTGGCGCCGGTGATCGTGGCGGCGTTGGTTAGCAACCGCACTTCGAGTTCGGGTTCCACCACCCCGGCGGGGGTCCTAGCGACGAGTCGTTCAGGTTCGGCTTCGGTGTCGCGGTCTACGGTTCCTCCGAGCACCATCTGGTGTTCGGGGACCACTGCGCTCGGGGGTGTCTCTGCAGTGGACAGCGCCTCTGCGATTCCTGCGTGTGCCTCTGGGGTCAGTCGACACGCCCGGAGGCACAGTTGTGTCGGTGTGATCTCGACGGTGGCATCCCCGAGGCAGACCACCGAGAGGTCGCTCCCCACCACGTCGTCGGTGGTGAGAATGGCGATGGAGGAGAGAATCTCGGGGGCAAGGCCAGTCGGTGACCCGATGTAGAGCACGCGGTCCCGCTGCATGCTCGGGTCAAAAGGGTTTACCAGGGCCGCGGCTGCGGCTTTGGTCGGATCACTCGTCACCGTGACATGTTCGGTCCACGACCAGCTGGTGGCAGTCGTGGCCATGGCGGCGAGTACCTCTGTGGCACCGGGACCGGTGACCGGGAGGACGGTACCGGGCTCGATCGGGGCGAGATAGGTCTGGCCGTCTTCGTCCTCACCTACGGGCACCAGCGCCGCGAACCAGGCGGCGGACTGGTTGGCGCCGGCAAGAGCCGCGAGGTCGGTCGTAGCGGGCAGGGTCCAGGCCCATCCGTCCTCTTCGACCTCGAAGGCGCCGGGGGCGACCCCGGCAGCTTCGGCCAGGATCAGGTCCACGCCATCATCGCCGACTCGAACCAGGCGGATCGGTGGCACCGCCCCTGAGTGGCCGTCGGATACCTGGGTCAGGTGGCGCATGGCGAGGTCCAGCCAATCGACAGCCGGGGTCTCGACGAGGGCGGCCAGGGCCGACTCGAGATCGCGGATCGGAGCCGAAGAGGCAGCGATCATCTCCCCAGGACGGAGCGTGACACGGGCAATCCGGCGACGGCGTTGCAGCGAGCGGGCGATGACCGCCGCCGCCAGCACGCCGAGACCGCCGATCGCTATGGCGGGTAGTTCGGGATTACCTCTGTGCTTACCAAGGTGTTGTGGCGCATGCGAGGTCGCGGGTGTGGCGGGGACCCGCTCTCGCTGATGGGGCGAAGCGACAGGGGCAGTGCTGCCAAGGCCGGGGGTGACCGTAGGGAGGGGGGATGGGACGGTCGGGTGGCTGTGTTGGCTACCCACTCGCGGCTGGTGCTCAGGTGCGAGCTGTGACACAGAGTGCGGCGCTGAGTGTGGTGCGGGCAACGGAACCGGGGCTGGGCCCGCGGCGACTGGAGGCGTGGGAATCGCCGTTGTCGGTGGTAGGGGAGCGGGCGTCGAGGGGGCCGGAGCTTGGGTTGATGGCACAGCAGCCGCTGGGGCCGACGACGCGGCTTCTGGGATAGTGAGCGTCCAGCCGGGATAGATGAGGGACGGGTCCGACAACGCCGCACCACCGGGTTGGTCGACACCGACGTTGGCGTCATAGATGGTGTGCCACTGCTCGCCGTTGCCGTAGTAGGTGGCGGCGATGTCCCACAGGCTGTCCCCACCGACGACGGTGTGGGTGATGACGGTGTGGTTGATGACTTCGGCGGTGGAGGGGACGCCAGTATCGGCCAGCTCCGTTACCGGCGCCGTAGTCGGTGTCGGAACATCCGGGATTGTGAGCTTCCATCCGGGATAGATCCAGTTGGTGGCATCCAATGCCCGCCCGTCGGGCTGTAGGGCCCCGACGTTGGCGGCATAGATGGTGTGCCACTGCTCACCGTTGCCGTAGTGGGTTACCGCGATGTCCCACAGGCTGTCCCCGGGGGCGACGGTGTAGTTGAGGACTGCGGGCTGGGAGGCCGACAGGATGGCGGCAGGCGCGGGGGATGCATCGACCACCGCCGTGACGGCTGGCATCGGGGTGGGGCGGTGAGCCGCAGTCGATCCCCGGATGGATGTAAGGACGATGATGGCCGTGACCAGGGCTGCCATCGAAGTCCTTCCCGCAGCTCGACGCCACGTCCCCCGGTGGCGGAATCGGATGACGTCGATCGTGGCGGTTGTGAGGGAGAAGACGAAGTACCCCCACGCCAGCCACGCGATCACAGCGAGTGCCTTGGGCCAAAATGCGTCGGGGATCTGTGATCCAGCCGCCGAGTCCAACTGACCGGTGGTCGGGAGGTGGTGGGGCAATGGCCAACCGACGATGGTGGCGAGCAGGATGGGGATGCCGACAAGCCCGATGGCGATGACGAACAGCGCGCCGAGACCCTCTGCGATCTCAGCCCGGGTGGGGCGGGTGTTGGTGGACATGGCCGATCCTCTCTTCGCCGGTCAGCTGACGCCGGCGACGTTGATTGCCTGCTCAGTGACATCGACGTCCATGCTGGAGACACCGATGATCGAAAGGAGCTGGGTGGGCTGGTGATAGGAGATGTGGGCGTAGACCGTGGAGCCGATCACCCACGCGGTTCCCGGATGACCGGCCGCTGTCATGGCATTCTCCGCGGCAGTGACCGCTTGGGTGGGGTCGATCCCGAGAGTGGCGCTATGGAGCTGGTTCGGGTTGAGGGCCGCAGCACCGGCCCGGGCCGCCTGGGCGGCTTCGGTTGCGGCAGCCTCTTTCGCGTTGAGGTAGCTACCACCGTCGACCACCAGTCCGGTGAGCGCGAGGAACATGGTCATGAAGATCACTGCCATGACGAGGAACTGGCCGCAATCGTCGTGGCGTCGAGATCGAAGGGCACCGGTGGACACGCGGATCGTGCTCACGAGGCACCACCCATGCTTCGGATTGACCCGGAGAACCCTTCGGAACTGTTGAACCCGCTGGTTACAGCTGTGTAGGGGTCGATAGGCGCGGTGGAGGTGGCGCTCAACGTCTTTGCACCCGGGATGCCCGGGGCGGCTATGTCCGAGAGGTTCGCCACACAGGTGACCATGACCGACACCGAGCCCCCGGAGATGAAGTTCGCGACGTTGGTCGAAACCGTGGGGGAGGGGCAGGCCACGTGGTCAGAGGCCAGCGTGGCAGTCACCGCCGAGGCAGCCGACGATTGTGCGAGTGCGGCATTGCCCTGGACAACTGCCGCCTCGACACCGGCCCGGGCGGCAGCCTCGACGTCGCCTTGGGCCGATTCGATCCGTCCAAAGAAGATCATGAGAAGGGCCACCAACAACAGCACGGGCAGAACGATGACCAGCTCCGCGAGGGCCTGGCCCTCGTCGTCCCGACGACGCGGGGAGACTGGGTTATCCGCTTGGCACGGAAATCCTGAACTCGAGTCAGCTTGTTGTTGGGGCACGGAACTCCTGGGCCGCTTCGACGCTGGTTGCAGACACCTGCAGGCTCAGCCAGGGAATGATCACCTGGGCTCTTCCGGTGATCGTCACCTGCACCGTGTCCCCCGCCCCCGTCGTGGTGGTCACCTTCGGTGTCGTCAACGAGTTCGGACCCGTCGTGGTGATGAACCGGTAGGCGGCACTGGTGCCCGCCGCCGGGGTGGACCCATAGGCGGCCGCGGTGCTGGCCCCTTGTTCGGCCGCCGCCCGGGCGAGGTGGCTGGCGTGTGCCCAGAGAGCGAACTGGACCGCGAGGAGCACGGCCAAGAAGAACACAGGGATGCACACCACGAACTCGGCCAGTCCGTCGTCTCCTCGCACGCGTCGAAGCCAAGGCCCCCTGCGAGCTCGGCATGACGTTGTAGTGCGGATCGACGCTGTAGTCCGGATCGGCACTGTCGTTCGAATCGGCAAGTGGAGTCGAGGTCTCTAGGGCGTCTGGATGTTGTGGGCGGTGGTGGTGAGTTTGGTCACCACGACGCCGACGATGGCGATGGCGGCAACCACCACGAGCGCGGTCACCACGACCCAGGAGGCAATCTCTCCCCGCTCGTCGCCAAGGTGTGGCGTCATCCGGGTCGCCACCATGGCTCGTAGTAGCGCGACGAAGGCGGAGGCGGTGCGATACATCTCCAACAGGTGTTCTTGGATGGTTTGCATGAGGCGTCCTTCCGGTTGGTTAGTGGGTCAGTTCAATGAGTCGGGTCAGTTCAATGAGGCGGGTCAGTTCAATGAGACGGCTCACAGGTGGGAGCCGGTGAATGAGGCGAGGGCGGGGTAGAAGATGAGTACGCCGTAGCCGGCCATCAGCAGCACACCGGGCAGCAGCATCTTTTGGGTGACCGCCTGGGCGTCGTGCTCTGCGGCGGTGGTCTCTGTCATCCGCAGCGAGGAGGCCTTGGTCTCCAACGTGTCGCGGATGCGGGCTCCCTCCCCGGCCTGGGCCATGGAGCGAGCGAGGTCCGAGAGGTCGGGCAGGGCGAAGCGCTCGGCGAGGCGGTCGAGTCCCTCCCACGGAGGCCGGTGGTAGGCCTGGGACCAGAGGAGGGCTTGGGCAATCTCGTCCATCGCCCAGTCGGTGGTCGATACCGAGGACGCGGCCTCCAGCGCGCTGGACCAGCCCATCGAGCCGGCCATGGCCATCGACACCAACGATGCGTAGGTGGCGAGCGAGTGCAAGAAGTGCCGTCGGCGCCTCTCGGCTGCCGTATGGAGGTCGACGAACGGCATGGCCGCACCGCCAACACCGAGCACCAGGACCCCAAGCACCGGGACCTCGAGCCCGACATGGATGCCGGCGGTGGCCGCGGCGATGGCCAGCAGCGGGACCATGAGCGCCATGGCGACCGCGTAAGCGATCACCTTGATGGCGAAGGTCTCGGACGGCATCGCGGTGATGGCGAGGTCGGGGACGACCATGTCCGCCAAGCGGGGAACCTTGGCGACGTTCACCTCGAGTGCCCGTGCGGCCAACCGCCGTGCGCCGCTCGCTCCCTCACTAGATCCGTCGAGGGACAGGTCACCTCGAGTGCCACTCAGATTGTCGAGTGCGGCTCGCAAGGTGAGTGGGGCGGGGAAGAGTCCTCGCAACACGAGGACGAACCCGCTACCGACGCCGACGCCGGCGAGGATGACCAGGATCATGACGGTTGCTCCGGGTTTACAAAGAGCCGGGGGCTCGGCTGAGGTCGGGACAGCCGATTCATGGTCCCAAAGCCAATCGCGAACAGCCCGGCGATCACCACCAGGACGATCTGGCCGGTCGTGGTCGAAAATGGGGTGAAGTAGCCATGCCCGATGGTCAGGGTGGCGAGCACGAAGCCGAGGGTCACCACCACCACCAGGCGCATCTCCCGGCGGGGCTTGGCCCGTGCCACCTCGGTGCGCTGGACGAGGGCCAGCTGGTCCCGAGTGTTGGCTGCCGCGGTGCCCAGCAGATTCTGGAGGTCTGCACCGCCGAAACGGGCAGCCAGGATGAGCGGGGCGATCGCCTCGTCCGCCGAGGCGTCGGCCAACTCAGAGGCGAGGGCGGCGAAGGCCCGATCCAGTGGTGTGCCCGACTTGATCCGGATGACCAGGGCTTCGATGTTGGCCGCCAAGCTGGCAGGCGCGGATGGCACCGTGGACTCGATGGCTGCCACCAACCCCCGGTGGGCAGCCACGCTGTCACGCAGTGTTTCGATCCAGGTGGCCAACGCGTCGAGGCGATTGGCCACCTGATGCGAGGAGGCAGAGGAAAGGGCAGACCGGAGCGTCCATCCAACAGCCGCACCGATGGCCACTCCGACCGGCCAGCGGGTGATGAGCCCGACCACCGCCGCGCAGATGAGCGCACTGACGGCTGCCTGACGGGTGGCCGCGTCGATCCCCTTGGCGAACGACATCTTCTTATGCACCGGGGTATCGGAGAACAGACCGGCCACGATGAGGGCGATGCCCACGCCGATGCCGGTGGAACAGAGCACGATGAGCACGGTCATCGACCGATGATCCCGATCGGTGCTTCGTAGCCGAAGTTGGCCAGGCGATCCCGGAGGCCAGGTGGCACGCCGAAGTGGGGAATCGCCGGACCACCGCCTTGTGGCTCGGCGAAGATCTCGGTCGAGATGACATGTGGCCCGTCGGAGTCCTCGACCACTCGGATGGAGCTCACAAACCTGCGGGCGAACCCGTCGGCCACCGGCTGCTGGCGTACGAAGACCACCAGATCGAGGGCCTGGGCGGTGAGTTTGGCTGTTGCTGCATCGGAGAGGTGCTTCGGGGATTGGCTGGCGTAGCTCTGGATCCGCCCGAAGGTGCCTTCGGTCGAATCGGCGTGGATCGTGCACATCGACCCCGCCTTTCCGGCGGTCATGGCGTTGAGCATCGGTACGATCTCGTCGCCGAGGACCTCGCCCACGATCACCCGGTCGGCATTGTGGCGGTTCGCACGCTGGACGAGCTGGTCCATGGTGATGGCCCCTTCGCCTTCGGTGTTCGCCTCACGGGTCTCCCACGCCGGACAGTCGGGGTGACGGTGGCTGAGCTCGTGGAGGCCGAGTTCGTAGGAGAGCTCGATGGTGATGATCCGATCCAGCGGGCTGGCTTCGGCGAGCAGCGCCCGCAGCATCGTGGTCTTCCCGGCGTCGGTGCCGCCCGAGACGATGATGTTCAATCGGGCCCGCACGGCCGCTCGGAGGAACCGCCCCACCTCTTCGGTCATCGACTCCGCCAGGTCTTGGAGGGTGGGGTCGACCAGACGGTGGCGACGGATGGAAACGCACGGACGATGGGACACTTCGATCATCGCCGAGAGACGGTGGCTGCCGGCGAGGTGGAGATCGACGATCGGCTTCGCCGCGTCGATCCGTCGTTCGCCCCCGGTGTGGTGTGCCCGGGCGGCCCGCTGGACCAGTTCGACCAGCTCCTCGTCTGATTCGGTGACCGCTTCGACCTGTTCTTTGGTCCCATCGGCACGCTTCACCCACACGTTGTCGCACCCGTTGATGTCGATGTTCTCGATGCTGTCGTCGTCCAAGAGCAACTGGAGACGACCCAGCCCGAGCTGGGAGGCCACCACGTGGCGCAGCACCTGGACATCCTCTTCTGCAGTGGGGGCAGGCAAGCCCTGTTGGATCATCTGGGACGCCACCTGGTCCATGGCGGCTCGGGCGAGTTCTTCGACGAGCTCCCGGCGATCGGCCTCGGTGCGGGCGGTACCGCCGCGGCGCAGAATGCCGTCGGCCACCGCGGCGGCAACGTAGGTCTTCATCTCGCCGTCGTTCATCGGGTTGCCCAGGTAGGAGCAGCCGAGGGCTCAGTGCCGTTGACATGTCCCGTGCCGTCTATATGGTCCGTGTCGCTTACATGATCAGTGCCGTTTACGGGCGACCCGAGTAGTTGGTTTCTGATCTCGGAGATGGAGAGCGGATCTTCCGTCGTTGCCGTATCTGATGAGGGGGAGGCGAGTTCGACAGCTGTCGTCCGTGCCCACTTGGCGAGAGTGGCCTTCGATCTCGCCCACCCGATGCCGTTCCCGGTAAGGGCGTTTGCGCCTTTTGGATCGTGGGGGATGGGCGGTGCGACTTCGATCGTCAGGGTTGATGCGATCTCGTCGGACGAAAAGCCCTTTTCGCCAGTTGGGTGCACGATGAGCTGCCCGGCCGATGAAGCCGCGGTGAGGGAGGGCAAGGAGGTCTTCAGGTGGACGATTCCCGCCAGGGTGGGGGGACAGAGCACGACAAGCACCTGGGCCAGGGAGAGCAGCGGCCGGATGCCCCCGGCGAAATGTGGAAGCAGCCTGCCGGCGTCGATGACCACATCGGCCTCCAGGGCTGCGAGTGCCTCGGCGACGACTGGCCAGGCGGCTTCGTTGGCGACAGCTTGATCGGCGCCGGCAAGGCCGTAGAGGACGGGCAAACCCGTAGGCAAGGAGGCGGCGTGCTCCCACACCGCGTCAGCCTTCAGGCCACGGCGACCGGCGGCCAGGAGGGACCACAGGCCGGTCGAGGGGGCAACACCGAACCATGCCGCCAGATCGCCACCGAACGGGTCGGCCTCGACGAGGAGGACACGCCGGCCCGCCGGCCAGGCAGTAGCGAGGGCGGTGGCCGTCGTCGTGACCCCCGGTGCACCTTTGATCGAAGCAACCACGACGATCACGTGGCGTGGCCGGAGGTGAGAGTGATAGCGATCTGGTCTGCCGCGGCATAGCCGGCCACCTCTGGGGCTGAGGCGGCGGGTATCTCCAGTGAGAGGTTCGCCACATACTGGGTCTGGTTGCCTGGCGGTGGATTGACGGCCAGCACCGTGGCGGCATCGACCAGTGAGGCGCCGACTGTCGAGCTGCCCGAGGATGCCTGGCCGGGTGTGGACACCGCGATCACCTGGACCCGATCGCCGACGACGATCGGCACGGAGGGGATCTGGTCGCCTTTCAACAGCACGCCGACCACCTGTGAGCCGGCAGTCAGGGGTGGCTTGGAGGAGACCATGGCTCGCACCATGAGCTGGCCATGGGTGGTTGGCACCGCGAGCTGGCTGCCGATCAGGACATTGGCACCACTCGCGCTCATTGCCGTGATGTTGTCGTTCGCCGGCAGCGATCCGGTTGCCAGATCGGCAGGTGTGAGCACCGTTCCGGCCGGGAGGTCTCGTGCCGCGATGACGACTGAGACCCGCTTGGCCGACGACTGGAAGACCGTGGCGCCGATGGCGCCGCAGAGCACGACCAGGGCGACGCCAAGTCCGATCTGCCATGGACGGCGACGGTAGGTGGACGAGGAGAGACGCAGCCCGGTACGGCCAGCCGGGGACGGTGAGGGAGTGCTTGGGCGCGGTGGGGCCATCGAGCTGGTCACGGGTTGTTCCTCATTTCTGGACGGATTCGATCTGTTCCACCTTCAAGGTGGACGTTCCTTGCGTTCTGATGGCCGCGAGCTGGCCGGTGGATCCGGCGGGACCTGCCCAGGTCACGTTCCAAACGACAGTGGCGATGATCGGGAAGGCCGCGTCATTCGGGTTGCCATCCGGGGACGGCTGGCCGTAGGAGCTGATCCCATAGGTGTGCGAGCACTGGGTTGATTGCTCGGAGAACGGCACGTTGGGGCGGTAGGGGGTGCCGGGATAGTTGCACACGGTGGGCGCCACCGGGTCGCCGGTGTCCCAGGTCACGTAGGTGGGTGTGGCGGTGGCTGTCACGGTGGTGCAGCCACCGGCGTTGCACGCTGTCGACGAGGTGGTGAACGGGTGCCAGATCGTGGCGTTGATCGCCAGCCACTCCGGGAATTTCACATAGGCGTTGGCCGCTGGGCTGAACGTCAGCGTTGGGGTCGCCAGTTGTAGCTGGCTGCCCGCTTGGGCGGCGACCACGGCAGGGTCGGGCGGGGGTGGGGGAGGTGGCTGGCCGTTCACGACCCAGATCGTGCCGAGAGCGCTGCCAGCTGTGCCCGCGGCGGCACAGTACTCCACGGACCAGGATCCGTTCGGATTGGCACCGGCGGGTGCTGGGCCTCCCCCGGGGTATGGGATGTAGCTAACGGTGCATGACGGAGGTGGTGTGGAACCTCCACCACTACCAGCGTTGCTAGCGGTGACGACGCCCGATACGCCAGCTGGTCCGGACTGGGCGCCATTGGACCCACCTTGGTTGGCACCACACGTCACCGTGTTGCCAGAGCCAGAACAGGCGCCGGTGCCAGAGGTGCCGCCTTGTCCGGCGAAGGCAGTGCCGGGGAGGAGCATCGTCGCCAGAAGGCCGAACGAGGCGGCGGTGACACCGACTGGAAGGATCTGGCGTCTCAGCATTTCGCTACGCCAGTGGACTGGCCTGAGACGATCTTCCACGAACTGGCGACCAGCTCGAGGTTCGAAGTTCCTCGAGCGCCACCGGCACCACCGTCAAGGGTGAGTGGGCCGGGTTGGCCGGTGGCCGTTGTAGTGCCGGTATCCGAGGTGCAGAACGCAACGGTGGCGGTGGTCGCAGTCAGTGCGGTGACGGTGGGATTTCCGAGGTTGTAGGTGGTTGGGCCGTTCAGCAGCTGCATCTTCAGCTTGAGGAGGAAGAGGTTCTCCGACTGGAGTGCTGGGTTCACGTAGTAGTCGGCGAGCTTCGCGAAGAGGTCCGCCGTTGTCTGGCCGGCCACGAGGTCCGCCCGGAGGGGAGCCGGTGGCTCGTCCATATAGGCGTAGAGGGTTTGGTCGGCGGCGAGCCAGGAGTTCAGCACGGCCTGTTGGGTGCTCGCCGTACCGGCGGGGGGGGTCGGGGTTGCGGTTGTCAGCGGTTTCGGCTT
>Ga0097691_1002460_pt1 | contig 12314 bp, 10 predicted proteins | sample NGESurdeep072012_8_FD_72858 | JGI IMG/M metagenome (GOLD analysis project Ga0097691, IMG submission 72858) | Arctic peat soil microbial communities from Barrow, Alaska - NGEE Surface sample 210-1 deep-072012 | ecosystem: Environmental > Terrestrial > Soil > Wetlands > Peat ...
CACGACTCCGTTCTGCGCGGCCAGCCCTTCGTAGTCGCCGTACTGATTGCCCAGGTCGACGCTTGGAGCGCAGCATGTCTCGTTGGTCAGCGCGTTGGCGACCGACGAGGCGTCGTAGGATTTACCCCCGTCGATCGAGCGGGCGAGTGTGTAGCGGGTCGACGTCGCACCGTGTGTGCCGCTGTCGTAGTACCCGACGTTGACGGAGCCGTTCGACTGGTCGATGGCGAGCCATTGGTTGAACTGGTCACCTGCCGCAGGCACCACTTTCGAGGTCCATGAGGCACCGCCGTCGGTCGACTTCGCGACATAGACGTTCGTCGCGGCGTCGCTGCCGTTGGTGTAGGAGCAGAAGAGCTTTGTGCGGTAGGAACCGCAGGCCGGGTAGACGAGTGCGCCGCGTGAGCTCTGTGCCGCGACGTTGAACTGGAACCCGCCGACGGTCGCGATGGTGTGTGGCGCCGAGAACGTGTTGCCGCCGTCCGTCGACGATGCGTCCACAATCACGGAGTGCGCGTAGTCCTGCCAGGCCACGTGCACCGTGCCGTTGCTCGTGATGTAGGGGTCGGCTCCGATGCCGCCTGTCCTGCCGATGAAGTTGCCGCTGACGGAGGTCGGTGCGGAAAAGGTGACCCCGCCGTTGTCTGAGTGGGCGAGGACCACGTTGTTACCGTTCTTCTCCGATGACGAGTTCCCGGTGGCGTTGTCCCACGCGATGTAGATCCGGTTGTGATGTGCCGACCCGGTATCGACGGTGATCATCGGCTTGTCGTTGAACTGGCCGTTCCCCGTCTGCGGCGCGAAGTAGGTCGCGTCCCACGTGAGCCCACCGTCGGATGAGCGAGCGACCGCCATCTCGGTGCCGTTGATCGCCCCCCCGGCCGAGAAGAACACGATGATGTACCCGTAGTACACGTTGCCGTTTGAGTCGAAGGCCATGCTCGGGTCGGACCCGAAGTCGAACCCGTTGTTGGTGCGGGGAGGCGGCAGTGGGAGGTCAACGCCGGTGAACGTCGATCCGCCGTCCGACGACGCCATAGCTCGCATGGGCAGGCGCTGAATCTCGTTCGAGCCCGCGACGACGTTGTTGCCGTTCGCCGGGTTGATCGCGATGAAGGTCTCGCTCTGGGAGCCGCACTCATGACTCGCGTCGACGTTGTTGCCGAAGGTGAGCTGCCCGGTGGAGCCGATGTTGCTCGAGCACACCGATGTGGTGCCACTCGAAACGCTGAGGTACTTGTCGTACCACGAGGCGCCGTCGTATTGCGAAAGATTGCCGGCGAGCGCCGGCGCTGCAAGCGCTGCTGGCGCTGCAAGCGAGGCGACTGCGGCTGCCACGAGCAGAATCTTCTTCACGTCTCGTCCTTTGGTCCTGAGCGGTTGCCGTACATAGGGAGACCTTCACGGGGTGTTAACTGACTCTGTCTGAAGTTGGTGGCTCCGCTTCCCGTCTCTGCTTTCTCCTGCCCATCGCTTCAGAAAGCCAACTTTCGCTTGACGCGCGCGCGTGTGTCAATGGCCAGGAAAAGACCCCGCTGGTGGCCGACTAAAAGTCCCTACCCCTTGCGGTCGATCAGGTCTCCTTCTGGTGACCTCCTCGGGTGGTTCGGGCTTCGCGCATCCGGTAAGACCGTGTCGACGGTTCTGAGTGGGTTCTAGACGATGTTCGGCCCGTTCAGTGGGCGGTTCCTCACGGGTGAGTTCGGGGTTTGGCGGTGCGCTCGTCAGGGCCGGGGGTCCGGCTTGGGTGGGCAGGCCCGGGTGGGCTGCCGGTCATCCCTTCGCCGCGGCAGGGGCGGCATGATGGGGTGCGCGGTGCACTGGCCGGTGGGGTCAATCAGAACGGACGACCACGCCACGATGGGGGTCATGACCTGCACGACCCGCACCGACCAGGGAAAGGCCGGGGATGGTGTTCATGCCACCCTCGGCGGGTGTTCTAAGGCGCGCACGTGACCGTCGCGCAGGGCGTAGAAGACGAACTCCAGCTGGCGGCGGGCCGCGGCGACACTGCCGATGTTGCGGCCGCGGCGGTCGGCGACCCGCTCCCGCAGCACCCCGGCCGGGGTGGTTGCGGAGATGGTCTTGACCGACTCAATCGCGGCCCAACGGACCAGCCGGGAGCCCTGCTTGGTGATCCGTCCGCGGTGGACGTGGGTGTCGGACTCGTGGTGCTTGGGCGTCAGCCCGGCCCAACACGTCAGCTTCGGCGCCGAGGCGAACCGGGTGATGTCGCCGATCTCGGCGACGAACACCGCCCCCAGGGTGGGCCCGATGCCGGGGATCTTCTGGACCGCGGCATAGCCCGGCTCTCGGGCCATCCGGCCGCGGACCATGCCAGCGAACAGGTCGACCTCGAAGTCGAGGTCATCCATCAACCGGCGCAGCGAGGCGATCCGGGCCGCGTACGGTGCCGGCAAGTCAAGACCATCGAGCAACGCGGTGCCGGCCACGCCGAACAGGTCGCTCATCAACACCTGCACCCCGCACTTGGCCAGCACGGCATGGACCTCAGCCTTGCAATGAGAACGCAACCCCACCAGCTTGGCCCGGTGACGCACCAGCTCACGCAGCTCCCTGGTCGCCGGGGGTGCGATCCACGCCTCGGGCAGGCGGCCCATCCGCAACAAATCGGCCAAGTCCGCGGCGTCGCGGACGTCGTTCTTGACCCTGCGGTACTCAAAGGCCTTGACGCCCAACGGGTGGGCCAGGTGCACGCTGGCACCACCGGCCTGCAACGCATCCACAGCCCAGTACCACCCGTAGGTGGCCTCCAACACCACCTCCGGACACTCCCCGGCCCTGGCCATCACCGACGCCAACCGCTCGACGTCATTGACGATCCGCACACTCTCGAGCACCTCACCACCCTGCGTGGTCCGCACGATCACCGTCCGGCGACGATGCAGATCTATTCCTACAAACTGTTTCCCGGCATACCCTTCCATCAGGGGCCTCCTTCAACGTGAGCCGTGAACACTCCCAGCATCCCGCGGGAGGCCACGAGGAGCGGAGGCCCCGCTCCTACATCGCATCAGAGGCCCTTACCAGAGTTGGTGGGGGCCTCTCTTGCTGCCAGTACCGCAGCAAAATACCGCAAGTACCGCAACAAATCCGAACTTTTGACCTGCTTATCGAACGGGCTTCCCCAGCCGACGCAGCGCTTCGCTGGGACGAAGAGGCCGCAGGCTAGAATCCTGTCACCTCCACCAAAGTTCCCGCAGGTCATCCCTGAAGGAAAGGGCTGAAAGGAACACTTGAAGGGGCTCCCCCAGCCTGCGCTGCGCTTCGCAGGGTCGCCATCGGGCTGGCGTTCGCATAGATCTCCAACGTCATCGACACGTATGCGTGACGCCGGATCAGCATGATCACCCGCGGGTGGACTTCCAGGTCCACCAGCAGCGTTGCGCAGGTCCGCCCCGCGTCGTGAACCGTCATGTGGCGGACACCGGCCTGATCGGATCGAGCAGTAGCACGTCGGTTGAGGGCCCGTGGATCGGTAGGCGTCCCGTGATTACCGGTGAACACCAGGCGGACAGCTCATTCGGGCGAAGCAGGCTCCCGATTGCTGGCGCCGGTCAGGGCGGTGATGACGTCGCCCAATGGCGGTACACCCGACAGCCCGGCCGGGGTGGCAGATACCCGGCAGGCGTAGGGTCCTGGTCCAGCAACTCCAAGACCTGCGCCCAGACCGTGTATTCGGGAACCGTGTACAGCTGCAACCACTCGTACTCAATCTCGGGCTACGTTGGTAACGGTTTCTATGGGAAGTCGAACGTTCAGTGGTGGAACCAGTACAGCCCCAACCCCTCGAATGCGGACGGGTCATGGACGCTCACCGAGAGTCATGGCCCGATGGACTGTGTCAACGGCCGCTCCCAGATCGGCCAGTTCCGGTGACAGATGGCCAGTGACGCACCGGGCGAGGCCGGGGCCGTCGAGCGAGCCTATATCGGCGCGATCGGCGGCCCTGAGGGACCTCTTATTTGGCGCGGGCATGTCGAGAACGCCCAGGGTGGCATGACGTCCGTCCGCGACGACTCCAGCCCACAGGCTCTCGTGGAGTGGGCGCGGCAGCAGACGGCGTGGGTACTCGTCATCGGCGAGGACGGGCAGTTCCACTGGGCAGGCTCGGGAAACAGGCCCGCTGACGTTCCCCAAGTCTGGCGGAACCCCGACGAGCCGGGGCAAGAGGACCTGGAATCCGTGTGACCCCGCAATGCCGCAGAAGCCGCCCTCGACGTCGCCGATCCGTGGACGGGCTTCTCCGACTACGTGCGCACCGTCGGCCAGATGCAAGCCACGGACACCGGCTTCGCCGACGTGCTCGCCCTCGCTCCGCAGGACGCCTTCACCGACCAGCGATCCCGAGCCTTCAAAGCCTTCACCCTCCTCACCCACCGAGCCCAGGCCGCCGGTGCCCTCCGCACAGACTTCGTGCACCAGGACCTCGTCATCCTCCTCATGGCCAACGCCGGCCTGGTGCGCGCCACCTACGGCAACTCGACCGCATGGCCGCGCTTCACCGAGTACATGCTCCAGGCGTTCCACGCCCCCGGCGGTGGGCGGCTGCCACCTCCACCCACGCCGCGCGAACTGTTCCAATCACTGCAGAACGCGACCTTCGACGGGGCCGCTGACCGAACCACCCAGGCGTGATCTCTGGAGGGTCGGTACATAGACAATCAACCTCACAGAGGTCAACGAGATGGCGCGGGCGCCGAACGACTGAAATCCGGCCTCGAACCAGATGACCTAAGCGCCGCGGGTCCTGATGCCCGGGAGGTGGGCGGCTGCGCGGAGATGCCGTGCGCGCGGCGCAGGACTGTGGCGATGCTGCCGAGCTTCGGCGTGTCGGGGATCGGCTCGTCGAGGGCGTACAGGTGGAAGCCGTAGTGGTGCTGCCCGTGGCCGGCAATACGGAAGTTGCGAGCTTGGCTGCCGTCTGGCTTCACCGACTACAGGCGCGGGTCGATGTGCATCTTCGGTCCGAGGCCCGCGCCGTCGGGACGCTCGCCGGCGAGGATCGCGTCGACGCCGTCGAGCCCGACCGTCGCCGCGACTAGCGGCCTGGGGTCGACCGCGCCTGAGGCGTACCGCTCGATCGCGCCGTCCAGGCCGGGGGACGCGCTGAGGATCCCGACCGCGGTGACGTCCTTGAGCGCGAGGGTGCGGGTGTCGATCTGGCTTGGGCTGCCGGCGAGGCCGACGTACACCACGCGCTTGCCGGGCTCGACGAGATCGAGCGCCCGCGCCGGCAGGGTCGGCGCGTTCGAGGCGTCGATCACGGCATCGAACGCGAGGTCGGGCAGGTCGTCAGCGCCCCACACGCCGTCGAAGCCGAGGGTCCGGGCGAAGTCGAGCGATCGGGCGGACCGGCCCATCAGGTGCACCTCGGCGCCCTCGGCCTGCGCGAACATGGCGACGAGCAGGCCGATCGTGCCCGGTCCCAGGACGAGGACCCGGTCGCCGGGACTCAGGGCCGCCCCCCGCACCGCGCGCAGTGCGTTGCCGCCGGGCTCGACGAGGGCACCGGCGACGTCGTCGACCGCGTCGGGCAGCGCGTGCAGGGACGACGCCGGGACGGCGAGCTGCTCGGCGAGCGCGCCGGCGAAGCCGCCGCGGATCCCGACCTCGAACCGTTGGGCGCACACGTGCTGGTTGCCCTGCTGGCAGCGCCGGCATCGCCCGCAGCCCAACATGGTGTCCCCGATGACGCGGCGACCCAGCCAGCGCGGATCGACGTTGGCGCCGACGGCGGCGACGGTCCCGGTCCATTCATGCCCGAGCCGCATCGGGAACTGAGCGTGGCCCTCGTGCAGGTACTGCATCTCGCCGGCGTAGAACTCCGCGTCCGTACCGCAGACGCCCACCCGCGCGACGTCGACCACGACCTGACCGGGGCCCGACAGGGGCGCGGGAACCTCCTCGACCCGCGACTGCCCGGGTGCGGTGACGACGAACGCGCGGATGGAACCTGCTGGTCCGGCGCTGGGCTGGGACACGGGCGTTCTCCTTGAGGCTGAGGGTGAAGCGGGCGGGTCAGTTGGGGGCGATGGTGGTCGCGGTGGGTTTCCAGGAACCGGACCAGGAGCTGCACGGCGCGCCGGTCGTGCCGGCGCGCGCGGTGAACAGGCGGCCCGCGTCAGGGAATCGGGCCAGCTGCGCGGCGTCGAGGTCGCGGGACGCCGTCGTGATGAGCAGGAGGTCAAGGGCTTGCCCGACGAACGCGACGCTGGAGACGTGCGGGGCGTCGACCCGCACTGTGTCGAGGTGCTCGCCGGCCGGCGAGAACGACCGCACCTCACCCCCGCCCCAGATCGCGATCCACAGGTGCCCGCGAACGTCGACGCACATCCCGTCCGGGAAGCCGCCGGTGATCCGGATCAGCTCGGTCCGGTCCCCGATCCGGCCGGTCTCGGCGTCGTAGTCGCGCACCCAGACGACGCCCGGCTCGGTGTCGATGTTGTAGAGCAGCCGCCCGTCGGGCGACCAGGCGAGGCCGTTGGAGAGGCCGAGATCGGCGTCGATCGTGGTCAGGCTCGCGTCGTCCTCGACCCGGAGCAGGGTCTGGGCGCCAGCCGGGCCGGCGAGCGAGAGGGTGCCGATGAGGAAGCGTCCGGCCGGGTCGCAGGCACCGTCGTTCGTCCGGCTCGCCGCCCCGGCCGGCACCACCCTCGGGCCGAGCAGGCGCAAGCCCGCGGCGGTCTGCACCATGAGGTGGTCTCGGGTCGCGACCAGGAGGTCGCCGTCATCGGACCGAGCGACCGCGCCGACCGTCCCGGCGAAGTCGTGCCGCGCGGTCTGCTCGACCCGGTCGCCGTGCAGCCGACCCTCGAAGACGGCGCCGCGCTCGACGTCGACCCACAGCAGCGACTCGGTGTCCGGCACCCACACCGGGCCCTCGGCGAGGGTGTGCCGCTCGGTCGAGGCGACGGCACAGGAATACGTGGTCACGAGTTGCTGCCTGCGGCGCCGGCCCCGGGGACGGCGGCGCGGATCTGCGGCAGGTCCTCGAGCAACCGGGCCAGCGGCGTGCGGTAGGCGAGCGCGCTGATGCTCACCGCCCCGCTGGGGACGGTGGGCGAGGTGAGGAAGGCGGGGATCGCGAGGCAGTTCACGCCGGGCTCGTTCTCCTGATCGTCGACCGCGTAGCCCTGTGCCCGGACCCGTTTTAGCTCGGCGTCCAGGTCGGCAACGGTGGTCAGGGTGTGTTCGGTGCGGCGCTCCAGGACGGCGGCGCCGATCCAGGCGCGCACGGCGGCCGCGTCCGGGAGCTGGTGGGCCAGCAGCAGCTTGCCGACGGCGGTGGCGTGCGCGGGATTGCGCCCCCCGACGACGGACGTGAGCCGGATCGCGCCGGTCGGTGGGTCGACCTTGGCCCGGTAGACCACCGTGCGCCCGTCGAGCACCGCGTAGTGCACCGTCTCGCCGTACCTTCCGGACAACAGCTCGAGCACCGGCTGGATGCGCAGGTGGTCGGGCCGGGCCTCGTGATGGGCGAACGCCATTCGGACGAACTCGTCCCCCAGCACGTAGTGCCCGCGTCCGTCCTGCTGCGCGAACCCCGCCCGGCGAAGGGCTGCGAGCGCGCGATGCACCGTCGGTTTCGGGCTGTCGACCGCGCGCGCGAGCTCCTCCAGGCCGATGCCGCTCGGGTGCGCGGCGAGCTCGGTGAGCACCCCGAGCACCCGGTCCGAGCCGACCAAGCGGTCCGTCGGGCGGTCTACGGAGAGGTCATCCGCGAGCTCTTCCGTCTGGTCGCTGCGTCGAGTAGTGTGCATCGTGTTCCAAATAATAGACCGCTATTCCGCGAAATGGAAGATGATTCTCGTGCCGGAGCTTCGCAGCGCGCAGTGGTATACCGGGACCGACCGCAACGCCTACATCCATCGGGCCTGGATGCGGCGCGGGATGCCGGCGCACGCCTTCGACGGGCGCCCGCACATCGCGATCGCCAACACGGCCTCCGACCTCACCCCCTGCAACGCGCACCTGAACGAGGTCGCCGCCAGCGTCCGGGACGGCGTGTACGAGGCCGGCGGGATCCCGCTGATCATGCCGGTCGTCTCCCTCGGCGAGACCCAGGTGCGACCGACCGCCATGCTCTGGCGCAACATGGCCGCCATGGCCACCGAGGAGATGCTCCGGGCCAACCCGATCGACGGCGTCGTGCTGCTCGGCGGGTGCGACAAGACGATCCCCGCGCTGCTGATGGCCGCCGCATCGGTGGACCTGCCCGCCGTCGTCATCCCAGGGGGCCCGATGCTCACGGGCACGTTCCAGGGCAAGGCCCTGGGCTGCGGGACCGACGTGTGGCGCCTGAGCGAAGAGGTCCGGGGCGGCACGCTCTCGCAGGAGCAGTTCGACCGGTCCGAGTCGTCCATGATCCGCAGCCGCGGCCACTGCAACACCATGGGCACCGCCTCGACGATGGGGCTCGTCGCCGAGGCGCTCGGCACGACCATCCCAGGGTTCGCCGGCACCCCAGCGCCGGACAGCCGCCTGCTCGAGATGTCCCACCAGACCGGCCGGCTCGCCGTCGAGATGGTCGCGCAGGGCCGTCGCCCGAGCACGATCCTGACGAAGGGCTCGTTCGGCAACGCCATCGTCGCGCTCGCCGCGATCGGCGGGTCCACGAACGCCGTCATGCACCTGCTCGCGATCGCCGGACGGCTCGGGATCGACCTCACCATCGACGACTTCGACCGCATCGGCGCGCGCGTCCCGCTGCTGGTCAACCTGCAGCCCGCGGGCACCTACCTGATGGAGGACCTGCACCGTGCCGGCGGCCTGCTCGCGGTGCTGCACCAGGTCGAGGACCTGCTCGACCCGGCCGCGCTGACCGTCACCGGCAAGCCGCTCGTCGACTACCTGCGCGGCGCCCAGATCTGGGACACCGACGTCATCTCGGTCCGCTCCGCCCCCCTGCAGCCCGACGCAGGCATCGCCGTCCTGTACGGGAACCTCGCCCCCGGCGGGGCGCTGATCAAGCCCGCAGCCGCGACCGCCCGGCTGCTGCAGCACCGGGGCCGGGCCGTGGTGTTCGACACCATCGAGGACATGCACGCGCGCATCGACGACCCCGACCTCGACGTCGACGCCGACTCCGTCCTCGTCTTGCGCGGCTGCGGCCCCAAGGGCTACCCAGGCATGCCCGAGGTCTCCAACATGCCGCTGCCCGCCAAGCTGCTCCAGCAAGGGGTGCGGGACATGGTGCGCATCTGCGACGGCCGGATGAGCGGCACCGCCTACGGCACCGTCGTGCTGCACGTGACCCCCGAGGCCGCCGCCGGCGGCACCCTCGTGCTGGTCGAGAACGGGGACTGGATCGTGCTCGACGTCGAGGGGCGCCGGCTCGAGCTCGACGTGCCCCCCGCCGAGCTCGCCGCTCGGACCCCCAACCCCGCGACCGTCGCCGGGTTCGCCGCCCCGCGGCGCGGCTGGGAAAAGCTCTACGTCGACCACGTGCTGCAGGCCGACACCGGCGCCGACCTCGACTTCCTCCTCGGCGGCAGCGGTGACCAGGTCAGCCGCGAATCGCACTAAACCCGCCCCGGCCGACAACCGGCCCACCCCACCCCCCGATCTCGCGCTCGACCACCACGAACGGACCTGACCAAATGAACACCCTCACCCGCACCCACCCGGCATACGGCCTCTGGAGCAGCCTCGACTCCGTCGCGGTCGCCCGCGTCCTGGGACGGTCCGGCTTCGACTACCTATGCCTCGACCTGCAACATGGGCTGGCCGACATGGCCAACCTGCACGCCCTGGCCGGCGCCGTCCGCGCAGGCGGCACCCGGTGCGTCGTGCGGGTGCCGTGGAACCGGCCCGAGTACGTCATGAGAGCCCTCGACCTGGGCGCCCAAGCCGTCATCGTACCGATGGTGAACACCGTCGAGGAGGCGACCGCCGCCGCAGCAGCCTGCCGCTTCCTGACCGGCGGCGCCCGCAGCTGGGGGCCGGTCTGGGCCAGCGACGCCGTCGACCCGGCCGGGGCCGACGCGGGCGTGCAATGCTTCGTGATGATCGAGACCGCCGCGGCGCTCGACGCCGTCGAGCAGATCGCTGCCGTGCCCGGGCTGGCCGGCATCTATATCGGACCGAACGACCTCGCGCTCGGCACGGGGCTCGGCCGGGCCACCTACCGCACGGATCCGAAGATCACGGTGATGCTCGACCGAATCGTCGCCGCCTGCGCCGCGAACGCAATCGTGGCCGGCCTGCACTGCAGCGACGTCGAGATGGCGCGCTACTGGGCCAGCCGCGGGGTCACAATGCTCACCTGCGCGAGCGACACTGCCCTCCTCGAGCAGGGCCTGCACGACACCCAGACCCAGCTCCGACACTCCTAAGCGCATCAGAGCTCCCGTATGTCCGAGCGTGGAGCTGGGTCCTTCCCGCACGGCCACCACATCCGCCATAGGAAGGCACTCGCGAGCAAACGTGGGCGGACTGCAACCGCCGCATAATTGGTGCTGCTTGGTGTGTGGCCAGGCACGCTCAGCTGTCGATAAGGGTCGATCTGCCAGCGAAGGCGTGGAACGTTGCCGGTCAGCCCCTGGTGGCCTCACCGAGGCCGAGCGCGGCAGCATAGTGCCGGGCCACGACGCCAGTGTGCGACACCCTTGCTGGTGGTTCGGGACGAAGAGGCCGCAGGTTCAAATCCTGTCACCCCGACCGGCGTTTCCGCAGGTGAGAGGCCCGCACCAGAAATGGTGAGGGCCTCTCTTGCTGCCAGTACAGCAGCAGAATACGGCCAGTACAGCAACGAATCCGAGAATTGGGCTACGCATCGAAGGGGCTCCCCTCAGCCTGCGCTGTGCTTCGCGGGTCACCATCGGCACGCGGCCACATGCTCTGGATGGGCGGGCAGCATCGGTGGTATCACGCCAGCCACATCCTGATGCCATGATGACCAGCGCCACGATCGCCTGCGCCGCCATACCCACCTTGTCCGGTCGGGGGAGGTAGAGCCAGACGACGGCCGCCGCGGCCAGAATGAACCCGCCTGCCCACCAGGAATGACTTGCCCAATCGGAACTTGGTGCTGGCGCAATGTGCATCGCTGGCGCTCCACACGGTCACCGAACGCTTCAACACTCCCGTTCTTCGTAGACCCCACCTCGACAGGAAGTGATCATGCAGCTAATCAACACGACAGCCATCGTGACAGGCGGAGCATCGGGACTGGGCGCCGCAACAGCGGTTGCGCTTGTCAAGGCGGGCGCAACCGTCTTCGCCCTCGATCTCGCGCAGGCGATCAACAAGGCACCGGGCATCAAAGGCGTGAAGTACCTCCCCACTGACGTCACCAGCGGTGATCAGGTGCGGCAAGCGGTGCAGACGCTACCAGCTCGGACGCCCCGCTGCGCACAGTCGTCAACTGCGCCGGAATCGGCCCATCCGCCCGTATCCTGGGCCGCTCGGGAACCCATGACCTCGAACTCTTCGCAAGGATTGTCCAAATCAATCTTTGCGGCACCTTCAACGTCCTAGCCGTCGCGGCCGAAGCCATTGCGCAAACCGACCCCGACGAGAACGGCCAGCGTGGCGTCATCATCAACACCGCGTCGGTGGCAGCCTTCGACGGACAAGTCGGACAGGCGGCCTACTCCTCCTCCAAAGGCGGGATCGCAGCCCTGACCCTCCCCGCAGCCCGAGACCTCGCACAATACGGAATCCGCGTCTGTACCATCGCCCCCGGAATCATCGACACCCCCATGCTGGCCACCGTCAGCGAAGAGTTCCGTTCCCACCTCGCCGCAGGCGTCCCCTTCCCGCAACGGCTTGGCCACCCTGACGAATACGCCCAACTGATCACTATGATCATCGACAACGACTACCTCAACGGCGAGACCATCCGCCTCGAGGGCCCCTACGCATGGCTGCTCGCTGATCACCGTATGGCGGCCCATCCCGCTGCCGTTCATTCAGGAAGCCTCTGACGGCCACTCTTCACAAGGCCAGGGTCGATATGTCTCACTGAACTCCACTCTGCTGAGCACGGATTCGGCCCGGATGACCTCCCCGGAGGATCATCTTTGGCCTGGAAATCGGAAGGTCGGCGGTTCGACGGCGGAGTTGAGCCTTGCGCAGGTCGGCTGCGCCAGCCGTACCGCAGCGAAGTACCGCAACACCACCGCCGCAACCTGCTATGAAGCCGGGTTGACCGGCGGCCTTCCGTGCTGAGCGACCAATATGGTTGCGGCTGCGGGAAGTTCGGGATGAAGAGGCCCCGCACTCCAGAAAAGTACGGCCACGAGGCGCAACGCCAGCCGAACACGAGCCCCAACCAGCAGCTGCGCCGC
>Ga0097691_1002461_pt1 | contig 12312 bp, 9 predicted proteins | sample NGESurdeep072012_8_FD_72858 | JGI IMG/M metagenome (GOLD analysis project Ga0097691, IMG submission 72858) | Arctic peat soil microbial communities from Barrow, Alaska - NGEE Surface sample 210-1 deep-072012 | ecosystem: Environmental > Terrestrial > Soil > Wetlands > Peat ...
GTGGCTGGAGCTGCGTCGGCCGTGGCTGGAGCTGCGTCGGCACTGGCTGGAGCTTCGTCGGCCGTGGCTGGAGCTTCGTCGGCTCCCTCGGTGGCGCCTGCACCCTCTGACCATTGGGAGGCCGAAACTGCATCTCCACCCTCGGCCGGCTGCCAGACCATCTCCCCCGCCTCGTTCTGCACCCATTCGCCCTCGGCCCACTCTTCGCCGCCGTATCCCGCTTCCTCTTCGGCCAGTTGGGTCTCGCTCTTGATGTCGATACGCCAGCCGGTCAGGCGCGCCGCCAGACGAGCGTTCTGACCTTCCTTGCCGATGGCCAGGGACAACTGGTAATCGCTCACAATTACCGTGGCCGTACCCGTGTCGTCATTGAGTCGTACTTCGCGAACCCGGGCCGGAGCCAGTGCCGATTGGATCAGTTCGACCGGATCGTCGGAAAACGGAACCACATCGACTCGTTCACCTCGTAGTTCGTTGGTGACCATCCGGACCCGCGATCCTCTGGCGCCGACGCAGGCGCCGACCGGGTCGACGTTAGGGTCGTTGGACCACACCGCGATCTTCGTCCGGTGCCCCGGCTCACGAGCCGCGGCTTTGATTTCGACCGCACCCGAGGAGATCTCTGGTACTTCGAGCTCGAACAGGCGCTTGATGAGACCGGGATGGCTGCGGCTCACCACGATCTGAGGTCCCTTGGTGGTTTTGCGGACTTCGACGATGTACGCCTTCAGCCGGGCACCATGCTCATAGCGCTCATAGGAGACCTGCTCGGCCTGGGGCAACAACGCCTCCACCTTGCCCAGGTCGAGGAGCGTGTACCGGTTGTCGGTCTGCTGCACAATTCCGGTGACAATGTCGCCTTCCCGACCGGCGTACTCCACATATTTGAGGTCGCGCTCCACTTCCCGGATGCGCTGCAGAATGACCTGCTTGGCGGTCTGGGCCGCGATCCGCCCAAAGTCTTTAGGAGTGTCATCCCACTCGCGGATGACGTTGCTGTCTTCGTCCAGTTCTTGACCGTAGACGCGGATTTCTCCCGACTCCGGATCAATGGTGACCACCGCTTCCTCGGCGGCGTCAGGTCGGCGCTTGTATGCCGCCACCAGCGCATTCGCCAGGGCGTCGAGAAGCGTCTCGACCGCAATCCCCTTATCGCGGGCGATCTGACCGAGCGCATCGAGGAACTCGAAGTTCGGCTTGCTCATGGCGTGGTGACCTGCTTCCTCTTCTCGGTCGTCTTTGTAGTTGTCCTGGCCGCACCGGACTTGCCTCCGCCAGAGGGAGGTGTCGGCCCCCACGCGAAGACCGTACGAGCTCGATCCATGTCCGAATAGGACAATCGGATTCGACCCTCGGGTACGTCTTCGGTGGTCAACTCGATACCGTCGGCGTCAGCAGCAGACAGCGTGCCTTTCAACCGGCGAGGGCCGGCTACCTGCGGGCGTGTCTTGACGGTCACCGTCTCCCCCACCGCTTTGACGAAGTGGGCCGGTATCCTCAGGGTCCGCTCGACTCCGGGGCTCGATACCTCGAGCGTGTAGGGACCAGAAATAGGATCACGCTCATCGAGCACCTCCGACACCACTCGATTGGCATCGGTGAGTGCCTCGAGGTCCACGCCTCCGGCTCGGTCCACGGTGACCACCACGACGCCCGACTTCAGCTCAACGTCGACCAGCTCCAGCCCGGCTCCAATCACCGCGGGTTCGAGGACGGGAAACAGGTCTTCGGTCATACTCGCTGTCTCCTCTCTCGCTCGGTGCCGTGTCGCTAATCCGTGTGCTCGTCATGCATCTGTCACCCATCATCTGCCGTCCGGGTCGAAGTGTCCCTGACCAAAACAAAAGCGTGGGCTGTCCGCCCACGCCTTACCAGCGTCACTACACCCCAACCAAACGGCAGAAAATGAAGTATAGCAGCGCCAGCCTCAATTGGAGGCGGCCCTGACCCTCCATTTTGGCCCCTCTGGCCCTGTGGACAGGGATCCGAGCACCAGCCATACCGTTCGGATCCGGATCGAGGCACGACACCCGGTGGGTGACCCCGATATCAATCGGCAGAGAGCTCCGCCACCGCATCGGCCATTGCCAGTTCCCGCTCCTCGCCCGTGGCTCGGGACCGCCATTCCACCAACTGCCGGTCCAGACCTTTTTGTCCGACCACAACCCGGGTAGGGAGGCCCAGCAGGTCGGCGTCCTTGAACTTCACCCCGGGAGAGGCATCCCGGTCGTCGTAGAGGACGGCTACCCCGCCGGCCAACAAGCCCGCGTACAGCTCATCGGCAGCCGTAGCCACTTCCGGAGACCGCCCGGCCCCCAGTGAGAGCAGGTGTACCTGGTAGGGAGCCACCTCCTCGGGCCAGACCAATCCCCGGTCGTCGTGATGTTCCTCGGCCACTACCGCCAGGAGCCGACTGACACCCATGCCGTAGCAGCCCATGGAGAACCGGCCCTCGCTCCCGTCCTCGGCCACAAAGGTCGAGCCGGGCATCACATCGCTGTACCGGTACCCGAGCTGGAAAGTGTGCGCGGCCTCCACCGATCGCACCAGGCCCATGGTCTGCCCGCACCTCGGACACAGGTCGCCGGTTTCCACCTCGACGAAGGAGCCCCACTCGTCGACGGTGAAGTCGCGGTCCAGGGTGACCCCGCTCACGTGGTGATCCTTCTGGTTTGCCCCGGTCATCCACATGCCCGCACGGCGAATGCCGAGGTCGGCCACCACCCGGATCCCGTGTTGCTGTTGACCCACCGGTCCGATGTACCCCTTGACCAGGGACGGATGACTGGCGAAGTCCTCGTCCTCAAAGAGCCGCCACCCGTTGGGCAGTCGGGCTTCACGGTCGCCTGGCACCAGCAAGAGGGTGGCCCGGCCATCGTTGTCCATGATGGCCAGGCTCTTCATCAGATCGGCCGGCGTAACCTCCTGATCGCCCTGATCGCCCTGATCGGCGAAGTAGGCGACCACCTGAGCGATGCCGGGACGGTCGCGAGTGTGGTGGTCAACCAACGCCGGTGCTGCGTCGGTGGCGGCCGCACCCCCACCGGAAGGCAGGTCCGGCTCCATCCGCCTCTCAGCCGCTTCGACGTTGGCCGCGTACCCACACGAGGCACACTGCACGAAGTGGTCTTCACCCACCACGGAGGGGACCATGAACTCGTGGTTCACATCGCCACCAATGGCGCCGGACTGGGCCTCGACCGGAAAGACGTCGAGACCGAGACGTCCGAAGATCCGGAGGTAGGCATCGAAGACCGAGCCGTACGACTGCTGCATCGCCTCTTTGTCGACGTCGAAGGAGTAGGCGTCGGCCATCACCAACTCCCGGGTGCGCAAGAGGCCGAATCGCGGGCGGGCCTCGTCGCGGAACTTCACTTGAACCTGGTACACGGTGACCGGAAGCTGTCGGTACGATTCGATCTCGGCGCCGACCGTCACGGTGGCGACCTCCTCGTGGGTGGGGCCGAGGACAAAGTCTCCTCCCCGACCGTGGACCACCATCGCCGGCATTGCCTCGGTCCCGAACAGGTCGGCACGGCCACTCTGTTCCCACAATTCAATGGGGTGGAGGGCAGGAAGCAGCAACTCCTGGCATCCCGCCGCATCCAGCTCCTGGCGTATCACCCGCTCGATGTTGTGCAACACCCGCACGCCCAGGGGTAAAAATGTGTACACCCCGGATGCCAGACGGCGGATGTACCCGGCTCGGACCAGCAGCTGGTGGCCGGCCACCTCGGCATCGGCCGGCGCTTCTCGAAGGGTGCGGACAAGAAGCCGGGACATGCGCATGGTCGGCGATCCTACCGGGCCACGCCGATACCCTCCGGCGAACTGCGGCCTTATGAAGGTTGGTGGCCGTCCCCGTATTTTTTGCGGATCAACTCCACCTTGGTCTCCGAGGCGTTGGCGTCGGCCCCTTTCGCATCGAGCAGTTCCCGGCGGTCAGCTTCGGCTGCGGCTTCGGCCCCGGCGTCCGCGGCCGCCAGTCGAGCCTCCACGCCTTCGGTGACCAGCTTCTCGGCTTCGGCCACCAGCGCCTCGACCATCTCGTCTTCGGGTACCACCCGGACGATCTTTCCCTTGATGAACAGGTGGCCCCGCTTGCGGCCGGCGGCGATGCCCAGATCGGCCTCCCGGGCCTCGCCCGGTCCGTTGACCACGCAGCCCATCACCGCCACCTGGATGGGCAGGTTGCGATTCTCGAGCGCCGCCTGGGCGGCGTTGGCCACCGCGATGACGTCGATCTCCGCCCGACCACAACTCGGGCAGGCAATGAGGTCCAGGCCCTTTCGCTCCCGCAGCCCGAGCACTTCCAACAGCTGACGACCGGCCCGGGCCTCTTCCACCGGGTCCGCGGTCAGCGAGTAGCGGATGGTGTCACCGATCCCCTCGGCCAAGAGGGTGGCGATACCGGCGGTGCCCTTCAACAGTCCGGCCGGGGGCGGGCCCGCCTCGGTCACCCCGAGGTGGAGCGGGTGGTCGAAGGTCTCCGACGCCAGGCGGTACGCCTCGATCATCAGGGGGACCGACGAGGCCTTGACCGAGATCTTCACGTCGTCGAAGCCCACCTCGGCGAAGTACGCCAGTTCCATCCGGGCCGACTCCACCAGCGCCTCGGGGGTGGCGCCGCCGAACCGCTTGTAGAGGTCCGGGTGGAGCGAACCGGCATTCACCCCTATCCGGATGGGAACCCCACGGTCCTTGGCCTCGGCCGCCACCTGTTTGATCTCGGCTTCCTTGCGCAGGTTGCCCGGGTTGAGTCGCAACCCCTGGACGCCGGCCTCCAACGCGGCCAGCGCCATCTCGTGATGGAAATGGATATCAGCGATGATCGGCACTGGTGAGCGCGGGACGATCCGGGCCAGGCCCTCGGCCGCCGCCTCCTCGTTGCAGGTGCATCGCACCAGATCAGCACCGGCGGCGGCCAGGGCATAGATCTGAGACAACGTGCCTTCAGCATCAGCCGTTTTGGTGGTGGTCATGGACTGCACGGTGACCGGGGCACCACCGCCGACGGCCACTCCCCCTACGTGAATTTGGTTGGTCGGGCGCCGTTCGGTGGTGGTCCAAGCCGTTTGTCCCATGCCCCCATGCTAGGGGTGCCGCCCTGGTATCAGGTAGGCACCGATGGGAACGACGCTGCGGCCAGGGTCATCCGAGCTATCAATTGAAGGGGTTGGCCAGCGGATGCAGCAGGTCGTTCAAGAGGGTGGTGGCGAAGAGTACGCCCAGAAAGGCCAGCATCAACCAGGTGAACGGCATCAACTTGGTCACGTCGGCGTGGTAGAGCACCTTCCGGCTGCGGGTCCGGACCTTCTCGTAGACGGCGATAACGACGTGGCCACCATCGAGCGGCAGCATGGGGAAGAGGTTGAAGACGCCGAGGAACAGGTTGATCGAGACGAGGAAGATCAACGTGTCCCCGATGCCCGCCTTCACGGCCTGCCCGCCGATACCCACCGCGCCGATGATCGATTCGACCCGGGTGCCGTTGGCCGATGCCTGGCCGGCCGCTTTGGCGCTGGCCACCTGATGGAACCGGGCGGAGACCCCTGACGGGGAAAAGAGACCGGCAACGCCGGCCACCGTCGCCCAGGTGAAGTGGCCCAGATCGACGACCGTCGAACCCAGTGCATGGAACGGGTTGGCTCGCACGATGGGTGAACCGAGTTGGACACCGATCACCCCGTAGGGCGCGGATCCGGCCGGTCCGTCCGCGCCCGGTTGGTGCGCAGAGCGACCGTTGGCCGGGGTCACCGGCACACTCAGTTTGTGGCCACCTCGATTCACCACCACTGTCACCGATTGGTCGACATGGTTCTGGATGGTGTTGGTGAGGGTGTTGACATCGCCGTTGACCGGCTTACCGTTGACCGACAACACGATGTCCCCGGCCTTCAATCCGGCGGCTGCGGCCGGGCTGGTCTTCCCGGCAAGGGTGGACACCCCTTGAATCTGTATCTGGTTGGCACTGGCCACCCCCACGAAGGTGAGTAGTGCCCAGAGCAGCGCGAACGCCATGAGAAAATGCATGGCCGATCCGGCCACCGCTACCAGCAGACGGGCATGGAACGGCTGCTGGCGATAGGTGCGGGACTCGTTGGAGGGATCGACCTCCTCGAGGTTGGTCATCCCCGGGATCTTCACGTATCCCCCTAAGGGGAACGCCTTGATCCCGTACTCGGTCTCCCCCCGCCGGAAGGACCAGAGGCGGGGACCGAAGCCGAGAAAGTACTCGGTCACCTTCATGCCTCCCCGCTTGGCCGCCAGCAGATGCCCGAGTTCATGGACCATCACCATGACGATGATGCAGGCCACGATGAAGGCCACGTCCGTCGTCCCGGTGACCACCGTCAGCGCCACAATGGTGGCGACGACCAGTGCCAGTTCCAGCGCCGCTCGTCGCGGGGACTTCACCTGGTCGGGGGATAGCGGCGGCTCGGCCGGAGACGGGGGAACCGGTGCGGCGAGCCTCCCGGTGGCCATCTCGGAGGTCCTCATGCCGCGAGCTCCCGAGTGGCGACCACCCGTTCGGCGGCCCGGCGGGCGGATGCATCTGCTTCGAGCACATCCTCGACCGAGCGATTCGACATCCCGTCTGCGTCCACCGGTGAGCCGGTGGATACCTCATAGCTATCGAGGGTCCCGGTCACCACGTCGCCGATGGCGCACCACCCGATCCGACCATCCAGAAATGCGGCCACCGCCACCTCGTTGGCCGCATTCAACCAGGCAGGGGCCAGGTCGCCCTCTCTCCCGGCGCGGTAGGCCAGGTCGAGACAGGTGAACACCGATCGATCCGGCTCCTCAAAATCGAGTCGGGCCAACTCTTTCCAGTCGATAACGCCGAACGGCACCGGCAGGCGATCCGGATACATCAGCGCGTACCCAATGGGAAGGCGCATGTCCGGCATCGACAACTGGGCCACTACCGCACCGTCGGTGAACTCCACCATCGAGTGGATGATCGACTGGGGATGGACCACTACGTCGATGGCGTCGAAAGGGATGCCGAACAACTCGTGGGCCTCGATCACCTCGAGGCCCTTGTTCATCAAGGTGGAAGAGTCCACCGTGATCTTCGGCCCCATCGACCAGGTCGGATGGGTGAGCGCCTCGGCAACCTCCACCGATGCCAACTCGTCGCGGGTGCGACCTCTGAAGGGACCCCCCGAGGCGGTGAGCAACAGGCGAGCTACCTCGGGGGCGCTACCGGCCCGCAGGCACTGGTGAATGGCGCAGTGCTCCGAGTCCACCGGGATGATCTCGGCACCGGGCGTCCTCCGGGCCCGCTGCACCACCGGCGCACCGGCAATGATCGACTCCTTGTTGGCCAGACACAGACGGCGGCCTGCCTCGAGCGCCGCCAGGGTGACTGTCAACCCGGCAAAACCGACCACGCCGTTGACGGCCACGTCGGCCAGGGTGGCGAGGTGGGCGAGCCCGTCGCTGCCTGTCACCACCTCGACGCCGGAGGGCAACAGCCGGGCCAGTTCCGATGCCAATGATTCATCTCCGATGGCCACGACCTGGGGGCGGAATCGCCGGGCCTGATCGGCCAGAGCCTCGATGGACCGTTGAGCTCCGAGAGCGGCCACCGTGAACCGCTCAGGGCACGACTCGATGACCTCGATGGCCTGGGTCCCAATGGATCCGGTCGACCCGATGAGGCTGACAGTGGTGGGGGTCACCCTCTAAGCCTGCCCGAACTTCACGCGATATTGAGGGCGCGCACCAGATAATACGTGGCCGGAAGCACAAACAAGAGGGCGTCGACCCGATCGAGGACCCCGCCATGGCCAGGCAGAAGGGAGCCCATGTCCTTTATTCTGAAGTCCCGCTTGAGGAGGGATTCGCACAGATCCCCAATGGGGGCGACCACCGCCACCACCAACCCGAGGAGGGCGGCATGGCCGGGTGTCCAAGGATGAATGGCTCCGACCCCAGCAGCCGAGATGACGACGGAGAAGACTGCTCCTCCGAGCCAGCCCTCCCACGTCTTATGGGGGCTGACGTTGGGGGCCAGGGCATGGCGCCCGATCCATCCGCCGATGACCAGAGCACCGACGTCATTGGCCACCGTGGCGATGACCGCTCCCAGCAAGAAGGCGATGCCCTCGCGATGCGGGAATTCCGACGGCGAGAGCAACAACCCCGCGTAGGAGCCGAGCAGGGAGATCCACCCAATGGTGAACAGGGTGGCCGCGCTCCCGGCAATCGGTGAGCCCCGCTCGATGCCGAACAGGTACCACAGCAGGGTGAAGACGGCGATGAGCACCAACACCAGCGGGATCGCCGACGGGCCCTTGGTATAGGCCGCCACCATCAAGGAGACGGTGCCGACCAGGCCAAGCAGGGTGGCCGGGTGGTAGCCGGCTCGGCGCAGCACCCCGAAACACTCACCGGCGGCAAACGTGACCACCACGGTGCTCAACGCCAACGCCGGTGCCGTCCCCAATTTGAAGACGGCCAGGCCGACTGCAGCGGCAACGATGCCGGTGGCGACCCTAACCCTGATGCTGCTCTCACCCCCGCGCCTTTCGACCTGGGTGTCCCCGTTCCCACCGGCTCCGGGACGCAGCCGGAGACGCCTGGGAGGCGGGGGCCCGCCGCCCAAGGGCCCGTCGGTCTGGTTCTGGTCGGCGTCTATGTCAGCACCGTCGTGGATGCCGCCCGCATCGGTGTCGGCATCGGTGTGTGCGTCGGAGGTGTCGGAGGTGTCGGCGTGTGCGTATGACTGTGTGCCGCTTCCGGCGCCGGCATGGCGGGTGGCGGCCTCAGTGGCAGTGGCGGCCTCAGTGGCAGTGGCGGCTTCGGATCCGCCCCTCTGCCGTTTGTCAGCGCGGCCGGCAGAGCGATCCGAGGCGCTGTCGGCGGCGGCCAACCCCGCCAAGCCACCCCGGCGGCGCCCAGCGCCCGGTACGGCGGTCACGCTCGCACCGGGAGGCTCCGCCGCCAACGGGGTATCGGTCAGCGCATCAATGTCCTCGGGCCGTTTTGCCCTGATCCGGCTGGACCGCATACCGCCCTTGCGGACGCGACCGACCCTGGCGGTCCCGGTCGGGCGGGTCCTCTGAAGACCAGGGAGGTCATCGACGACCTCATCGGGCTCGTCTCCGTGGTCGGGCTCGTCCAACCCTTCGGTCGTACGACTTGAGGGAAACCCCCTGTCACGCCCCTCATCGCGTGACCCGGTGCCGCTGCCAGAGCCACCGGCGCCAGAACCACCGGCGCCCTCAGACGATGCCGACTCATCGGGCCAGGACGAACGCGGTGGCACCACAGGAATCTGGGTGGTCAGATCTTGGTCGCCCGCGGCGTGGTCGGCACCGGCCCCTCGGGACGAGCCGCGCTTGGGGGCGCCGGCACCTCGGGAACCGCCCACCACAGGCGCTCCCGAGGAGGGAAGATCGAACTCCCACGGGCGTCGATCCACATCGGTCCGGTCAGTTTCATCGAGCGATCCGAGTGCAGTTTCGTCGTCGCCGAACATGGCCGCCTCGAATTCTTCCTCGTGAGCGACCCAATCGCTGTGACCCTCGCGCCAGGATGGCGCGGCGATCCCTGCTTGTGATCCTCCCCCGCCCTCACCGGTTTCGCGGGACAGCACGGCGGGGACCTGCCCGGTCGGAGCTTCAGTCCAGTGCGGAAGCTTGGGCGGCGAATGTGTGCCTCCGGGTACCGCGGTCTCCCCGGGAAGGAGTGGTTGCACCGCATGACCCATTGTCTCGGGGTCGCTCGGCTCATTGGTCAGATGGACTGCCACCTCTGTCGAGTCGTCACCCGCGGGCTCGGGGGGAGCGTCGGCCCGAGACACAACCGGTACGACGGCGGTGGCCTCACCGGCCACCTCCGCCCCCACGATCCTTACCTGGTCGGTCGACGGACCAGTCCGCTCCGCGACGAAGCCCTGCGGGACCTCGTCCTCATCTTCGCCTTCTCGCCGGTCATCACCGTCGTGCACGTCGATTTTCCCTCCCATGAGCAAGGCCGATCAGAGGCCCGACCATGTCTCAGATTCCGAGGAGCTCTTGCTCTTTGTGGGCCAGCAATCGGTCGATAGCCGCCACTTGAACCTGGGTGATCTTGTCGAGATCTTCTCCCACCCGCTTAAGTTCGTCGCTCGACAGATCGCCGTCCTTTTGCAGCGCGTCCAGTTCGTGTCGGGCGGCCCGACGCAGGTTACGGACAGTGACCCTGCCGTCTTCCGACTTCTGTTTCACCACTTTCACCAGCTCTTTACGTCGTTCCTCGGTGGGTACCGGGAACGAAAGGCGAATGACGGTTCCATCGTTCGAGGGGTTGATCCCGAGGTCGGAATTCTGAATCGCCTTCTCAATCGCACCCAACGAACTCTTGTCGTAGGGGGAGATGACCAAAAGCCGTGCCTCGGGAACACTGAAGCCGGCCATCGCTCTCAACTCGGTTTCTGTGCCGTAATAATCGACCTTCAGATGCTCAACCAGGGCAGGCGTTGCTCTCCCGGTGCGGATGGCGCCGAATTCGGCCTGAGCATGCTCAACGGCCTTTTCCATACGCTCCTGTGCATCTACGACAACTAAAGCGGTCAGGTCGTCGTCCATTAGGCTACCAGCGTAGCGATCGCTGCCACCCTACACCGGGTGAACCCCGTGACCAGGAAGTTCTCCCTGTTCATCGGACCAACGTCCCGATGGGTTCGCCACCCAGTGCTTTCATGATGTTGCCCGCGCCCATCAGGTCAAATACCCGGATCGGAAGCCCGTTGTCTTTACAAAAGGTGATGGCGGTGAGGTCCATGACCCGAAGATCCTTGGACACCACTTCCATGAACGACACTTCGTCATACTTGGTCGCCGAGGAATCGAGCCGCGGATCGGCGGTGTACACACCGTCCACACCCCCGTGGGTCCCTTTGCAGAGGAGCTCGGCTTCGATCTCCGCCGCCCGCAGCGCCGCCGACGTATCGGTGGTGAAGTAGGGATTCCCCATCCCGGCAGCAAAGACCACCACGCGACCCTTTTGGAGGTGGCGGATGGCTCGACGGCGGATATACGGCTCTGCCACTTCAGCCATCTGGACCGCCGAGAGGACCCGGGTCACCTGTCCTTGGTGCTCGAGTGCATCCTGGAGAGCCAGGGCATTGATGACCGTCCCCAACATGCCCATGGTGTCCGAGGTGGCCCGATCCATGCCGGCGCCGGCGCCGGTCGTCCCGCGCCAGATGTTTCCCCCACCGACCATCACCGCCAGCTCAAGATCGAGCTCATCCCGGGCCCTGGCGATTTCGACAGCAATGCGTTCGACCATGGAAGCATCAATGGTCTCGTCGGATGCAGAGGAGGCCAACGCCTCCCCCGACATCTTCAGTACGATCCGCCGTCGTTCTCCCACGGTGGCCTCAGTCGCCGATGACAACCTGGGCGAACTGTGTCACTGATGCCGTTCCGAGGAATTTTGCGACTGTTTGCTTCTCATCTTTGATGTAGGCCTGGTCGAGTAGGACCCGTTCCTTGTACCAACCGTTGAGCCGGCCTTCAATGATTTTGGGAAGCGCCGCATCGGGCTTTCCCTCTTTGCGGGCAATCTTTTCCACCGTCTCGCGCTCAGCGGCCACGTCCGACTCCGGAACTTCGTCACGGCGCACGTACACCGGTCGGGCGAAGGCGATGTGAGCGGCAACGTCGTGGGCGAGTTCTTCGGATCCGCCCGATACCGCCACCACCACTGCGTTGACACCACGGCCTGCCTGCAGGTGGAGGTAGCTGTTAACTGCACCATCGGCCGGAGCCTCGATACGAACGACTTTTCCGATCGAGATGTTCTCTTTCAGTCGCGTCCTCATATCCTCGAGGTCGGAGGCTCGTTCATCCAGGGCCGACTCGCCCTTGGCCGCCACCAGATCGGCCAGTTCCGACACCACGTTCTTGAACTCGTCTGACTTGGCCACGAAGTCGGTTTCGGACCGCAACTGCACGATTGAAGCGACGTTGCCGGAGCGACCGATGGCCACTGCGCCTTCGGTCGCCTCGCGATCGGACCGTTTGGCCTGACCGGCCAGGCCCTGTTCGCGGAGCCACACCACTGACTTGTCGTAGTCGCCTTGGTTCTCTACGAGGGCCTTCTTGGCATCGAGCATTCCGACGCCAGTGGACTGGCGCAATGTCTGGACGTCCTTAGCGGTGAAGGCGGGCACGATCAGGCCTCCTCGGCTGCGGCGGGCGCGGGAGTCTCATCGCTGGCTGGGGCTTCCGCCGGCGCGGGCGCAGCGGCTGCGGCGGGCGCGGGAGTCTCATCGCTGGCTGCGGCTGGGGCTGGCGCAGCGGCGGCGGG
>Ga0097691_1002462_pt1 | contig 12310 bp, 13 predicted proteins | sample NGESurdeep072012_8_FD_72858 | JGI IMG/M metagenome (GOLD analysis project Ga0097691, IMG submission 72858) | Arctic peat soil microbial communities from Barrow, Alaska - NGEE Surface sample 210-1 deep-072012 | ecosystem: Environmental > Terrestrial > Soil > Wetlands > Peat ...
GCTGCAGCCCGGTGGCGACGCCCTGGTTGACCGTCGAGATTTGGGCCACGCCGATCGAAAGGATCGTCCTCTCGGAAGTCTGGACGGCCGAACGCCTGCTGTCACGGCATCCGGCCGAGCTCGTCAATAGGGTCGCGGCGGCTATGGCGAGCCCGCCCGCTCGCGAACACTTCCTGATAAGGACTCCCTTGCTACGACTTCTTGTTCAGCGCCGGGTCATCGATGATGAATACGCAGCCGTTGAGCGTCTTCTTCATGCTTCCGACCTTGAGAACCTTGATCTTCATTGTAATCTCCCTAAGCAGCGCTGGCCGCGTCATGCGCCAGCGAAATGAGCGCCGATTCGAAGCTCGTCTTGTGACATGTCGGCGTGTTCATGTCGCCAAGCTCTGTGTGCGATGCCACCGAACATCCGCCGGCACACACGGGGATAAACGCACAGTCTCCGCAGTCCTTCCACGCCGCCAGCGTGTCGAACCGCTGGCGCGAGGTCTCGCGCCACGAGTCCTGCCGCCCGTCGATATGGCCGGTCGACAAGGTGGCTTCGCCCGTGAATCCCGGACACGCGTACAGCGAACCATCGGGCCCGATCGTGTGCGCGTGCTCTTTGTGGATCTCGCAGGGACCCATGTGCACGCCGTCCATCGTCTTGAACCCGCGCGCTTTTGTTTCCTCGCGCAGAAAGTCCATCTGATCGTCGACGAAGTGGCACGTATCGCACACCGACGAGCCGCCCGATCCGGCCGACGTCATGCAGGTGCCCTGCAGCGGCTTGCCGTTCGCGTTGACCGGGATGAGCGGCAGAATCCCCTTCGGCGCCGGCGTCGCCCGCACGATCGGCTTGAACGCGACCTTCTTCAGCGAGCCCGAGAAGTCCTGCTCCTTGAGGAAGTCCAGAAGCGCCGGATAGCTGTCGACCGAGCTCTCGTCGAAGTTGCCGCCAATCGAGATGGCGCACCGGTCGGCCACGCGCCGGATGTTCTCGACGATGCGATCGAAGGTGCCCTGGCCGCCGCGGAGGGGGCGCATCCGGTTGTGTGTGTCCTTGTCGCCGTCGAGCGTAATCTTGACGCCGTTGAGGCCGAACGGCTGCAGCCGATCCACGACGTCCGGCGTCAGCAGCAGCCCGTTGGTGATCACATTGATATAGAGCACCGTGCCGCGCGCCTGGCTCGCCCGCCACGCGCGCTCGGCCAAGTCGTACATGACCGGCAGGTTGAGCAGCGGCTCGCCGCCGAAGAAGGTGAGGACGAACGATTCGGGACTGAGCCGGTCGAGCTCGCGCTCGATCCACTCCGCCACACGCGCCGATGTCTCGAGCGTCATCTTCGCCGCCGTCTTGTTGTAATCGCCGTGATCGCCCTGGAAGCAGTAATCGCACGCGAAGTTGCACTGCAGGGTCGTGAGCACGGTGACGCGGAGCTGCGACGTGTCGGTGCGGAGGCTCGTGAAGAACTGACTGAGCGAGCGCCGATCGGCGTCGCGGTCGGGCACGAGAAAGCCGTTCTCCGACAAGAGCGCGATTGCGTCGCGCGCTTCACCATCTAACTCGGGGTCGAGCTCCGTGTCGTCAGCGCCAAGGGCGCGATCCAGCAACGCGGCGACATCTGGCGACACGACGAGCTGCGCGTCGGTCAGCGTGTTCATCAGAAAGACTTCATCGCGCGCCGGCAACGGCACACGAAGGTTGAAGATTGACGGTTGCATGGGATGTGATTTCAGAACTGACTTCAGGACCGATTCTTGGTTACCAATTGTTCGGTGCTGTTGCCACTGATGGCTGCAACGCCCGTTCCAGTGACGGAAATGGCCATCAGATCGCGGGAATCATTCGTGAATTCCGCGGTTGCTCAGATGCGCGCTTGTGAGCGCGTACGATCCGCACACGTGTGCGGGGACAAGTAGTTGTCCTTGTGTACCTGCATCAGGCGCAGGCCTGCGCCAATTACTGGCGTCAAATCAGCCAATTGCAGCGTGCGGACAAGCGCTTGGCCGTATAGGCCAAATTCCTGTCCAGCTCGGCTGTCGAGGGGATCCGCTAGGCGCCGCGGAGGCGTTTGGCGAGCTGACGGACGTCGAGTTTGTCCATCTTGTACTTCAACGTGCTGAGCGGGACGCCGAGGTACTCGGCGGTGCCGGTGACGTTCCAGCCGCACTTCTCGAGCGCGCGCAGAATGAAGTTGCGCTCGAAGGTGAGCGTCGCTTCCTCGAACAGGCTGTCGGTGCGCGATCCCTGAGGCTCGAGCTGCGCGAAGTGGAACTCGAGCGGCAGATCCTCTTCGGAGATGTAGTCCTTGTCGCTCACCGCCACCAGCCGCTCGATCAAATTTTCCAGCTCGCGGATGTTGCCCGGCCACCAGTATTTCTTCAGCACGGCCATGGTCTTGTCGGTGACGCCCTGAATCCGCTTTCGGAAGCGCGCGTTGTAGCGTTTCAGAAAGAAGTCGGCGAGCTGCGGGATATCTTCCGGCCGGTCGCGCAGCGGTGGCAACTTAATCGGAATGACGTTGATGCGGTAATAGAGATCTTCGCGGAACTTCCCGTCCTTCACCGCCTTCTCGATGTCGATGTTGGTCGCGGCAATCAGCCGGAATTCGGTCTTGATCGGTTTGGTCCCGCCGACGCGCTCGATCTCGCCTTCCTGAATCGCGCGCAGGAGCTTCGCCTGGAGATCGAGGCGCAGATCGCCGATCTCGTCGAGAAACAGCGTCCCATTCGAGGCCAGCTCGAACTTGCCGAGCTGCTGGCGGTGCGCCCCGGTGAACGCGCCGCGCTCGTGGCCGAAGAGCGCGCTTTCGGCGAGCTCGCGCGGAATCGCGGCGAGATTCACCGCGATGAACGGCGCCTCGGGGTCGCCCGCTTCGCGGTGGATGAGCCGGGCCAAGAGCTCTTTACCCGTGCCGCTCTCGCCGAGGATGAGCACCGTCGCCGACAGCTTCGCGATCTTGTGCACCAGGTCCACGATGTCGCGCGCGATCTTGCTGGAGCCGACGACGAACTCGCGATCGGTCTGCTCGGCGACCTGCGCCGACAGCGTCAGGACCTGACGGTTGAGATCCTGCCGCTCGCTCGCATTGCGCACGAGCGAGCGCAACTGGTCATAGTCGAAGTCTTTGGTGACGTAGTGATACGCGCCGTGTTTCATTGCCTGCACGGCGGTTTCGATTTCACTAATCGCCGAGATCATGATGACCTCGACGAGGCTGTAGTTCTCCTTGACGATCCGCAGCACCTCGAAGCCGCTGATGCCGGGCAGGCGGACGTCCAGCAACATCAGATCGACGTCCTCGCGGTTGAGGATCGGCAGCGCCGCCTCGCCACTCGAGACGCGCAGGATGCGATACTCACGCTTCAGGATCGCGGTCAGCGTGTCCCGCATCCCTTCATCGTCGTCGACGATGAGGACGGTTTTCGGCTTATGGCTCATCGGCTTAGGGAGATGTAAACCGCGGGTATTGTGTCAGGCGGTTGACACTGTTGCAAGCCGTTCGCTAAGGTACGGGGTTTGCTGACCCTTCACTGGCTGGCCACCGTCGCCGCCCTCCTTATTGCCGCCGCGGCGCTCCTTCGGGCCCGACGGGTGGCCAAGCGGCTCGAGCGCCTGACCGAGTCGTACTGGGAGCTCCGGTACGAGAACGGACAGCTCCGCGTGCGCGTGGCCCGTCTCGAGCCGCCCGACCCGGCGTCGGGCGGGGCCGACGCGGGTCAGCCTTCTCCGGCGCGCCAGGAAGCCACCACGCACTTTGTCCCCTTGTCGTCTTTGAAGCGGTGATGACAGTACACTCCCTCTGAGGGACCGTGCCAAACGAGTATGACGTGATCGTCGTCGGCGCCGGCACCGGCGGCTACGTCGCCGCCATCCGCGCGGCGCAGCTCGGGCTGAAAGTCGCCGTCGTCGAAAAGCAGAAGGCGCTCGGCGGGACCTGCCTGCTGTGGGGCTGCATTCCGACCAAAGCGCTCCTCGAGCACGCCCACGCGCTCAAGGTGGTCCAGGGCGCGAAGGAGTGGGGCGTGACGATCGGCCCGCCGGCGGCCCCTGGGCAGCCTGGCGAGAACGTTCAGAGCGCGGTCGCCATCGACATGCTGCAGGTGCAGACGCGCAAGGACCGGATCGTCACGGGCCTCTCGAAGGGCGTCGAGTTCCTGTTCAGGAAGAACAAGATCGATTGGATCAAAGGCACCGCGCGGCTGACGGGTGCACCCGGCGGACCCTTGACGATTGATGTGTTCGAGGGCGACAAGCAGACCTTGCGCGCGCGCAAGGACATCATCGTGGCGACAGGATCCGCGCCGCGCAGCGTGCCTGGCATCGAGATCGATCGCAAGCGCATCATCACGAGCGACGAGGCGATCGGCCTGCGCGAAGTGCCCAAGGCCATTGTCATCATGGGCGCGGGCGCGGTGGGCGTCGAGTTCGCATCTATCTTTAGACGCTTCGGCAGCGACGTGACGATTCTCGAGCTGCTGCCGCGTCTCGTGCCGGTGGAAGACGAGGCGGTGTCGGCCGAGCTCGAGAAGTCGTTCCGCAAGCAGGGCATCACGTCGCACACGGGCGCGCGGGTGACGAGCGCCACGGTCCGCGGCGACGGCGTGGACATCGAGGCCCAGCTCGCCGGCGGCGCGACCGAAAAATTCCGCGCCGACTATCTGCTCGTCGCCACCGGCCGCGGCCCGGTGACGGCTGGCCTCGAGGTCGAGCGCGTCGGGCTTCAGCTCGAGAAGGGCTACATCACGGTCGACGCGCAATACAAAACAAATGTTCCCGGCATCTCCGCCATCGGCGACGTGATTACGCTCGGCTGGCCGGGCCATCCGCAGCTCGCGCACGTATCGTCGGCGGAAGGCATCATCGCCGCGGAGCGGATCGCGGGGCAGGAGGTGCGCGCGCTCAACTACGACCACGTGCCTGGCTGCACCTACTGCGATCCGGAAATCGGCAGCGTTGGGCTCACCGAAGCTGAAGCCAAGGAGCGCGGCTACGACGTGCGCATCGGCACGTTCCCCTTTGGCGTGCTGGGCCGCGCCAAGATGGCGGGCGAAACGGACGGGTTCGTCAAGATCGTCGCCGACAAGCAATACGATGAGGTGCTCGGCGTGCACATGATCGGGCTGCGGTCGACCGAGCTCGTGGCCGAGGCCACGCTCGCGCTGCGCCTGGAGTGCACGGTCGAGGAGCTGATTCGCACGGTCCACGCGCATCCGACGATGGCGGAGGCGGTGGGGGAGGCGGCGCATGCGGCGCATGGCGCCGCGATACACTCGTAGGGGGGCTCCCGACCCCCAGTAGGATCTTTATGCCAACCGATGTCGTGATGCCGCAAATGGGCGAGTCGATCGCGGAAGGCACGATCGTTCGCTGGATCAAGAAAGTCGGCGACAAGGTCGATCGCGACGAGCCGCTGTTCGAGATCTCCACCGACAAAGTGGACGCGGAGATCCCCTCGCCCGCTGCCGGCGTCGTGTCCGAGATCCGGGTCAAGGAAGGCGAGACGGTCGCCGTCAACAGTGTCGTCGCCGTGATCGGCCAGGCCGGCGAAGCCGTCGCCGCGAAAGAGCCGATGGCGGCCGATGCGAAGCCGGCGCAACCGCCCAAGCCGTCGGCGCAAGCCGATGGGTCTTCCGCTCCCGCCTCCGCGCTCGCGCCCGCGTCCGCCTCCGCGCCGACGGCAACTCACGGCGCTTCGGCGAGACAGGCCGAATCCACGACCGAAGACACGATTCGTCAGCGTTCATCCCCGCTCGTGCGCAAGATCGCACAGGAGCACAACGTCGACATCTCGCACATTCAGGGGAGCGGCATCGCGGGCAGGGTGACCAAGGAAGACATCCTGGCTTACGTGGCAGGACAGAACGGGCAGGAACGGCGGGAGGGGCAGGAGGGACGGCAGCCGGCGGCGCAGAAGCCGGCGGCGCCACCGTTCAAGCCAGGCGCATCCGATCGTGTCGAGAAGATGTCGGTGATGCGCAAGAAGATCGCCGAGCACATGATCGTGAGCCGGCGGACATCGGCACACGTGCACTCGGTGTTCGAAGTGAACTTCGGCCGCATCGCCCAGATCCGCCAGGCGAAGAAAGCCGAGTACGAGCGCGCCGGCGTGAAGCTCACCTACCTGTCCTTCATCGTCAAGGCCGCCGTTGACGCGCTGCGCGAGGTGCCGATCGTCAACGCGTCCATCGACGGCGAGAACGTCGTGTATCACAAGGACATCAACGTCGGGATCGCCGTCGCGCTCGACTGGGGGCTCATCGTGCCGGTCGTGAAGAACGCCGGCGAGCGGAATCTGCTGGGGTTGAGCAAATCGATCGCGGATCTCGCCGCGCGCGCGCGCAGCAAGCAATTGAAGCCTGACGAGGTGACGGGCGGCACCTTCACGATCACGAACCCCGGCGTCTTTGGCGCCTTGTTCGGCACGCCGATCATCAACCAGCCCCAGGTCGCGATTCTCGGGGTCGGCAACATCGAAAAGCGTGCCGTGGTGATCGACGATGCGATCGCGATCCGGCCGATGGCGTATCTGACGCTCGGCTACGACCACCGGTTGATCGACGGCGTCATCGCCGATGAATACATGTCGCACGTGAAGCGCGCGCTCGAGAACTGGGATCCCGCTCAGGCGTGACCCCACTGGAGGTGCGGCGTCTGGGTCTCGTGCCGTACGCCGACGCGCTGGCGCTTCAGCGCGCCCTCGTCGAGGATCGGCGCGCCCGGCGCGTAGGCGATCTGCTGCTCCTCGTCGAACACCCGCACGTGCTCACGCTCGGCGTCCGCGGCGACGGGGGGCGGTCGCACATCCTCGAGCCGCTCGAGGCGCTGAGCGCGCGCGGGATCGAGGTCCACGAAACCGGGCGCGGCGGCGACATCACCTACCACGGCCCCGGCCAGATTGTCGGATACCCGATCATCGATCTCGCGCCCGATCGCTGCGACGTGCACCGCTACGTCCGCGACCTCGAAGAGGTGCTGATTCGCACGGCGGCCGACTACGGCGTCGAAACGCGCCGCGTGGCCGGCCTGACCGGCGTGTGGGCCGGCCCCGAATTCCACGCCAAGCTGGCGGCCATCGGCGTGCGCATCTCGCGCTGGATCACCAGCCACGGCTTCGCCTTCAACGCCGCGACGGACCTGGACTACTTCAAGCTGATCGTGCCGTGCGGCATCGCCGATCGCGGCGTGACCTCGCTCGAGACGCTCGTCGGCCGGGCGATCGACCGCCGGGAGGTCGAAGATCGCATCGTCGCCCATTTCTGCGCCGTGTTCGAGCGGGAGCCCTTATCCTCGGTCGCCGCGACGCCGATAACAGAGGTGTCGTGATCTCTCGATCCCCCCTCCGGCTCGTTCGTCCCACGCTGCTGACGCAGCTGGCGATCGGCGGCACGCTCGCGATCATCGCCTTCAGCGTGACGTTTCTCGCGGCCGCGTACCCGTCGCTCCCCTCGCTCCTGCCGGTCCATTTCGGGCCGGTGTCGTTTGGGCGGCTGCGCTTCGGCAGCGGGCAGAGCGCCAACGGCTGGCAGTACAAAACCTACGCGCGCGTGTTCATGCCCGCCCTGGTGCAGGTGGCGCTCGCGCTGATTTTCGGCGGCGTCGGCACGCTGCTGCTGTGGCGGTCGCACAGCGAGGACGACAAGACCGCCGCGGATGTCGTCGCCGCATCCACGGCCGCTGAAGCCGTGGCGCTCGTGGCGTTCATCTGGGTGGCGTTCCAAGCGTACGCCGGTGTCGCGCTCATCATGATGTGGCACAGCGGCCGCGCGCAGCTTGGCGGTCCGTACACCGCAATCACGGCCGCCGGCATCGTGCTGTCGATCATCGTCGGATTGCGCGCGGAGAAGCGGCTTGGCCGGCCGCCGGCGCCCGCGTTCGTGGCCGAGCACTGGCGATTCGGCCAGCTCTACAGCAATGCCGCCGACCCGGCGCTCTTTGTTCCCACCCGCACGGGATCGCGCTGGACGCTCAACTTCGGCCGCCCGGTCGCGGTGGTGCTGCTCGGTGCGATCCTGACAGTGGGGATCGTGGCGCCGACGGTCATCATGGGTCTATTGCTCAGGTAGCCCGACACATCGACACATCACGTAACTATCTGTATATAAATACCTTACAAGAACTAGTTCACGTGTGGAATATTCCGGCCGCCCCTGGGGTTTTCATCCGCAACGAGAGGACATCTCATGCGGGACTTCACGAGCGAAGCGGCGCTGCTGGCGCGGTTGCAGGCCGGAGATGAGCGGGCGGTGGCCGATCTCGCCACCGAATACGGGTCGAAGATCTACCAGCTCGCCTTCCGGTATCTGAGAAACAAAGAGGACGCGGAAGAGGTCACCCAGGACGTGCTGTTCAAGGTGTACCGGAAGATCGATGCGTTTCGCGGCGACGCCGCGCTCTCATCGTGGATCTATCGGATCACGTTCAACGCGGCGATGTCGCGTCTGCGCACGGGACGCCAGCGTCCTCAGGACGAGGAGCGTCAAGCGGTCACGCCCGAGGGTCAGGAGATAAGCGCGCCACCGCCGCTCGATGTGGCGGACTGGTCGGACATGGCCGACGAGCACGTGCTGCGCCGCGAGCTCCGGCGGCGGGTGTTTCGCGCGATTCTGGCGCTGCCGGCGATCTATCGCGCGCCGGTGATGCTGCGCGACATTCACGGCCTGTCGACCGAAGAGGCGAGCGCGATGCTGCGCGTGAAGGATCAGACGCTGAAATCGCGGCTGCACCGCGGGCGGTTGATTCTGCGCAAGCAACTCACCGATTTTGCCGGCGGCCTCACGCTGCATCGGCCGGCTTACGGCATGTAGAACACAACACGTTATTCCTTCACAGCAGCATCGCGTTGTCCAGTGCGACGCGGTCGTGCACGTTCAGCGACGGCAGGACGACGCCCGCGATACCGCTCGGGCCCAGGCGGACAGGCAACGCCGCCGCTCGCATCCGCCGCCCGGCCGCATCGTCTGGCGCGACAAAGCAGGTCGCGCGCTGTCGTGAACCGCCAGCCATCGCTTCGATCACTTTCGAGGCGGCCGCCGCAAGCGCGTACGGACCCGGTGGCCAGAGCGCCGGCAGGCGGGCGTCGATGCGCCGGCGCGCCGGCTCCCCGAGGGCGCGCGTGGCCGCGAACCCTCCGATCGTCGCATCATCCCACGGCAACACGATGTGAGTCGGCGGCACGCCGAGGAGCGAGAGTGCGACATCGCGCGGCGACCCCTGCGTCTCGAGGGCGACGATGGCGCGCGCCGCAGCGACGAGCGCTTCAGGCGCCGATCCGAAGAGCCGCGTGCGGGCGATGCCCAGCTCTCGCACCCCGCGCTCGACGAGCTCGCGCTGCGATGCGCCTGCACACAGCAGGATCGCGCCGGATGCCATCTGCACGAGGCGCCTGACCAGCATCAATCCGTCTTCGCCGCTCCACTCGCCGCCGCCCATGCGATCCGCGATCACGACGATCGCCGCGCCGGCCGCGGTCGAGATGTCGGTCGAGCCCGACATTTGTGTTGCAAACAGCTCGACCGGTGCGGCCTGGGCGATATCGAGCGCCTTGCCGGCGGCCACACGGCCCGACTCATCGATGAGACGGATCTCGCCGACCACGTCTCGGCGCGCGAGGACGTGCGCCAGGGCGCCGCCAATCTCGCCCGCACCAATGATGGCGACCGCCTGCATGTGTGGGGTATTGTAACTTCATGGGATCACTCAGCGGGAAAGTCGCATTCGTCACCGGCGGATCGCGCGGCATCGGTCTTGCGATTGCGCGCGCCCTCGTCTTGGAAGGCGCGCAGGTCGCGATCACCGGCAAAAGCGACGCGCACTTGTCGGCGGCGCGGCCGTTGATTGAAGCCGAGGGGCCGGCCTCGGTTGAAACGCTCAAGGCTGACGTCCGCCGCTACGAGGACGTCGAGCGCGCTCTCGCCGCCGTCGTCTCGCGGTTCGGCGGGCTCGACATCGTGATCAACAACGCCGGCGTCGGCATCTTCGCCAACGTGGCGGACATGTCGCCGGAGCAGTGGTCCGAAGTGATCGACACCAACCTCACGGGCGTCTTTCACGTCTGCCACGCGGCCATTCCGCACTTGCGCCGCCGCGGCGGCGGTACGATTATCAACATCAGCAGTCTCGCCGGGAAGAACTCCTTCACCACGGCCGCGGCGTATTGCGCGTCGAAAGCGGGACTGAACGCGTTCAGCGAAGCGCTGATGCAGGAAGTTCGCTACGACAACATCCGCGTGAGCTACGTGATGCCCGGTTCGGTCGCGACGGAATTCGCGGGAGGCGACGAGGCGAAGGGCGCCGACTGGAAGACCGCGCCCGAAGACGTCGCCGACGTCGTGCGCGATCTGCTGCAGCAGAATCCGAGAAGCCTCGCCAGCCGCGTGGAGCTGCGGCCGTCGAAGCCGAGAAAGTAATTCATGTCCGTGTTCGACAAGCACCGCGATTCGCTCGAGCGTCACGAAACGATGATGGGCCCCGCACGCGGGCGCCTCGCGGTCGCGCTCGACCTGCTCACCGACTCGCTCGCGCTCGTCGGCCAGCACGGCATCTATTGCCGCTCCGAGCGCTTTCCCGGCCAACCGAAAATGGACATCGCGCTCGTGCTCGAGCAGCTCGACGATGCGAAGCAGCTCGTACAAAGCGCGATGGAAGAGCTCCGCGCTAGCCGATCCGCCCTTTGAGTACTTCCTCGTCTCCCGCCGCCGTCTGATCGGAAGGCGCGAGAGGCTCTTCAGGCTTTTCAGGTTCCCCGGCGGGCGCGCGCCATCGCGACTGGACGAGCAGCCAGAGCATTCCCGGGACGCAGAAGAGCACGCCAAGAACGAACGCGAGCGTCCGCGGCGACCAGCCGGCGCGATCGAGCGCGTATCCAGTCCAGTAACTCGACAGCGACGTCGTGAGCGCGACGAGCGCGAGCTCTGCGGAAAACACACGTCCGCGGAATCGATCGGGCACCTCCAGCTGCAGCAGCACCGTGCTGAAGACCCAGAGAATCGCTCCGCCGAAGTGCGCGAATGCCACCGCGAGCGCCGCGAGAGGTAACGTGGGCGCCAGGGCGAGCGCCACGTAGAACACGCCGACCATGAAGTACGCGGGGCCGATGGTGCGTCTGAGGGTGCGCGGCTTCTGTCCGAGAATCCAGCGCAACGCGATCGGCCCGAGGCCGGCGCCAATTCCGCGCGCGCCGTACAGGACGCCGATGCCGGCGGCCGTGCTTCCGCCGACGGGGAATATCCGCTGGCCGAAGATTGTGAGCAGCAGGAGGACGCCGCCAGCCAGACCCCAGCCCGCTTTCACGAACATCAGCGCCGCGACGTGCGCGTGACGCCGCACGTAGCCGAAGCCTTCGATGAGGTCGGTGACGCCGGTCACGGCCGCGAGCCCGCGAGCGGTGGGCGGCGGCGCCGCTGACGGATCCGGCACATAGTGGGTCCGCGCGATGAAGTACGCCGATGCGAAGAACGACGCGGCGTTGATCGCGAAGGCGACGTTTCGACCCGCCACCGCCGCGACGATCCCGCCAAGCGACGCGCCGACCGCCAGCATCGCGGACCACATCGCGCTCGACAAGGCGTTCGCGGGCAGCAGCTCCTCGGCGGTCGTGATGCTCGGAATGATCGCCATGCGGGCCGGCTCGAAGAACGCGGACGCCGACACCGTCAGCGCCATGACGACGTACGCGATCCACACCTGGTCGGCGCTGCGGATGAAGAGGAGTCCAAGGATGAGGCCTCCGCGCACCAGATCCGTCGCGATCATCAGGCGGCGCCGGTCCACACGGTCGACCACGACGCCGGCCATCGGCCCGACGATCGCAATCGGCAGAATCTGCACGATCAGCATCCAGGCGACGGCGGTCGCCGACCCGGTCAGATCGAGCAGCAGCGCGAAGACGGCGACGGCATTGAACCAGTCGCCGAGCTGCGAGATGGTTTGGCCGATGAAAAGAAGCCGGAAGTTGCGATTCGACCGGAGGAGCGAGAGGTAAGGATTCAACGAAACGGGCGTCCGTCTTTGGCTGGACGATTATAATCGTCTCGTTTCATGCTCGACACCCTGGGACAGTACAAGATCCTCGACCGCATCGGGGCGGGCGGGATGGGCGAAGTCTATCGCGCCCGCGACACGCGCCTGGGCCGGACGGTCGCCATCAAGGTGCTCCCGGCTGACGTGGCCGACGTTCCCGAGCGGCGCGAGCGGTTCGTCCGTGAAGCACGCGCGACTGCCGCGCTCTCCCATCCCAACATCGCCGCGCTCTACGAGATCGGTGAAGAGCAGGGACACATCTTTCTCGTGTTCGAATTCGTCCCGGGTGAGACGCTGAAGACC
>Ga0097691_1002463_pt1 | contig 12309 bp, 7 predicted proteins | sample NGESurdeep072012_8_FD_72858 | JGI IMG/M metagenome (GOLD analysis project Ga0097691, IMG submission 72858) | Arctic peat soil microbial communities from Barrow, Alaska - NGEE Surface sample 210-1 deep-072012 | ecosystem: Environmental > Terrestrial > Soil > Wetlands > Peat ...
CGGTCCCATTCCTGAATCAACAGTCCCTGCTCCTCGAACACCAGTCGGATCTGGGCCGGATCGTAACCGCAGATCTCCTCGAGGATCGGAATCAGGACGCTGAGCGCATCGTCGCTGATTACCGTGCGCCGGGCGATCTGCGCGATGTGCCTCGCTTCCGAGGCCGCGATCGTGAGTCCATCGCCGCGATTGACGTGAAGCATCACGTGAATGTCGGAGCTTCCGTCGCCGACGTACACGACGCGATCGCTTGGAACGCCGAGACGGAGTCGCAGCGAGTCGACCGCGGCGACCTTTCCGTAACCCGCGGGAACCTGAATGATCGATTCCACTTCGCCGGTTTCAGCGCTGAAATCGAAGTGCGCGCCGATGATGTGATCGGGAGGCACGAGTCCCTGAAGCGCCGAGTGGACGACGAGCCACGGAGCGGCCGATACGACGTAGAAGTCGAACCTGAAGCCCTCGATTCCATCCTTCAGAAACTCGGCGAGCAGCGCGATGTTGCGCTTGAGCCGGATCTGACGGCCAACCTCGACGAGGTCGTCCTGCCGCACGCGGCGAAAATCCGGATCGTGCCGCAGCAGATACGTGAGCTCCGCGCCCGACTGCACGAGGTTGAGGCGCGCAAGGTTGGCGACTTTCTCCTGAAAACCAGGAATGCCGAGCATCTCGGCCAGGACGAGCCCGGAATCGTTGAAGCTCAGGGTCTGGTCGAAGTCGCTCACCAGCAGGTAATACTTCCTCATCTATCCTCCATTCAGGGCGGAGCGTTTCTGACGGTCGTCAGATTCGCGCTCACCGATGATTCAAAAAACGAAAACGCCCCCGCATCGATCCAGGACGCGGGGGCGAATCTTGGCAAGTAGCAGGTGTGTTAACCCCGTCGCCGTCGCGCGCCACGCGTCCCGTCGCCGCAATTAATTGCGGCGCCGAGCATCTTATTCGTGAAGCGGTGGGCGATGAGGATCATTTTGCGATCGTGGATTTGAGTGAGCGCTTGATCACGCTCTGACATGCAACCTAATTGATGCACGGGAAGCGTGTCAACCAATAGACGATTCCTGTGGCGAATTGGTGACTTATATCGTGTCTCAGCTTTGTAACGGTGAAGTTTACTAAGCCGGACGATTTCCAACTTCCGGCGACTGGAGTGAGGTAGCGCTCGATCGGCCGGCCAATCTGCTGGATGTGGATGCGCCCGTCCACCGAAGGCTTGACTTTCCACGTTTCGGGGCGGATAGTGGGTCACCGAACAATTCCCTCCCTTTGCGTCTGCGATGAGAGAGGGACTGCATCAAAGTCCCGATCTTGTGGAGAGCATCGCTTATGGTAGTGCTCCGTCGCCTCCCTATCCTGCTTGCCGGTGCCGTCTTGTGCGCCGCAGCATCCCTTAGTCCTCTCAGCGCGCAGCAACCCACGGGCACCATCACCGGACAGGTGATCGACAGCGCGACCCGACAGCCGATCGCCGGCGTCAATGTCGTGGTCGAAGGGACCCGACTCGGTACGATCACTCGTGATGACGGTACGTTCACCATCACCGGCGTCCCCGCGGGAACGCACACGATTCGTGCGCGCCGGATCGGCTACGGGTCGGTACCGCTAATCGTCAACGTGGCGGACGGATCGACGGTCTCGGTGGCGTTCGCGCTCGAGAAGCGGGCGGCGGTTCTCGATCAAGTGGTGGTCGTCGGATACACCACTCAAAAGAAATCGAGCATAACCGGTTCCGTCACCGCTGTCGATATGGGTGACCTGGCGGTTCGAAGAGTCCCCGATGTGGCGCAGGCTTTACAAGGGCAAGTTTCCGGTTTGACGGTTACACAAAGCACCGGTGCGCCGGGCGACGAGATCAGTATTCGTATCCGTGGTGAAGGAACGATAGGCAACAACAGTCCGCTCTTCATAGTAGACGGAGTCCCTAGTCGCGATATATCCTTTTTGAATCCTGCAGATGTGCAATCCATGACCGTGCTCAAGGATGCTTCTGCTGCCTCTATCTATGGCTCCAGGGCTTCTGCCGGCGTGATTGTGATTACTACGAAGAGTGGAGAAAGAGGGAAATCCAGTTTTGACATCAACTACTATAGTGGCATTCAAAGGGCGACCAATCTTCCGACCATGTTGAACGGCACTCAGTACATGAACAAAATGGAGGAAGCCTGGAACAATTCCGGATATGACCCGCTGCTCCAAAACCCGTATACGGCGGCCAAATTAAGCGGGATGGTTAACGGGGAGGTTTTGGCTAATACCAATTGGTTGGATCAGTTATTCACGTCGGGAAAATCCCAAAACCTGCAGCTGACCGCGAGTGGAGGTAGTGACAGGATCCAATACCTGCTGTCGGGTGGAATTAATAAGCAGGATGGTATTGTGATTTACTCGAATGACGGGTATCAGCGCTTCAATTTCAGGACGAACATCAATGCAGCTTTGACTGATCGGTTCAACGTTGGAACCAATCTCGGACTTTCCTATGCCAACCAGGACAAGCTTTCCTCAAGCGGAGATGCACCCGGAATTATCCGTCATGCCTTGATTAGGCCTCCCGTCATACCTGTTTTTAAAAATCCAACTGATCCGACTTATTCCGCGAGCGATCCGTTTACCGATTTGCCCTTTTTTACAACACCATGGGACAACAACAATAACCGGTATGAGTTTGGCTCCAACCCCGTTGCCCTGGCCTTTTTCACCAATGACAAGAGAAGCAACCTCAAGACTTTCGGCAATATTTACGCACAATACGCTCTTTTGGACGCTCTAAGATTCAAGAGTAATCTTGGGGTCGATCTAAACTTGAGCCACAACAAAGCCTTCAACCTTAATTTCGGCGATGATAACGGAGGAGCGGGCCCGCTTGACCAAGGAACCGGGCGTCAAAATCGTCCGACCGGGTTGAACGAAGACAGAGGGCAGGAAACTACTGTCACATGGAACAACACCCTGAATTATGCCAAGAATAATCAAACGCATGACATAAGTGCGCTCGTAGGCAGCGAGTATATCACCAACTATTCTTCTTCGATTGGTGGATCGAGACAAAGGTTCGATTATGTAAAGGAGAACTTTCAATATCTCGACTACGGTGGAACAACGGATCAAAACACCGGAGGTTCTGCATCTGAATGGGGCCTTTTCTCACTATTCAGCTCGGCAACCTACATGTTCGATACACGGTACATGATTACAGCCAATTTCAGAGCAGATGCTTCTTCCAGGTTTGCACCAAATAATCAATGGGGCTATTTCCCATCGGTTTCCGTAGGCTGGAAAATATCCAATGAGAGTTTCATGCAGAATGTTGGTTGGATATCTGACCTGAAACTGAGAGCCAGCACGGGAAAATTGGGCAACCAGGAGATCGATAACTACGCTTTCCTGACTTTGCTCCAAAGATCGGGAAGCCAATTTCTCATTTCACGCTACGGCAATCCCGATCTGAAATGGGAGACCACTTTACAAAATGACATTGGGCTGGATGTGGGGATGCTGAGCAACAAGCTCTATCTCTCCATGGACTACTTCGTGAGGAAGACGTCTGACATTCTGTTACCCATTTCTTTGCCTTCCATAGCGGGAAATGTTTCTCCAACCATCGTCAACGCGGGTGAAGTGAGTAACAAGGGATATGAGCTTTCTCTGGATTTCAAAAATAGTGGTGGGGCGTTCAATTACGGTATAAGGGGAAATCTGGGCACGGTCAGGAACATGGTAGAAAAACTGCACCCCAATTTACCGAGTATAGCAGGGCCTGTAACCAGAACCGAAGTAGGACATCCGCTTAACTCATTTTATGGTTACGTGATGGAAGGCATTTATCAAAATCAAAGTGAAATCAACGCGCATTTATTCGGCACTGTAAATCCTCCGGACCAGCCGGGCGACATCAGATTCAAGGATTTGAATGGCGATGGAATAATCAACGATAAGGACCGGACGTTCATCGGAAATTCGATTCCAAAACTTAACTATGGTTTGAACCTATCCGCGGACTATCATCGTTTTGATTTTTCCATGTTTTTTCAGGGAGTAGGGGGGGTGGACAAATACAACGATGCCAAGCAGATAACGGATTATGACAGCCGTCCCTTTAACCACACTGTCGCAGTACTAGGGGCCTGGCACGGAGAAGGCACCAGTAACACCATTCCCCGAACCACCTTCAACGACAATGGTAGCAGCAAGATATCGAGCATTTTTGTGGAGGATGCTTCTTATTTCCGCCTGAAAAACCTGGAGCTCGGATACACTTTCGGACCTACCCGACGCCTGTATGTATCCGGCCAGAACCTTTTTACAAAGACCAACTATACGGGATTGGATCCGGAATCTACCGATATCCTGGACAGGGGAACTTATCCGCAAGAGAAAGCATTCCTAGTCGGAATCACTGCGAAATTTTAATCGATTTATTCAGAAATCATAAATCGACAGGAGCAGTCATGAAAACAAGGCATAAGGCAGCTGCATCGATCCTGATCATCTCAGCTTTCAGCTGCACCGATTTACACAAAGATCCTATCGGTTTGCTTACTCCGGAACAGGTAAGCACAGACCCGACACTGAATTCGGTCGAGGTGTCGGTGACATCGTCTTATCAGATGCTTTCCAGTACCCTCAATCTCCTCGGCGACTGGAGATGGGATTTGGGCACAGTGTTCCGAAACGATTTCATTGTAGACGACATCGCTTCGGATGATGTGCAAAAGAAATGGAACCCTGATGGCGACCAGGCGTGGATGGATCAGGTGCAAAGCTTTAATTTCACCGCCTCCAACCAGGCTTTTAATGGTCAATGGAGCTACGACTACGAAGGGATATCGCGCGCCAATCTGGCCATCAGCTATTTGACCGATGACGCAATTACGACAAAAATTGCCATCGATCCGGCCTTGAAAAACCGGCTGTTGGGCGAGGTCTATTTTTTGAGGGCTTTTTACTATTTCGATCTGGTGAACAACTTCGGAGATGTACCGTTGTTGGTAAAACCACTTAAAAGCTTTAGCGATGCCTACAGTGCGGCCAAGAGAGAAACAAAAACCAACGTCTATGCGCAGATCAGCTCAGACCTGGCCCAGGCTAAGACATTATTGCCGAACAGCAAATATTCTGATCCTGCGGAATGGTCGAGAGCGTCTAAAGGAGCTGTCTTGGCTATGCAGGCCAAAGTGGCACTTTACAACCAAAAATGGCCAGAAGTTATTAGTACTGTAACTGAATTGGAGGGCCTGAACTTTTACAGTTTGAACCCCAATTATTTCGACAGTTTCGATGTAACCAAGGAAACAACCGAGAATGAAGTCATCTTTGCCTACGACCACCAGTCGGGTCAAAATCCACGAAAGGGCAATGGACTGTGCGCGCCGTTGGATTGGGGGTTCATTGCTCCTACCGATAATTTTCTCAGTGAATTTGAAGCTGATGACCCAAGGTTACTCTACACGGTAAACGTGGCCGACAAAGCTGTTTACAAGTTGTTGGGCGCAACAGATACGGCGACTGTGAGATTGTATAAAGGAAATGACGATGCGCCAAGCAACAAAATCTATATTCGACTGGCAGATGTATTACTCTGGAAAGCCGAGGCATATAATGAAACCGGGATGTACCCCCAGGCAATTGCCATAATCAATACGATCAGGAGCCGGGCCCGGACGAGTGTGGCGGTTAACGGTACTTTGCCCCCGGTTGGTACCCTGCCTGACAGAGACATTGCCTCCACTGATAAAAACCAGATAAAAAGTTGGTTAATGCATGAAAGAAGAGTAGAACTGGGTTTCGAATCGCAACGATTCAATGACTTAAAAAGGTGGGGTATAGCTAAGCAGGTTTTGACTGCACTTGGGAAAAATTTCCAGGACTACAACTATCTTTATCCAATTCCACAAGGTGAAATTGATAAATCAGGTGGGAGCATAACGCAGAATCCCGGTTATTGATTCACGTTCAAATGAAAATCGGGTTGACTCAACGTTTGCAGGCAAACTTTTGGGTTAATCCTTTTTTACTGAGGGAGCGGCGCAGCAGCGCCAGGCCGCTGCTGGTGAGGATGACCGGCCAATAATGGGAATCGTCAAAGAAGCGGGGAGAACTCTATTTCACTGTTACTGAATAATGATTTCTCTGCGATCTGGAAACGTGCCGCAGATGAATCTTATAGCTCCCGTTGGTTCTTGATTCCGTAATCCCACTGCTGATATAACGACCATTTATCGCAATACTTTGCTTTGCCGTCGGGGATACAACTCCCACCTCGATTAAATGGCCTGCAAAAGACTCGAGATCAAATTCAAGTTTCTTCGTTTCTCTGTCATAGACTGGAGAAATTACTAAAGCATTAGCCGAACTTAGATACGGCGTTCCGGCATCCCCTAATGTTACGCCGATCTTTCTCAAGTCTTTGATATCCTCCGGCACAACAGCTGATGGGATGTCCCTTCCATCGAATGAGATGGAGGATAGCGTGCTCCCCTCTCCCCTGATATCGACACTTACAGGGACGCCCTTGAGGGTCACGGTCAACTGTACGGAATCCACACCTTTGGGAATAAAAGGGCTGAACGAGATATTCCATTCATTTTCCCTCAGGCCGAACAGATTATACAGAGTGTAGAGGTACCAGCCGCCCGCCCACAGGAATTGAGGTTTGTCAATCTTTCCATAAACGGCCGGATCGCTTTTGTCACTTATTCTGTACTCATACAAAGCAGGCTGGCCATTAGGACTATTCATTATTCCGTTTAAGGTCATAGTCCTCTTCATGAATTCAAAAGCATCTTTGTTCAATCCATTGTTGATCAACGCGAGAGCGTACCAGGCATTTCCGTGGGGCCAGATCCCACCATTGGCATAGTGGTAAGGTGCTCCGGCTTCATTACCGGAAAATCTCATGTAATCGATAAGCAGATGCAGGTCCATTGGATACAGCGTGTACAGGCCCAGTCGTTCATCCAATAGCTTTGCCTTGGCAGTCGTTAGCAGCTTTCGATTCCTGGCATCATCGAGCAAGCCAAAATGTGAGGCCAACAGAGATCCCATATATATGTGGCGATCCTCTTTTCCATCCTCGTAATAGCTTATCAGGTAGTTCAGCTGGTCATCCCAGAGCCTGTCGACCAGCTGCTTATTCATTCGAGTCGCGAGATTCTCATAGGCCTCCAATTGCGACCCATCACGGTTCAATGAGCTCGATATAAAGTCGAACTCCCTCAATGCACGAATGGCCAGAATCGTCATGTACGCCCGTGGTCCCACATTACGACCAATGTCCCACCAGTCCGGCCGCGAGGACCACATCAGATCGTCTGCGCCTTTATTCTTCAGCGCAGTCTGAATGCTCTTCTCGATATAGGGATAAAGGCGCGCCAGAAACTCACGATCCCCTGAGTGGCGCAGATAACGTGCAGCCACAAGCGTGAACCAGAAGTGATTCCAGTTCTCTGGTCCCGCATATTCAGTCGTGTACTTTGTATCCTGCCAATAGTAGGCGTGGGGTATGGTTCGATCTGTGTCGGCTAAACTGACTATATATTCCAAGTCGTTCCTGACTCTTGCCAGATCGAAATTCACCGCCGCCAAATCGGTGAGCAATGCATCGTGAGTAAAGTAGAAATTGTATTCCGCCTGGGCAGGCATAGGAACTATTCGGCCATGCAGGTAATGGGCGTTCGTTGCCAGGACTGCCCTTGACCACCGCGAAGTCAAATCCAGATCGTTATCGCCGGTAACGATGTCAGGCCGGGCCAAAGCCTCCTTGATGATGTAATCCTTGTACGCTTTGACTTCACGCTGGTAGTGCGTGAGCAGGAAAGCCGTCTTCGCCGCCGCTTCTGAAATCAATGCTGATCCAACAATCTGGATAATCGTGATTGATGAATCAGGAGGTAACTGTTTCTTGTAAGTGAACGCAGCGAGGGGTTTGTCTGGTTTCTCTCGCGGAATTAGTGTTGCCGGAAGAGGGCTGTCGGTGTTCAACCACCAATCGTCGAGGCTTGAGAATCCAGTATTCTTTGGCTGCCTCGTTGTAAAACTCGACGGCTGCAGCCCTGAGTTCATGACAAATATTTGCGCATTCCCGGTTTCCACAAAAGGATAGTTCGTCCTGATTATTGATCCGCTGGTCTGAAAGTCGGTGTATGCGCTATCAATAAGTTTGTAAGTGTGGCTTGTTCGAAGTGTCGTTTCCAGTCGGGTATACACTTCATAGTCTTTCGTGGTCGCAGATGTATTGGTTATCTCGTAGGTAACCACCATAGCTGGCTCGTTCCTGCAAAACTCATAAGTGATCCTGACGTGACTGCCAGAATCGTTTCCATCGAAGGAAACAGAGTATGGTGTCTGAGAGACTTTATAAACCTGATGCTCGAGAAAGCGTTTTGGGGAACCACCCACCCTTAGTCCGATGGACATGATTCTGAAATTCTCACGCTTCCAGTAATCGTCACTGATATCGATACTGTTTGCTACCGGGTAGTAAAAGCTTATCCGATTCAACAACGGAAAGCTCTTGTGAATCTCGATACCTACATAAGGGCTGCCGACTTCTATTTGACCAACTTCCTTCACGCTTTCAATCGTCAGTAGATCTGCACCTTGCCCCTTGACCGGAGCGCTATCGCCCGAGACGCTCCGGCCTGTCCGAGCGGATGTGACGGGAATAACCTGCGGTGTCCTCTGAGAGATCCTGGCGCAAGCGGTGAGCGCGAGCGCAATCGCGACGAGAGCTTTAGCCCGCAGAGGGCCGAGCGCAGGTGGGAAAGTTGTCAGACGATCTCCGCTGTTCGTCCGATGGCTCTTCCGTCCGCGCCGAACAGGTGTACACGCTCGGGCGGCACGCGAACCACGATCGTCTCGCCAACGATGGGCAGGCGATCGTTCGAGACCGATGCCATCATGCGGCTGCCGCCACCAGCCACGTCGAAATGAACGTGGCTGGTGCCGCCGAGTCGTTCGACCAGTACGACGCGCCCTCTAAGCACTCCGGCCGATGATCCGTCGTCCACTGATTGAGCCGCGGAAGACTCGACGCGGAGGTCCTCGGGACGTATCCCCAGCGTCAGGGACTGCGTGGGATTTGCCGTTAGTGTTTTCTCCCGGGGCACTCCGATGCTCAGGCCCTCAGTGATGAAGACCGCCTGGCCATTGTTCTCCCGAAGGGTGCCCTCCACGAAGTTCATCGGCGGGGTGCCGATGAAGCCCGCTACGAAGCGGTTGACGGGAGCACGGTACAGGTCTATCGGCCGGCCAATCTGCTGGATGCGTCCGTCAGCGAGCACGACGATGCGGTCGCCGAGAGTCATCGCTTCCACCTGGTCGTGCGTGACGTAGATGGTCGTGGTCTTCAGCCGTCGCTGGAGGCCGCCGATCTCGATGCGCATCTGAGCGCGAAGGCCGGCGTCGAGGTTGGACAACGGCTCGTCGAACAGAAACACCTTGGGCTCGCGCACCATTGCGCGGCCCATCGCCACGCGCTGGCGCTGTCCTCCGGATAACTGCTTCGGCTTGCGATCGAGCAGCGATGCGAGGCCCAGCATGCCCGCGGCCCACGTGACACGCCGGTCGATCTCCTGTCGCGGGATCTTCCTGAGACGGAGTCCCAGCGAAAGATTCTCGCGCACGGTCATGTGGGGATAGAGCCCGTAATCCTGGAACACCATCGCTACGTCGCGCTCACGTGGCGGGAGTGCGGTCACATCGCGCTGATCGATGCGAATCGTGCCTGACGTCACCTCCTCGAGACCGGCAACCATGCGGAGAATGGTTGACTTGCCCGAGCCCGACCCTCCCACCAGCACCAGCAACTCACCATCGGCAACTACGAGATCGAAGTCCTCGACGACCGTAGAGTCGCCGAATCTCTTGCGCACGTGCTCGAAGGTGACTGACGGCATTATCCCTTGATCCCCGACCCGGCCATGCTCTCTATGAAGTTCCGCTGGAGGAACATGTACGCGATCACGACGGGGACCACCAGCACCATCGCCGAAGCCAGCGACACGCCCACTGTTCCCGCTCCTCCACCGAGCGCAAATACCGTCAGCAGCTGCGGAAGCGTCATCAGGTTCTGCTCTCTCACCACGAGCAGCGGCCAGAGCACCTCGTTCCACGCGCCCATGAACGTGAATATCGCGACGATCGACAGCACCGGCTTGGAGAGCGGCCAGAAGATCGTGAAGAGAATGCGCGGCTCGCTCATTCCGTCCATGCGCGCCGAGTCGATGAGCGACTGCGGAATCTGGAGGAAGAACTGTCGCAGCATCAGAATCGCCGTCGCATTGAAGAGATACGGCACGATGAGCGCCGCATAGGTGTCGATCCAGCCTAACTGCACGATCAGCGTGTACAGCGGAATCAGCGTCAGCTGGCCGGGAACCATCAGCACCGCGATCGTCGCGGCGTTGAGCGCGGGCCGGCCGCGAAAGTTGAGTCGCGCCATCGCGTACGCCGTCATCGAGCCGAACACCAACACCGCCAGCGTGATCGTGGTTGCCACGAAAGTGCTGTTCACGAGTGCGCGACCGAACGGAGCACGCGCCCACATGGTGCGGTAGTTGTCGAGCGTGATGTCGTGCGGGATGAGCGCCAGCGAGCCTGCTTCTGCTGCCGGCTTAAAAGTGGCGGACGCCATCCAGAGGAATGGATAGATGAAAGTGATCGCGGCGATTGTGAGACCCGCGTAAAGCGCGATCCGTCTGAGCTGCTTCATAGCGCTTCAGCCCTGCCAATCAAGCGACGCTGAGCGAACACGACGATGCCGATGATGAGCGCCAGTGCGACACCGATCGTCGCGGCATAACCCATCTTCTGGTACGCGAAAGCGTTGTTGTACAGATAGAGCACGACGGAGTAAGTGCGGCGGAGCGGACCGCCTCCCGTCATCACGTACGGCTCGATGAAGAGCTGGAAGCCGTTGATGGTCGAGAGCGTGACTACGAGAATGGTCTGGGGCAGGAGCGAAGGCAGTGTCAGGTAGCGGAAGCGCTGCCACGCGGACGCGCCCTCGATTTCGATCGCTTCCTGGCAGCTCCGCGGGATGTACTGTAGTCCAGCCAGATAAATGATGACGTAGAAGCCGACGTTCTTCCAGGTGACCATCACCGCGATCGCGGGCATGGCAGTTCGTGGATCGGTGAGCCAGGGCACGGGCGACAGCCCGATTTTCACCAGCAGGCGGTTGATCAGTCCGACGTCAGTGGCGTAGAGGTGGCTCCAGAGAATCGCGACGACGGCGCCCGAGATGACGACCGGCAGAAAGAATGCAGCGCGCCAGAACGAGCGACCTGCGAGCTGGCGATTGAGGGCGAGGGCGAGCGCGAGCGCCGTGACGATCTGAAGCGGCACATGAATGCTGAGAAACACGAATGTGTTGGCGACGGCGCGCCAGAATCGCCCATCGTGGAGGAGGAGCCGGATATTGTTGGCACCCGCGAACGTCGGCACCGTGACGAGATCCCACTGCAGGAAGACGAGGACGAGAGCGAACGCGATCGGGTACACCGCAAATACGAGCAGGAACGCTGCGTACGGTCCTGCCATCAGCGAGCCCGATTTCTGCTCAGCGCGCATTCACGATGTTCCTCGCTTCGCGGGCGGCCTTCTTCAATGCATCCTTCACCGGAGTAGTCTGGTAGATCGCGGACTCCTCATAGGCTTCCGAGAGTAGATCGAAAATCTCCACCACGTCAGGATCGAGGTCCAGGTCGCGCGATCGCTCGACATACTCGGCGTACGTCGACAGCGTGGGCCACCGCGCCAGCGGAGCCGTAAATCGCGGATCGGATGCGAGACCGCGCCGGTAAGGCAGCTGGCTCGCCTCCTCGATCAGCATGCGGTCGGCGGCGGGTGACGTGAGGTACGCGACGAAGCGCGCCGCGGCGTCGGGATGGTGGGTCGTGGAGAAGATCGCGATGCTCCGCAAATCGGCGAAGGCGTATTGATTGGCCGGATCCGTACCATCGGCCCCGGGAACGGGCGTGACGGCGTAGTGCAAATTGCGGATCTTGAGCTCGTCCAGCTCCTTCACGAACCACGGGCCGATGATCTTCATCGCGACGGTTCCATCGGTGAATGGATCGTGTCCAAGCTCGAAATTCGATCTGGGGAGCACGCCGTCGGCGAACCCGCGGCGCAACACGTCGAGTGCCGCGACCGCCGCGTCGTTGTCGAAGTCAATTTGCCCGTTCTTTATCAGCGTTCTACCACCCGAGCTGGCGAGATACAGTGGGTAGAAATCGTAGAAGCGCTCGTACCAGGTCGTCTTGAGCGTCGCCCACATCGCCCAGTGATCGAGGCGGCCGTCGCCGT
>Ga0097691_1002467_pt1 | contig 12304 bp, 20 predicted proteins | sample NGESurdeep072012_8_FD_72858 | JGI IMG/M metagenome (GOLD analysis project Ga0097691, IMG submission 72858) | Arctic peat soil microbial communities from Barrow, Alaska - NGEE Surface sample 210-1 deep-072012 | ecosystem: Environmental > Terrestrial > Soil > Wetlands > Peat ...
CACGCGCTTAACGAACTGCAGAGGTTATTGCGGAGCACAACCAACCATCAAACTGCCAATACACCAATAATATTAGTCGAGATGTTCGAGTTGGCGGTGGGCGTTCTGATCGTAACTGCTGACGCGGACGTATCCGATCCGTTGTCCCTTGCCTACCATAAAACTGCCTTTTCTGTCAGGAAAGGTCTAAGGGCGCATCGACAGTGTTTCTTTCGCGTTAGATTGGCGGAAGGCTGAACAAGGCGAGATTCGCCTTGACGTAGGCGATGTATTTCGCCAGCTCGGTGCCCGGGTTCTGGAAGCTCGTCACGATCTGTGCTTCGAGCAACTGTGCGCTCGCCGAGGTAAGTTCCGGAAACGGAAGATGCAGTGAGGAGCCCTTCGTGACCACCTCACGAAGCGCCGTCAGGAGGGCGTAAGTGACCTTGAAATCTTCCTGGAACCTCGCCAGATATGCCGCTTTAAGGTAGCCCAGCACTTCTCCAGCGCTCACAATGTCCCGAATCTTAATCATGCGAGCCGTGTCGCCGGCAATCTCGGCGTAAAAATACTCGATCCCGTACGACTGGCCCTCCTGGTAGCTCCCCTCTCCAGCGGCAGAGGCAGCGCCGGCAATGTGCCCGGTGTGCGAGAATTCGTGCAGCAGAAGAACCGCGAGCTGCTTGTCGTCCCAGCTCAGAGTGTCTGATCGTAGCGTAGTCGTCGTGAAACCAAGAGTGGTATCGGTCTCCGCCAAGCGGTCTTGCTTTCTCGCCTTCGCTTCTTCGTCCGCCGACATTTTCCTAATGCTATTGCGGAAGCTTGAATAGAACTCGAAGAACGAATAAGCAACCTCGTAGGTCTTGGACTCAAAGGCCAACTTTATTATCCCAGATCGGATCTTGGACAGAGCATCAGCTCCCAGCCCTGAGTTGTGTTTTCTGAAATCGCCGGCGGCATCACCAAATTGCTCTGTGTCATGCAATTTTGCGGCAGCCGGGTCCTCGACGCCGGCGTCGGCTGGGGCGCAGGCGATGGCGAGCTGGGATCTGGGCATCAGAGCGGGGTCGTGGTACGCCAGAACCGAGGCCGCCGCCCGCTCCGCCTCGCGCTCCTCTTTCGAAGTACTACGCCGGATTCCATCTTGCGCGCGAAGGCCGGCTTGTACGGCGTCGCGCTGCTGGATGGTGTGGCTGAGCTCGTGGGCAAGCAGCATCCGGCCGCCAATCGACCCCGGCTCATAGCGGCCTGCGCCGAAAACGATGTGTTGCCCGATCGCGTAGGCTGACGCTCCAACCAATTGCGCAGATCGTGCGGCCGCCTCGTCCGAGTGGATGCGGACGCGGGGAAAATCGAAGCCAAACCTGGGCTCGAAGAAAGCGCGTGTCGTGGCAGGCAGGGGTTGGCCGGGCGAACCCAAGACCTCGTGCGTCAATCCAGTTCTGGGCTCGTGCTGGTCGCCGGCGTTAGTCTTATGCGGAGTGGAAGCCGCCGGAAGTGATAGAGGTCCCGATGTTGCGCGTTTGCCAACAGGAGTGGTTGACTTCGGTTTTGCCTCTGTGGTCGTCCGAGCAAACATCGCGCACTTCGGTGACAGACTGACGAGAACGCCATTTTAGTTGATGCCCGCTGGCTTGTACAGTTGTACTCGAGAGGTTCCTCGTGATGGAAGTCGGCGGCCGCCGCATTCTCCACTATAATGTGACGGCTCACCCGACCGCAGCCTGGGCGCGGCAGCAGTTCCGGGAAGCCATTCCCAGTGACCGACGTTATCAGTTCTTGATCCATGATCGCGATTCAATTTTCTCAGCCAGGGCTGGATGAGGAGCTCAAGCGTTCGTTTGGCCTCAGGGCGTTGCGGACGCCGGTGTGTGCGCCAAAGGCGAACGCGTATTGCGAACGGCTGGTTGGAACAGTACGGCGAGAATGCTTGGATTTCATGATTCCGCCCAACGAGCGGCGCCTGCGTAGGACACTGCGAACTTGGACAGCTCACTACGATAAGGGACGCCCACACTCCAGTTTAGGGCCAGGAATTCCCGAGAAAACCATGGATCGACCTCTGCCACAGCCAAAAACACACCGGCACAGATTGCCACGCGACTGCGAGACCAGAGCCAAGGACATCCTTGGCGGTTTACATCACGAATATTGGTTGGAACAACGATCGGCGTGACCGTCCAAGGTTTCTGCGGAGGACACGGGTTCTCTGTCACCATACGAAAAATCAAATCGCGAAGTTCCTTGGTCAATGGTCTTCTTCCGCCAATACGCCGATTTCGAGAAAGCCAGCTCCAGTACAACCGAAACCCAGCCCGATGCCAGCGAACCACTGTCTCCGGGGTGACAATGATCAACGATCTCTTCCAGCCAGTCCAAATTTCTCGCAGAACGACCCAGAACAGCCTGTCGACGGGACTCAGTCGAGGGCGTGGTCACTTTGCGTGCAGAGTCAGCAGTTGTTGCCGAAGGGCGAGGTTCTCCAGGAGGAGTTCTTCTCGGGAGCGAAAGACGGAGATGACCCAGCCGAGTAGATGTCGAAGGCGCGCAAACATCAGGGAATCATAGCGAAAAGCGCGCCGCATAGGCGCGCCTCCAAGTCATTGATTCTGCGGACGTGCAACGTTTTGGCGAGGCACACGGCCATTACGCCGCAATGGAACATTCCGCCGAGTTCGGGCGGTTGCTACGGACGTTCTTCGACACCCGAGTCTAATATTCTGAGAGAAGGCTACTGTTGCTGGTAGGCGGACTCTCTTACCTGCCCGCTGCGAACATCGTAGAGGCAGTTGAAGGTGAAGCGACGAGGCTTGCCGTTGCTTGATCGGTACACGCCGTTACCCTCGAGGCTAGCGAGGTCGTTTGAACGTCGCGACGCCCGGACAGAATCGGGCAGGAACTGTATATCTTGCGCCTTACGATGATCATTCCGCACCCGGGACACGACCGTATCCTGGCAAGCTTGAACGGCTGAGTTAATTCCACCGTTGTCCCAGTTGCCTCCGCCAGTACCTGAATTGTCAGGATAATTTCCCCAGCTTTTGTTGCCGCCACCATTCCAGGTAACGTCGCCGGTGTAGCCTTCGTTGCGGCGATTTCCGTTGTCAATTCGGATTACAGCGACTCCGTTGTTTGCGCCTGGTTCCTGCACCAGGCTTTGCTGGCCATGGCCATCTACTCCCGAAAAACGGAAGTTGGCCGGCTGTCGCGGCAAGGGCTGATTGCAATCAAGACGACGCCACTGTGCCGGGCCGCCTGAGGCTCGCAGATTTCCCTGGTCGCCGCGTATCCGGACTTCGGCGGCTGGACCGCTCACTACAACTTCGAAGGTGCACTTGCCCGAACCGCCTCCACCTGAAATGCGGGCACGGATGTTTTGCGCCTGGCCGTTCCAGTTGTTATTCCCGTTGCCGTAACTCCCGTTGTCATTATTGCTTCCGTAGCCCCATTCACCATTGCCGTTGTTGCCACCATTCCAGGTGATGTCTCCGGTGTAGCCTTCGTTTCCGCCAGTTGTGTTGTCGATGCGGATCACGGCGACGCCATTGTTGCTGTTTGGGTCGGCTGACAAGCCCTGGCGGCCGCGCCCATCGACACCGCTGAATTTGAAATTGGATGGATTGCCCGGCAACGGCTGGTTGCAATCGAGTCGCCGCCACTGGGCCGGGCTGCCCGAGAGCGTCCGCAAATTACCTTCATTGCCACGAATCTGCACTTCCGCAGAGCCCTGCACTTCGACTTCAAAGGTGCACTTGCCGTTGCCGCCACCGCCCGATATGCGGGCCTGGATATTTTGTGATTGCGCCGAGGCTGGAACGACAGCGGCTGTCACAAACATCGTCAGGCCAATCAGGATTAGGTATTTTGCTGGTCTCATACTGGTTCCTTTCACTGCGATCGCGGCTGTACTGAGGACCCAGCGCCGCCGCGTCATCATGCTCGACACGAAGGGAAGCAAGAAACTGCCTTTATCAGCTTATCCAAGTTGTCCTTGCCGGGCCTGTTCTGGATTGCTCAGCTTGGCGGAAAAAATACCTTAGCCGGGATTTCCATTTTGTCCCAGCGGTGAGCCAGTATGAGTTCATTGCCTTGGAAAGCAACCAAATCATTGATTCTGCGAATGTACAGAGTTGTGGCGAGCCACAGTGCAGAGCCAGCAGTTGCTGCCGAAGGGCGAGGTTCTCAAGGAGGAGTTCTTCTCGGGAACGAAACGCGCCGATGAGCCAGCCGAGGAAGTGCCGAACGAGCCAAATCATCCCAAAATCTTAACGTCAAACAGGCGGCGCGGGTGCGCCTCTAAGTCATTGATCCTGCGAATGTGAAGAGTTTTGGCGAGGCACAGGTGCGGACAGGTTCTGCGCCGTGCTGTCTGACGGCCGAGATGACATCAGCACAGAACTTCGAGTCCCGATCGAAAATCAGGAACCGGTGCGGCTGTTCGAATCCCCAAGCTTCGCGCGGCTGCAGCACGATCCATAAGGCATTTGGCTGACGGGTCACATTGCAGTGCAGAATCTTCCTCCGGTCGTGAAAGTCAGCGGTCGCAATGGCACTGCGGTTTGAAAAAACTGCTTCATGGCCACTTGTATTTGCATTGACAGGCAAAACTCCGAAGACGTCTGCTCTGTCTCCATAGAAGACCACCTTGTCGACTAGCATTCGGACTAATTCGCGTTTCTCGTGCCCGTTCATCTGATCCAGGCGACCCGACAGATGCTTGCACGCTGCTTCAATAGATTCAAACGGAATGGGTGTCTTTGGCTGAGGTTTGCCGACGTCTTGAAGCAAACTCGCCTTTCTTGCATTTAGCTTTTGCAGCTCCCGCGCCAATTGCTCTGGCGTGATGTGGCCTGTTCGATATGCAGCCAACACCCGGTCTTCTTCAGCATCGAGTCCGGTCTTCAGCGTCTCAATGTCTTGAGCCTGTACTTGCCTTGTCTGCCCAATGGTTTCTGAGCGTTGGCGTAAGGTCGGAAGCTTTTCCTTGATGAGTGCGGGATTAAGAAGTGCCCGTTGGATTCCACTCCAAACTGCTTCATCAAGGTATTCTTCTCGGATACTTGAGACCTGTCCACACTCTTATGACATCGGTATCCCCAGTACCCAAGACGTCTCTGAGGCCTGCCCACAAATGTACGCGTTCAACCTCGCGACCGAGAGCTTCTGAGACAAGTTTCTATCTGCCGAATAGTCGACCGGGAACAGGTCAAACACTTGGGGCATTTCGGCTCAACAACCCGAGCGAACGTTCGGCTGTTGAAGCTCACGCGCGCCGGACTTCTGAGACGCTATTTCAGCGGAAGCGGCGGTGGTCCAAGGGCTCTCTACACATTGACGAAGAAAGGAGCAGTCGTCGGCAACGCACCCGAAAACTCGATAGTCAGGAGTGCCAATCAACTCCTCCTCGGCGATGTGTTTGTGGAACATCAGCTCGCCTTGAACTCGATGTATATTGCCATCTTCCGCAAGGTCGTCCCTGCAGAAGCGGTCGTCCAGGGATGGAGAACCTTCCTGCTTCCTCTGAGTCCCTCAGTGGCGCTGACGCCCGACGGCTATTTCGAAATCATATCGAACGGGCTTGTGAGGCCAATGTTCCTGGAGGTCGATCTGGGGACTGAGACGCTTACCATTTGGAAAAAGAAGATCGAGCTATACCTGAAGCTCGCCTCAACGGGAGGGGCGGCCGCGACTTTGATGTCGGCCGGTTGCTCCTGAACCGTCGCGGGAAGATCCGGTTCAAAGCCATGCTCCAACATGATCTGCCGAGCCATCACCTGGAGGTCAATATGTGCCGGGTGAGAGTCGTTCATGAAATCCCCGTCAGAAGCATCAAGTGCAAAACAAAAGGCTAACACCTCGCACCAGATACTGCTGGGAGCGAGCCAACGCCAGGCGCAGCCCCCTTATTACTCTTGCGTGTTCAGATAACATACTGAGGAAAAACAACCCGTGGAGGGGGATGTGAGGACTTACGGAACAGATAACGTCAAAGCTATCTCTCTTGGGTGCGTTGTGCGGCATTGTCTGCGCGGAAGCTATCGAGGAACAACATTTGGAGTGACTCCACGGGATATTAGTCAAACTTGTTGTAAGCGGAGTGTCAGCCGTCGATCTGCTGGCTGTCTGTATAGTATTGAACACACCGACGAGAAATCGGTTCAGCTTTCCCCAAAATCCGTGGGCGGTTTAAGACTATCGACGCCTAACCTCCCGAGCTTGCGTTCACGTCCTGCAAGGAAAACGGGTTGTGGAAGAGTGCCGCGTCAACCGGCCGCGATCAATGACCTCGCCCCAAGTCAGATGTGCGACTTCCCCACCAGGCGGCCACGACGCTGAATGGCCACTCATGATCGTCGACCGGGACGCGAGTTTTCTGCGCTGCTTTTGCCGTCAAATCAACCCTTGCTCCTAAATGAACATTTCGTCCGAAGGACCGCCATTACGCGAGCGCTTCTTCCCGAAGAATGCATTCACACCAGCGCTGACGCCTTGCACGAGACCGTTCGCATGCTTGATTGGAGACGTCACCGTGTGTGCGACTTTTTGCGTTGTATCCTCCACTCGGTCCATGGCACAGGTTATCATCTCGTCCGCACGGATAACCTGCAGTTGCGCGCGGTCGAGAATGTCGTTGGCCGCACCTTCGACGCGCCCAATGCCGGCATAGGCCGTTGTGGTAATCGCGGCCGCATTGTCCAGAACCAACTCCACCTTGGGTGAAGAGGTTTCTAATACCCGTCGCGCCAGTCGCGGACTCGGTCATGCGCGGCCTTCACGCTAGCGTACTGCTCGCGGATGATGGACAGCAGCATTTCGGGCAGAGCAGCGTTCATGGCGTCTTCGTACCCTTTCTTGGCGCGATCTTCGCCTTGCTCGACGCTCACCAGGATTTCATGATTGCCCACGCCCAAGTCTCCCTTCAGCTCGAACCAGGCGCGATGCATCACGCCCGCGACGGTACCTGTGTCGCTGGCGTCCACGTCGCCCAGTCGCGTGCTGGCTTCCTCGAGTTCTACGGCAAAGCGCCCCCGCTTGAGGCTCTGCTCGTCGAAGTAGGCCTTCAGCTTGGGATCTTCCACTTGTGACGCTGCGTGCAAGTAGCCGTTCTGGCCGTCGCGGCAAGTTTCGATCAGGTCTTTCACAATCTCGACCGATTCATTGGTGCCGGGCATTGCATTCCTCCCACCGGAAATAAAGTTTCTTCCATACTGGACCTTGCGCATCCGCTATCTCCTTGCCCTCCGCAGAAACCTGCGACGCCTCACGCAACGCGTTCCTGCGGCCAGTATTCGCGATGTAGACCGGCAGGAGCTCCTCCCCTCTGATCTCGTAGTTTCATGGCAATCTAAAGTCAAACTCTTTCGTGCGCTTTCTCCCAATGACAAAACCCCGGCGGGTAGAAGCAGGGGGAGAACAGAGTCGTTTTCAATTGTGGCGAGCCACAACAAGACTATTTCTTGGCGGCGGCCAGCTCGAAGTCTCCCTAAACCTCGAAGACCATGTTTCCGCCGGCGTCGCCCCTGCCTTTGCAGGTTCCTTTACCCTTTATGCCCTTCAGTTTGCCGGTAGCGCCGATGTAGCTCCAGGTGCCCTCGGAGGTTTCCGGTTTGCCGTCCATCATCGGGTCGTTGCCCTGGAAACGAACGTAGATCTTGTCGCCGTTGGACATGGTCGAAACGTGATAGCCGGAGCTGCGCACCTTGGCGCCGTTGGCTTCGCTGTAGGTGACGTCAGCGCCGTCCTTTGTATTTACCCCTGAGATCTCCATCGGTGTGGTCCAGGTACAAACAGACTTGCCGATGGAAAGGGAATGCCCAGCGCGGTCGCCGACATCAATGGAATACGCCGGGTCGGGCTTGGCGCAGGAGACCGTGCCGGTGGTCTTGGTCTGGGGGGCGGCTGTCGAGGCGATCGCCACAACCAGCGCAAGAATCAGGAAAATCTTGCTTCGCATGATCTCTCCTCGAAGTTTTCACCGCGATTCTGTGCGCTGGCGAAGGGAAAGTCAAGGTTGAGGCGGGCCGCCATTTGGGACCCGTAGAAGCCGGCACAGCTGACCGCGCCGGCTGACACATCCGCTCGATGCTCAGTGCTGCCTTGCATCGGCATCACTTCTCGGAACTAGTCGTAGATGCCGTTTCGCCAGAGCCGCGGCCTTTCTGGCGTCGAGCCTCGACTTTTGCAAGGCACCGTCGAAAATCAGACGTTCGGGTGAAAGGGCAGCAGCGTAAGTTCCACTTGATAACCCGGTCCTCGAAGCTCTGCTACAAGCTTGTGACGCCGTCGCTTGCAAGCAATTGGATTGTCGGCGTAGCCGACGCCCGACCACCTGGAATTACATTAGGTACTCAAGCTGGAGCACAATCGGCCGGCAATCTTCGCAGAAACGCGAGCGTCGGTAGATCGCGCTTGTCGTGACTAGCGGGGCGAAGCGCTCCTTCTCAGGAGCACAATATCTGCCATTCGGATTCATCGCTTTGCGATGGTCGAGGAGAATGGCAACCAGCCGATCCGCTTGCGAAAGCGCGAGATTCTCCTAAATAAGGTCTTCTTGGGACCGGAAAATGTCGATTAGCCAGTGTCGAAGGCGCACAAACATGACAGAATCTTAGCGGGTGATCCGAAGACCGCGCGATCACCACGCGATTGATTCCATGGACGCGCAAGGTTGTGGCGAAAGACAGGCGTCATACGGGCCATACGTGACCCTCCCCTCTAGTCATGGCGTAGCACAGGTCTCATTTCTGATGTAGGGGGACCGTTTACTGCAAGAAATTGCAACTCCAAAAATTGAGTTGTTTTGTTTTCAGCGAGATAGAGAGGTCATGGAAATGCAAAGTTGCTTCGTGGTGGTGTTTTCTGGAAGAGGGGAATCTCTTACCAACTGGTATGCCAAGCGAGCTGCAAAAGTCGACTGCGGCAGGAATTCGCGGATGCGTAGCGGATGCCGAACTCCGTCTCGGTGACGAGAGGGGTAGATGGCGCAGGGGTACAGAAGGGACCTCCATCCTGGAACTTGCCCTTATCGTGCCCATCTTTTTGCTGCTGCTCTTTGCCACCGTCGATTTCGCGCATTTGTTCTGGGTTGAATTGACTCTTCAGAATGCGATACGGCAGGCGGGAAGGTATGCCATTACCGGGAACCACCTGCCCGACCCGAATCACCCCGGCCACAATCTCTCACGCGTAGCTTCGATCATTCAAGTTGCGCAACAAACCGCACTGGGTCTCGATGTCTCGAATATTCAAATCTCCAGTCTGACGGGAGGAAGCGGCAGCGCAGGGGGGCCGGGAGATACGGTGACAGTCTCGCTGACCACCAACCTGCACCTCATTACGCCCATCGTGGCAAAGTTCTTCAGGAACGGCGTTTATACGTTTACGGTGAGCCTCACCATGAAGAATGAACCTTTTCCTCCGAGCGATACCGGCTAAAGGGAGCGAAGCAAGATGGCGGCATCGGACCACGACGACACAAGGCGCAGCAAAATCACGGCAGACGATTCTGGCCAGGCACTGGTGGAGTTTGCCATAGCGGCAATGATGATGCTCATTATAGTGTTTGGGCTTATCGATTTTTGCCGCGCTATCTACGACCAGCAGGTGATAACAAACCTGACGGGTGAAGGATGCAGCCTGTCCTCGCGCGGAACCAGTCTGACGGATACAGTTACGTCCGTAATTTTGAGTTCCGCCCCCCTGAATCTGAACGCTAGTGGGCGGGTAATCGCGACGTCGGTTTTCAACAATAACGGCGTGCTTCAGGTTACCGGACAAGTATCCCAAGGTGGGTTTGTGGCGGCTAGCCGGATAGGAGTCTCCGGAGGCTTGGCCCACCTTCCACCCGCGGCCGTTCCGCAAGTCAACCAAACCGTTTTTGTGACGGAGGTCTACTACCAATATAGCTCGTTGACACCGATTGGGAAATTACTGTCCAGAACAATTTTGCCGTCTCAAATGTACGATGTGGCGTACTACTGACAAGGAGCCGACAGAGTGAACTCTATCAGTCACAGCCGCACAAGAAAAAATGAGCGGGGGCAGATTCTTTTGATGCTCGCCGTTAGCCTGCCTCTTTTATTGTTGTTCTTAGGCTTGGCGATTGATGCGGGATTCGCCTACATCACGAAGGCGAGGCTATCCAAGGCTGTGGACGCTGCCTGCCTGACAGCTATGAAGAACCTAGCTCAAGGAACAGCGACGGCAACAACTCTGGGGACGAATTCGTTTAATGCAAACTATCCCACCACCAGTCTTGACGCCATCCCTCCGGCGGTTACTATAGCTTTCGGCGCGGACAGCAGCGGCAATACGCTGGTCAATGTCACCGGCACGGCCACTATCAATACGTTCTTCATCAGACTTTTGCCGCAGTTTAGGACGGTCCCGGTTGCTTGCCGGGCCCAGGCAACGCGCGCAAAGCTGGTGATGTCGGTGGTGTTGGACCGCTCGGATTCAATGAACCACAATGGCGGATCGACGGCGCTTCCTCCCGCAGTCACCTCTTTCGTAAATTACTTCGACGATACCAACGACTATGTCGCAATGGTCAGCTTCGCCTCCAATGCGACCGTAGATTTTCCAATCGGCCATAGTTTCAAAACTCCGATTACAAATAAAGTCAACGCCATGACCTTCGTCGGTGGTACGTTCGGCCCGGGCGGTTTGACTCTGGCGAAGGCCCAGAATGACAGCGTCGTAACGACGGCCAACATTGTCAAGGTGGGGGTCTATTTCACGGACGGTAAAGTGAATATCATCCAGCAGACTCTGTCCTGCAATGGAACCCCCACCCTTTACAATCTTGGAGGATACGACCCAAACAACACCGATGTTGGCTTTTTCATTCCCACAACCGGACTTCAAATCTATCGCTACACCCCCCTAGCGGCTCCGGCAGCGGTACGTGGTACTCATGCGATGCTAGCGGCAATTGCACCACTGTGATTGCTAACTCTTGTTTGCGGAATTTGCCTGGATTCACTTCTGCAATCGACGGGTCAATAAAAACCTTCACGCGTGCATACGTGACCGCCGACGCTCAGTATGACGCCCTTCAAACCGCCAGCGCCATGCACGCCGAAGTCCCTAACACCGTAATCTACTCCATCGGATTGGGCACCGGCGTCGACACGACTTTCCTGCGAGAGGTCGCTAACGATCCCCTCAGTGATACCTATGATCCAACCAAGCCAGCTGGCTTGGCGGTATTCGCACCCAGTTGCCCATCGTCCCAGTGCACAGCTCAACTACAGCAAGTCTTTCAGACCATTGCCTCTAAAATCCTTCTCCGTCTGACGCGGTGAGACAGTGTCTCTTGATGCGGAACGGCTGGTCAAAAGGGTCGCGACCGAAGTCAAGAGCGGATCGAACCTCACAAACAACCTTTAGTCTCGAAGGCAGACGCCCCGGTCACAGGGATTATCATGGCGGACCAGACCCTGCGCTGCTAACCTGTTGACTTGATGCCGGTCCATTGAGTCAATAACTCCGCCATGAATAATGTGCCGATTAATGGGCTCCGCCTGCTGCTGGTGGAAAGCTGCACGCTGCTTGCGGCCTTCGCTGTCGTATTCGCATTGACCCGTGTTGTCCACCGATCTTTAACCCGGCCGCAGTGGCTCGATTGGATACTCGCCAGTAATTCACGCGCCGTATTGTTCGTGATCGTATGCGCACTGTGCGCTCGGGCCCTGCTGCTGCCTTTCATCGGTATTCCCGAACCTCGCATCAACGACGAATACAGCTACCTGCTGATGGCCGACACCTTTGCCCATCACCGGCTCACGAATCCAACCCCGCCGGCGTGGCAGCATTTCGAGACGTTCCATGTGAACCTAACGCCCACCTATCATTCGAAATATCCGGTGTCTCAGGGGTTGGTGCTGGCTGCCGGCGAGATAACTTTTCATCAACCCTGGATCGGCGTGTATCTGAGCACAGCGCTGCTGTGTGGCGCAATCTGCTGGTGCCTGCAAGCCTTTGTGCCGCCGGCTTGGGCACTCCTGGGTGGGTTGCTGGCGGTGGTTCGCATCGCCCTTTTCAGCTACTGGATGAATTCGTATTGGGGAGGCTCGGTGGCGGCGCTTGGCGGTGCTGTTGCACTCGGCGCTGTCGTCCGGCTATTCCAGCCCGGGCTTACAAACTGGCGACGGTGCATACTTGCATGTGCGTTTGCGGTCTCGCTGCTCATTCTTGCAACGTCGCGCCCCTACGAAGGTTTCGCATTCTCCATTCCGTTGTTGGCGTACTTCGGCTATCAACCGGAATTTCCGTTTTAGCTTCCAACCGGCCCACACTGTATACCCAATCGAGGGATTCCGGC
>Ga0097691_1002468_pt1 | contig 12302 bp, 9 predicted proteins | sample NGESurdeep072012_8_FD_72858 | JGI IMG/M metagenome (GOLD analysis project Ga0097691, IMG submission 72858) | Arctic peat soil microbial communities from Barrow, Alaska - NGEE Surface sample 210-1 deep-072012 | ecosystem: Environmental > Terrestrial > Soil > Wetlands > Peat ...
CGGTTGGCGCAACACAGCCGGAACGCGTGCGCGATGGACCGACCCTAAAACTGGCCGTGTTCACGGAGCCGGGGGCCACAGCGTTCGGGCGGCGCGTGGTGAAGATGCCTTGAGCACGACCGGACCGGCCGCAAGCGCGCCCGGCGCCTGCACCAGCGGCGCGCTACACCGGCTGCGGTTGGTGGATTTTCAGATCAGGACGGAGTCTTTCGATGGCGGCTTCAGGAGTGATCCCATACTTCGCGTGCAGGGGACCCAGCCTTCCGTGCTCGATGAAGCGGTTCGGCCAGCCGATGCGCACCACCGGCGTGTTCAGTCCCAGGCTGTTCAGATCGGCCGCCTTCACGCCGAATAACAGGCTGGTGATCAGGCGCGTGGCCGCCAACGTCGCAGGCACAGAGATTGCCATCCCGGCTATAACCAGCAACATGCCTTCTTTCAAGACGCTGCCCAGCACCTGGACGCGTGTTGCGCCGAGCGCCAGATGAATACTGGTCTCATTGGTCTTGCGGGCCGCACATACGACACGACACCGTACAGACCGATGCATGGCTTCACCTGCGCTTGACGATAAACACGGTCTTGTCGTCGATGCGGTCCTCTTCACTAATCTGCTGCAGGTACTCGTCCTGCTTCACCGCGTGCTCCAGGATCGCGTTACAAATTTCTTTTGCCGGCTCATCTTTGTGTTCACGGATCACTCGTTCGATCTGCGGCCGGTCCTGTTCGTCGCTGCCGTCGTAAACTCCGTCTGTATAAAGGAAAAGGATGTCTCCTGGGCTCATCAGTGTGATTTCCGCCAAGTCCGAGGAGTTCACCTGCCTTTTCCTGAGCTTCATGGAAAAATACTTATTCCGGTCAGGATGGTCCTCGGGAATTTCCAGCCCGAGCGCAAGGAACCGTACCATGCGATCCTTGTCGATCTCCATGAACCTTCCGTATTCTGCGGAGAATACCAGCGGTGGCGGGTGGCCGAAATTTACAAAGCGGAAATGGCCGTCGGGGCGTATCTCGCCGTACAGCATCGTCGCGATTTCGCGCGAATTGTCCTCCGCATCCCGTCCCAGAGCGTTCCGTGCGGTCACGGAGTGCGCCAGCCTGAGATTGATCTTCTCGAAGAACTCTGGCGTTGTTTTTCCGTTCCGATCGAGTTCCGAAAGCATGAATGCATGAAAGGTGTCGTGGACGGTCGACGCAATCTGCGCCGAGATGATCCCGTGCCCCTGGGCATCCACCAACAGCACTCCTGCTGTCGTGAAGAGTTCTTGCAGATCTTCGGCGATTCTCAGTTGCTCTGAGCTTTTTGCCTTTCTGTACTCCGCTGCCATGGCTGTGTTGTAGCCCGGTCTGGACTCCAACCAATGCACATGATCATCCACCGACTTTCGCGGAGTCTGGCCTTTGGGAAGAGGCTCCAGATATTGCGTGGACAGCTTGAGAGCGCCTGCGATGCGCGCGTCAATGTTGTAACGCTGCTGAAAATTGATGTACTCAAAGAGATCGCCGCCCACACTTCCAGCGGGGATGGAGTTGCCGTACATGTCTATCCCGGCCAGTTGGGGAATCGCACCCTCCACGGGCATCAGTCTCTTGCGGAGGTACTCGTCGATGCTGAGGTCTATCTGCGGCGTCGCCATAGCAGGGATTCTGTGCTGCCACCACCGTTCGTGGACATTCGCGAGTCAACAATGAATATCATGTCGATACCATTCCTCTGTAGATGGACAGCATGCATGCCTTCGAGACACAGAGAAGAACAAGCCACAGAGAAGAGCCAGCCAATGTCTCTCGAAGTGACGCGTCGGTCCGGAGCGAGTCTGCCAATCTAAGAATTGTTCGTATGCCAATTTCGCGGTGGTGTTGGGCCTGTCGGCGCCGCCTGTGTCAAAGATCTTGGGACACGCCGAGGATAGGGCCGCTGATACAGACGGGTCGGCATCCACAACTTCACTTTCGAGGCCTGCTCAGGTTTTACTCGCGTTACGGCCTGCAAGGTTGCTCGCCCGCGCAACCGCGGACTTTTGTCCCGAGGCTTCGCCCCGGCCAGTTACCCGACCGTGCCGCTCGTTAGCTACCACGTCTTACCGACAACTACAGTCGGGTGGGTCCTCCTCTCACTGGTGATTCCTACCAGCGAGATCTTCTGAAGCCACCGCCACCGTTTGCAACACGACCGCCGCCGTCACCGTTCGGACGCGTTTCATTAACATTAAGCGTTTTCCCGTCAAGGTCCCTACCATTGAGGGCGTCGATTGCTTTCTGGGCTTCGGCGTCATTGCTCATCTCGACGAACCCGAAACCTCTGGGTTGGCCGGTGTCGCGGTCAGTCACGATCTTGACTTGTCCAACGGTTCCGTGCGTTTCAAAGAGCGAACGGACAGACTGTTCATCAGGCCCCAAAACTGAGGTCCCCTACAAAGATGTTCTTCATTTGTTTCTTCCTTCTGGATTTGATGGGCGGCTAATCGGAGCAGGTGGAACCAAGACGATAGGCGGGAGATCAAATACAGCTAACAGCATAGCACAGTGCTGCAACGCCGCCCGGGTTCGAAAAACAGCCAGTGTGGAGGCGAGCAATGCCGATAACGGCGGTCGGTTGGAATTGACGGAAGGTGCGCAACCCCCACTGTATCAGCCAGATCTGAATTTGCGAGAAGCACAAATAGGAAAATCGAAGTTGTGTAGCGCGCGGCGCGGCAGTAGTCAGACTCGTGGAACCAGCAACTCCCCCGAAATACGCGGTACCCGCCGGTGTCCGGAGTGGTTTCGGGTCCTGTCGGATCCAAGGCGCCGTTTCCGAACGCTGTGAAAACGTAAGCACTTTGGAGCATCCCCGCTCAACAGAAGCCCTTTTCTGGTTCGTTATGGCCAACTGGATGAGAACCAGCCATCGCGAGCGCTCGGTCGTGGTGCCCGCGATCAACACGACCGACTCGCCATCCGAACCTGGAGCTCATTTTGCCGGTCTGCCGTGATCCAGACACAAAGCGACCAGATCGGAGACATTCGCTTCGCCCACGCACATGACCGTGTCTGCGCCGCCCCAATAGATCTTCACGGTTCCATCGGACTCCGCAACGGCGCCACAGGTGAACACGACGTTGTGGACATATCCCGTGATTTCCCAGGGATCTTCCGGCTGCAAAATCCACGAGTCGCTCACTCCGATGACCTTCGCTGGGTTCAGTAGATCATGAAGAGCGACCCCCAAGCGATAGACCGATCCGTCCATAGTCCGGAAAACGCCGTGATAGATGGAAAGCCATCCCTGGTCCGTTTTGATCGGCGGCGCGCCCGGACCGATCTTCATTTCGTCCCAGTGATATTGTTCGGGCCGCATGATGAGCTGGGATTCGCCCCAAAAATGTAGATCCGGGGAATAGGAAATCCAAATGGACCAAGGAGCGATTTCCGAATGGGGACGGTCAAGCCGGGCATAGAGGCCGCCAAACTTTTCGGGGAAGATCACCACATTCCGATGGTCCGCCTGCGTGATGAGCGAGACCCTTTCGACCTGATTGAAGTCCCTCGTCTTGGCGAGGGCGACCCGGACTCCATTTCGCGAGTAAGCGCTGTAGGTGATGATGTACTCCCCTTCCAGCCGGGTCACGCGCGGATCCTCGACGCCGAACTCTTCATCGGCCGCAAAAGGGCCGTCCCGCGCCGGAGTCAGAAAGGGCTCTGGATCGGCGGTGAAGTGGACTCCGTCGGGGCTGCGTGCCAAGCCAATGATGGACCGTCCCGTGCGCAGATGAGAGCGGAAAAGCATGACGTATTCGTCCCCGTGCTTCACCACCGCCGCGTTGTGAACGGTTTCCACTGGGTAGGGGATCTCGGCCTTGCTGAGGATGGGATTGTGGGCATATCGTCTGACGATGTCCGGCTTCATGTTCGTTTCTCCCCCTCCAGATCAAAGATCGTCGAGTAAACCCGTTCGTACGCCTCCACCATGGTTTCGACGGAAAAACATTGCTGAACCCGCAGGCGGCAGGCGCTGCGATCGATTTCGGAAAGCCGCTCGAGGGCTCGTACCGCCTCGTTGACGTTATTAACCAGAAAACCCGTTTGCCCGTCTTTGATCACCTCACGGCAAGAGCCAAGGTCCATGGCGATAGCGGGCACACCAGCGGCATTGGCTTCTGCCAGGACAAGTCCGAATCGCTCCGGGATAGTGTTCAGGTGCAGCAGAGCTCGGGCATGCGCGAACAACTCATTCTTGCCCGGTACGTCCACCGGCCCGACGTAGCGGATCGTCCGATCAAGGTGGGGCTCCACCTGCTCCCGGAAATATGTCTGATCTTGGATAATGCCCGCGATGAGCAGCGGCAACCCACTCAGGCGAGCAACCTCGATCGCCAGATGGACACCCTTGTCAGGGTGAATCCGGCCGAGGAAGATCAGGTGATCACCGCCAAGTTCCTGGAGCGGGTACAACGAGAGGTCGATTCCGTTATAGACCGTCGCCAGGTAATTCAGCCCCGGCGCGCGATCGGAGTTGCTGATGGAGACAAAATATCCGTCACGATACTTCTCATAGACGGTCATGATTCTGGGCGACGAGAATCCGTGGATGGTAGTGAGGACCGGCGTCTTCACCAGCCGAGTGTAGGACAGCGCCATGAAGTCGTAATGGCTGTGGATGAGGTCAAACTCAGCAGCGTGCTCGAACGCTTCGGAGATGTGAAGGTATTCGGCTACTTTGGGATCGATGGCGGGATCCTCTTCATACCCCCGGTCTACCACGGCATGGAGGTGAGCGCGGGTCACAGAATCCCTGCTGGCGAACAACGTCACATCCCAGCCACGGGAGACGAGTCCTTCGGTGATGTTGCTGGCGACCGTCTCCCACGCGCCGTATTGCCGGGGAGGTGTTCGCCAAGCTACGGGCGACAGGACAGCCACTCTTTTGTTGGGGATGGTCATGCTGGTAAACGGTCTTCCTAATTCATGGCAGCCAACACCTCAGCGAGTGGGACGGTTGCGAAACCCGTGGCGTGATCGGCCAGACCATAGGGAATGATCAGTTCGCCGTTGTGGAGCAGAGCGCCGCAGGTATAAACGACATTGGGCACGTAGCCTTCACGCTCGTTCTGGTTCGGCTTGAGCAAGGGTTCGCGGAGCCGTCCAATCACTTTGGCGGGATCCTCGCGATCGAGGAGGAACGCGCCGATACAATACTTTCGCATAGGGCCGACACCGTGGCTGAGGACCAACCATCCGGCATCGGTCTCGATAGGAGATCCGCAGTTCCCGACCTGGACCAGTTCCCAGGGAAAAGTAGGTTTGAGGAGCACCTTGCGCTCATTCCAGAAGTGGACGTTGTCGGAAAACATCAGGGAGATGTTCTCGTTGTCCTGGCGGGAGAGCATGGCATAGAGGCCGCCAATCTTCCGGGGGAAGATGGCCATGCCTTTGTTTTCGGCGGCCGGACCATTCAGGGTAATGAATCGAAAGAGGAGGAAATCAGAGGTCTCCACCAGCTCCGGCACCACCATCTTGCCATCGAAGGCGGTGAAGGTCGCGTAGTAGATGTGGGTTCCGTCATCGTTCTGGAAACAAACGAAGCGGGCGTCCTCGATGCCGTTGCGTTGGGAGGGCGTGGCCGGGAAGATAATGCGTTGGGACATCTGCTGTTCGGGCTGGAACTGAACTTCGTAGTTGGACCGGGCCAGCATCCAGATCCCCTGGGCGGCGTTCTGATCTTCCTGCGTCATTCCATCCGGCAGGTGGTCCTGTTCGGCTTTGAGACCGGCGCGAAGCTCTTCCAGTGCGAACGACTCCCCGAGTCTGTTCATGACCCGGCGCGTGAATTCGCCGGTCAATCCCAGTTCAGAGAGTTTCCGCCCGAACAACGCCTTCTCGTACAGGGGGTTTGGGATCTGGCGCGGCTCGGTAAGGAAGCCACTGGGGGTTAATACCTCGACGCGTTGATCGGGATGGATGATACCGGTTCGAAAAGTGATGGAGGAAATGTGTCCTTCCCCAGTGGCGCGCAAGCTGAGAATAAACCGCAGAGCGCCGGGCGGGAGATCAGTCTGGTCAGGGTGCGGAACGATGGATGGATTGAACAGGGCAGCGGATTCCAAGGAGTATTCGGCCAGGAAATAGGAGCCGATCAAGAGTCGTCTTTGTTCGGACAATCCCTCATCCGTCAACATCAAGTCGCGGACTTGTTCGAAGCGTTCCAGGAAGAGATTGCGAATTTGCTGGTGTCGGTGGGAGAATTCGGCTGAGACTTCGTCCAGGAGCGGGCCGACTCTGTCTTCCGGGAGCGACATGATCCTGGCGATGATCCTGGCGACCCGCTGGGGATTCCCCGAACTGAAGGGCCGCAAAAGAACGCGTGACTGGTCGGGCTTGAGGATTGTGGCCGTGCGCTTGACGTGGATTGACATAAGGTTCTCCGGGAAACGAGAGTAGCAGTAGGCGACTACTCTTGGACGGCAATCGGTTCCTTAAAACTCGTCAGTGTATTTTGTGCCAATCGCATTTCCGCCAACGAAAGTAAGAAGGACAGGGTTGCTTCCGCTCCCTGGTTCCGGTTGACCCGATCTACATGCAGCCCATCGTGGCAGCCGCCTGTCTCGGGAGAGTAGAGTTCCAGTCCGAGATCGTTCCAGCCGATGAACCAATCGAAGGCACGTTGTGCGTGTTCGTACCACCAGAGGTCCGATGTGGCGCGATAGGCTGCAAGACAAGCAGACACCGTTGCTTGAGCCTCAATGGGCTGCTGGTCGAAATCGGCGCGCGTGCCACCACGGCGGTGGAACCCATTGCTGCCAATGGGCCGAAAGTGACCCTTCTCGGACGTTTGCAATTCCGTCAGCCAGCGTAGGGCCTGCAGTCCCCGCTCAAGCACCGCTCGTTGTCCGGTTGCCTGTCCGCTCAGAATCAAGGCACACGCGAGCTTCGCGTTGTCGTACGACAGTTCCTCTTCAAACCATTGCCAGTCCGGCCGCGCATTCGCTTCGAAGAGATCCATGAGCCGGCAAGTAAGTGTCTCTCGGGTTTGGTCGACCAGGCTGTCGCCGCTCAACCGGCGCAGATATTCATGGATGCCGATCAGGCCGAACGCCCACGCCCGCGGCGAAGTGAACTCCGTCAGCGCGGGCAACGCCAGCGCGAAGAGCTGTCCAGCCATCATCTGGAAGCTCCGAACGGGCGAACGCCCCACGCCTATGCCCAGCGCCCAGAGCGCCCTCCCTTGACAGTCCTCCGATCCCTGTTCGTCCAGCCAGCGCCGGTCAAAACTCAGGTGGTTGTGGAAGCGTTTCGTTTTGAGATCGAAAGCGTGATGGAGGAAAGCTGCGGAGGTGGTGGCCAGTGTCCGCACGCACTGCGGATCCTCCCCCAATTCACCGAGTAGCACCGCGAGGATGAAGGCACGAGCGTTATCGTCGGTGCAATAGCCTTCGGAAAAATTCGGAACACTGAAAATTGCGTGTTGGAAGACTCCGGTCGAATCGGTCATCCGCGAGAGATGACTCAGCTTAATCTTCGGCAGTTCGCGCGGCTTTTGGTCGAGCGTCTTGGTGGCAAGAGATTTTCGCGACAGCGGCGCCACTTCCAGCCGGGAACACTCGAAGGAACGCATATACAGCTGTGCCACCTTGCTCCAAACCATATCGCGGCCTATCCTGTAGGCGTTCTTGCGAATGGCATGCCGGCGGGTGTCGTCCCGCAGCAACCCGATCACCTCGCGTGCTATGGCCGGCGCGTCGCCGAATGGCACCAATACACCGCGGTCTTCCGCCAGCAGTTCCGCAGCGTGCCAGTACGGTGTGGAAACCACTGCTTTGCCAGCGCCAAACGCGTAGGCTAGCGTGCCCGACGTGATCTGCGCTTCGTTAAGGTAAGGCGTTATGTAAAGGTCCGCTGCGCCTATGAACTCCTTGAGATGCTCAAGGTCCACGAATTGGTTGTAGAAGATGACGTTTTTGTCGACTTTGTTCTTCTTAGCGAGAATTTCGAGGCTGAGCCGGTAAGCTTCACCGTGCTCCCGCAGTTCGTTAGGATGGGTGGCGCCGAGGACAATATAAACAACTTCGGGGAACTCCACCAGAATATGCGGCAGAGCATTGAGCGCATATTCGATGCCCTTGTTCGGCGAAAGCAGGCCGAACGTCAGCAGCACCACCCTTCCTTCCACCCCGAACTGGTCCTTGAAATAAGCCGGATCGACGAAACCTACGTCGGGAATGCCGTGCGGGATGAGATCGATCTTGCCCGGCGGTGCCTGGTAAATCCCCTGCAGCATCTGTCGTCCGCGTTCGGCCATGACCACGAGCCGGGTAGAGAGTGGGATCAACCCCTCCATCACGCGCCGCTGGTCTGCTTTCGGCTCACGCAGAACGGTATGAAGCGTTGTGACAACAGGCATTCTCAATTCGCGCAGGAGTGCCAGGATGTGACCACCGGCGAGCCCGCCGAAAATGCCGAACTCGTGCTGCAGGCAGACGATGTCCACGTTGCTGATGTTGAGGAAGTTCGCGGCACGCAGATAGGACGACAGGTCCTGCTCCTCAATCTCGAAGCGAACTACTTCCGGGTACTCGTAGCCACCCTGAATGTCGTTGACCGACACTGCGAGGCACTGGTTTTGGGGATGCGCGCTTGCGACGGCAGCAAGCAGGTCAGACGTGAACGTAGCGATGCCGCACTTGCGTGGCGAGTGGTCGCCAACAAAAGCAATCTTGCGGACTTTAGAAGTTTCTTTCATGAGGCATTTCCATTGCAGCCATGCGCCCGTCTTCCTGGATCAATCGGATGCTCTCGATTGCGGTACGGAAACGCGAAGGAGTTTAGATCTTTTCCCAATCGTCTGCCTCGCTCTCGGTGGAACGTGAACTATGCACCTTGGCGCGTCCGGCGTGACGGCTGAGGCGCAGTGAACTATTTGGATGACCCCGGAAACATGGAGTAAAACTGGAAGTTGGCGGAGTTCACGGCTTCGCCACCCAACCCTAGTCGAGATCACCCAAATGGTGAGGAGCAGAAATCAGTATAGCGTCAAAAGGCCCGCCAAACAAGGGCGCGGAGACGCAGCAGCAGCTCCCAAGCCCAATAAAATCGGCGCTTCCACGCCCTATAATTTCTCGGGCAAGAACCTGACTCCTTACGGAGGGCTGCTGCCCGTAGCCGCCATGCTGGAGAAACTCGGATTCCGGCCGCTGGTGGAGCAGATGCTGACGGTGAACCGCCGAGGGGCTCGGCTAAACCGGCGCGGCCGGGTAGCCTGCGCGGATCTCGTCAAAGAACGGGGTGCGCTGCTGCTGCACACACGCAGCAGCGTAAAGGTACATAGCAGCTGACCATGTCTGCCAGTCCCGCCCGCTGGGGTGGCCTGTCTGCGCCTTAATCCACTCGTTGAAACCCCACTCTGCCTCGTTTTCGTGCCACGGTTTGACCAGCCCGGTCAGTGCCAACAGCTTCCGCCTAGCCAGCCCCATCCGCCCCGCCGCCACGCATGCCGCCACATAGAAGCCGCAGACAAATGGCCAGACGCCACCGTTGTGGTACTCGCCAGGCTGATTGAATTGCTCGTATCGCGGCCGCCAGTCGGGATGGTGGGGCAAGATGTACGGAAACAGACACGGCGGAAGATCCACGGCCAGATCCCCGTGCCGCCTCATCGCCTGGCACTCGGCCTCAACCCATGCCACCAGGTTTCGTGCCCGATTGGGCGAAGCGATCCCCGTCAGGATCGCCAGACTGTTGCCCAGCAGATCGAAGCGCTCGCTGTTGAAGATCTTGTAGGAGTAGAGGGCGTAATAGGGCTTGGATGGCACCGCAAGGCCCTCGTGCACGTGGGACTCCCGCTTGTCACCGCGGACCTCCAGCCTGTTCATCAGGCTGCGGAGCTGACCGGCGGACTCGTGTTCTCCATAAAGCAGAAGATAAGCGTAAACAAGCGCATTCACGTACAGCCCATAACCCACCACCCACTGCTCGTCACGCCAGTCGCTGGTTGGCAACTGCGAGACCATCACCATGTCGTCGGGGCTCTGGTAGTGCATCCACCTCAGTGCGTTCTGCGCCGCCTCGTTGAGGAACCCGGGCTCGTTGGCGGATCTCCTGTACAGTGCCAGGCCCAAGAGGAACAGCGGCGTGGTATCGCTGGCGCCGCGGTCACCGGGATCGTGCGCGAGTGACGGGATGTGGCCATGCGGCGTCTGATTTTTTGCCAGCGCCACCAGTGTGCGGCGTAGCGCGTCGGCAAGCTTCTCGTTGCCGCTGACCAGCAGGCCCAGGGCTGAAATCATCAGGTCCCGCGTGTAGGTCTCCGGGTATCCCCACCCGGCAGTCCGGGGCAGTCCTTGAAACGGCCCCCGTGCGTTATGGAGCAGAACGCGGAGAGCTGCCTCTTTGGCCTGATCGATGGAGGCAAGCGACTTATCGTCCATGAACGTGGCTACCTCGATGGCGTGCAGTGCGACGTCGACAGGGACTGGTGCCTCGTCGACCACTCTCTACTGAATTCCCAATCGGTCGGACACGGTCTTCAGGAAGCGCTTGGCCACCTGGCGATAGTCGAACAACTCGGCCACGTGTTTTCGGCCCGCTTCTCCCATCCTCCGCCGGAGACCACTGTCCTGCATGAGTGTCAGGAGGTACTTGGCGATGTCGGGCACGCTGGCTCGGTACTCCGCTGTCCGGGGGCTTGGAAACACGATACGATGGCTATCGTCGATCCCGTGGCCTTCCCCGAATACCGCCTCACCGATCTTCATCTCCTCTGCTACGTTCGCCAGGAATGCCGTTTCGCCGTGGACCATCGTGTCAAGCAATCCCATCGCGTTGATCGCGACCACCGGCTTCGCGCAGGCGTTGGCCTCGACCTGAATCATTCCGAAGCCCTCCAGGCGCGACGGTGCCGCGTAAATGTCGCAGGCGGCCAACAAGTAGGGCATGAAATTGTGCGAGACCACGTTCGTGGAGTAGATAACCTTCTTGTCGATGCCCAGCTGAGTCGCCAGTTGGAGGTCGATCAGGTTCTGCTGGACAGTGCGGGGCTGAGGCCAGACCTTGCAAACATATTTCCAGTCGGGTGCCTCGGGATCAACCAGCGCCAGCGCATGCATGACCTCCTGGGCGCCCTTGGACGTCGCGTCGCCGCCGACGGTAAGGATCATGATCTGGTCATCAGCCACTCCCAAAGCCTCGCGGATCGAACGGACCTTCAGGTCATCGCGGTTGCGCGGCGCGAAGCAGTCCGTGTCGCAACCCACCGGCAGCACCTCGATATTGTCCCCCTTGATGCCATCCCTGATGTATGTCTCCTTCACCCAGTCGGAGGTGACAAAGATCAGCGGCAGAGCGTTAAGCACCTCGCGGTGTGCCGCGACATAACCATCGGCCACGAGCCATGGGATCGCCGTCATCCCGAACTGCTGCGGGTGTAAGACCAGGTGCGGAACATGGCCCCAGAACCCCACTCCGACCACCACATCCGGCTGGAACCAGCGATAGTACCATTCCTTTTCCAGGGGCGATTCGAAATGCACCGGGTGGACATCCGCGCCGATTTCGCGCAGGCCCCTGCACAATAGCTGACCCTGCATCGCCAGGCCGGACGCCGATGGTGGGTACTCGGTCAGCACAAGCACTTTCATGATTGTTGCTCCCTGGGTGCTGCGCGCTTTACCGCTGCTTGTGCCGAGTCAAAGCACCAGAACCCTTCTTCTCTCGGTGCGGCCTGTGCTTCCCAGCTGTCGGGCCCAAACCTGTAGAGATCCGTAATCAGGCGGCGCTTTTCGAGCCAGACGTCGTCTGCCAACCTGTCTCGCCGATCGGCATCGTCGCGAACGCGAGGCAAGTACGCCCGCCCCCCGTCCTCGTATGCAAACAGCCACAATCGTTTTGTGTCGATTCTGCCTGATCGCCAAAGGTCAACGACGGCCCCGCAGCATTCCTCATGCCGCTGGTGCCGCGTGTACTCGCCCCTCGGGCCGTGGGTCAAAACCAAGTCGTAGCTGGTTCCAGCCAGCAACCGTGCGGTGGTCTCCTGGACGTGCTCGAACGGCAGCGGGGCCTGGTCGGGTCCGTCATCGAGATCCGCCATCTCACCCTCGGCCCCCAATCGCTCCAAGACCCGACGAAACTTTGGCGCGCGGTCCGGATCAACTGCCCGGCATAAGGTCACGATGCGCCAACTCAATCCCGGATGGGTCAGTATGTAGCCGCCGCACCAGAGCGTCTCGTCGTCCGGATGGGCGACGACAACAGCAGCTCGGTGGCCAAGGTCGGACCTTACCTCTATCGGGATCAGCGAACGCCACGATATTCTCCGTAGGCGCACAACC
>Ga0097691_1002469_pt1 | contig 12301 bp, 10 predicted proteins | sample NGESurdeep072012_8_FD_72858 | JGI IMG/M metagenome (GOLD analysis project Ga0097691, IMG submission 72858) | Arctic peat soil microbial communities from Barrow, Alaska - NGEE Surface sample 210-1 deep-072012 | ecosystem: Environmental > Terrestrial > Soil > Wetlands > Peat ...
TCATGCGATTGGAGCGCGCGGTTGAAGCGGTCGTGAACGATAACGCCAATGTCGCGGACATCGGCAACCGGCTCGGTTTTGATGTTCCCGCGCATTTCACGCGGTTCTTCCGCAATCACACCGGTGTTGGTCCTCGCGAATTCCGCGCAGTCTCACGTATCGCCAGCTGACGACATTGTGCGACGCAGCATACGAAATGAGACTGTTTGGTAAGTTTTGAGAGCGCGCGGTATGGCCGTTCTCAGCGATATCTCCGAAAAGTGCCCCGATACGCGTCCCGAAGAACGCGGCCGCGAGGACCATCGGGATGAAACAATCCGCCGGAACATCGTTCGCAAAACCATCGCCGGACGGCCCGTGGGTCGGCCGCTCGATCGAACGCGTGGAAGACGGCGCACTGTTGACCGGCCGTGGCCGTTTCATCGACGATATCGGCGTTGACACCGGCACGCTTCACGCCGCCATCCTTCGGTCTCCGCACGCTCATGCCGATATGCTATCCATCGACACGGCGGCTGCGCGAAACGCTCCTGGTGTTGCCGCTGTCCTGACGGGCGACGATATCAAAGCGTGGACCTTAAGTCTTGTGGTCGGCGTAAAGGCACCCGTCGAGTGCTGGCCGATCGCGGTGGACCGCGTTCGCTATGTCGGCGAGCCGGTTGCGGTCGTCGTCGCATCGGACCGTTACAAGGCCGAAGACGCTGTCGATCTGATTGACGTACGCTACGCCGTCCGCCCCGCTGTTATCGAACCGCTCAAGGCCATTGCGCCGTCGGCGCCGCTGCTTCATGCCGGCTTTCCGGACAACATCGCAAACGACCGGCGCTTTCGCTACGGCGATCCAGAAGCCGCTTTCGCCGGCGCCGCGCGGCGTGTCTCGATCGATATCCGCTACCCTCGCAATTCTTGTACGCCGATCGAAACCTACGGAGTTGTCGCGAACTATAACCCGAGCGAAGACACATTCGACGTATTAGCGAATTTCCAGGGACCCTTCAGCATTCATGCGGTGATCTCGCGCGCGCTGAAGGTGCCAGGCAATCGGCTGCGCTTGCGCACGCCGCCCGACTCCGGCGGCAGCTTCGGCGTCAAGCAGAGTGTGTTTCCGTATATCGTTCTGATCGCTGCCGCGGCGCGGATTGCCGGTCGCCCGGTGAAGTGGATCGAAGACCGGCTTGAGCATTTGTCAGCGTCAACCTCGGCTACCAATCGCGCCACGACCTTGTCGGCGGCCGTCGATCCCGACGGCAAAATTCTCGCGCTCGACTGGGATCAGGTCGAGGATTGCGGCGCCCATCTGCGCGCACCGGAGCCGGCGACGCTCTACAGGATGCACGGCAATCTCACCGGGGCATACGACATCCGCCATCTCGCGGTTCGAAACCGTGTGGTTGTGACCAACAAGACGCCAACAGGGCTCAATCGTGGTTTTGGCGGCCCGCAGGTTTATTTTGCGCTTGAGCGACTTGTCCAATGCATCGCCGTCGAGCTCGGTCTCGATCCGCTCGATGTCATCAGGCGCAACCTCGTTCCATCAGATGCTTTTCCCTATCGCACGGCCTCGGGTGCTTTGCTCGATTCCGGCGACTATTCCGCCGGCATCGATCTTGGCGTCAGCGAGGGTGATCTCGATGAGCTGAAGAAACGCCGCGACGCGGCTCGGGCCGAGGGACGGCTTTATGGAATTGGTTATGCGGCCGTGGTCGAACCCAGTGTGTCGAACATGGGCTACATCACGACGGTCTTGACGCCAGCCGAGCGGCGCAAGGCTGGGCCGAAGAATGGCGCGCAATCAACAGCGACGGTATCGATCGATCCCGTCGGGGCCGTATCGGTGCATGTCGCGTCGGTCCCGCAGGGGCAGGGTCATCGCACCGTAATTTCGCAGGTGATTGCTGACATCTTTGGTATTTCGCCTTCAGATGTGCGAGTCAACACTGAGGTCGATACAGCCAAGGACGCTTGGTCTATCGCGTCGGGAAACTACGCCAGCCGTTTTGCTGCCGCGGTCGCAGGAACCGCCAAGATCGCAGCCGATCGTCTTGCGGCGCGTCTCGCACGCATCGCGGCGGCTCAGTTGAATATCGACGCCAGCGACATCGTGTTTGGAAAAGGCCGCGTCGGCTCCAGCACCAATCCCGACAATGCGCTGTCGTTCTCGCGCCTGGCAGCTCTTAGCCATTGGTCGCCTGGCTCGCTGCCGGACGATGTAGGCCACACCATTCGCGAAACCGCGTTCTGGACCCCGCCGGAGTTGACCGCGCCTGATGACGGTGACCACATCAATTCGTCGCTGTGTCACGGCTTCATATTCGACTTCTGCGGCGTGGAAATTGACCGCATTACCGGCGCGACACGAATCGACCGCTATGTGACGATGCACGATTGCGGAAAAATTCTGCACCCGGCCATGGTCGATGGCCAGATTCGCGGCGGCTTCGGTCAGGGTCTTGGCGCGGCGCTGTTCGAAGAATTTTCTTATGCGCCGGACGGCAACTTTCTGAGCGGCACCTTCGCCGATTATCTGGTGCCGACTGCGACGGAAATTCCAGATCCCGTCATCATCCACATGGAGACTCCCTCTCCGTTCACGCCGCTGGGCGCCAAGGGCATCGGCGAAGGCAACTGTATGTCGACGCCGGTCTGCATCGCGAACGCGGTCGCCGATGCATTGGGCGAGAAGGATATCGAACTGCCGCTGGTCCCGGCAAAGTTGGCCGTGTTCATTCATGGCGAGGAGATCGCTGCGCCCAATGGCACGCGCGCAGCCCCGCTCGCCCGGACGCGCGGCGAGCGTGGTTTGCATGGCGAGGGGCGCGCACGCGTCAACGCGGTGCCTGCCGCGGTGTGGGCGATGTTGCTCGATCCGAATACATTGCAGGCGGTCATTCCCGGTTGTCACAACGTAGAAAAAATATCGGACACCTGCTTCCGTGCCGATGTGATGCTCGGCATCGGCCCGGTGAAGGGCCGCTATCGCGCCGAGGTCAAGTTATCGGACCTCGACCCTCCGCATGCGGTGACGCTAGGTGGGTCGGCTGAAGGAGGTCTCGGGTTTGGCTGCGGCGAAGGCCGGATCACTCTGACGCCGGACCAGGATGGCGGCACAACGCTCGATTACAAATATGACGTCGCCATCGGTGGCAAGGTTGCCAGCATCGGCGGTCGGCTGCTGGATGGCGCAGCGCGCGTGATTATCGGTCAATTCTTCTCGAGCCTTGCACGCCATGCGGGCAGGGGCCCGGAATCGTCCGGCAGCCTTTTTTCGAAGCTGCGCGGGTTCATCGGGAGGCACCAATGAAGCCCGCTGTCTTCGATTATGTCCGCGCAGAGTCTGCCGACGAAGTGCTAGAGATTCTTGCCAAAGAGGGTGCCGATGCGCGTATCATCGCCGGCGGTCAATCGTTCATGGCGATGCTCAACATGCGGCTGGCGCGGCCGAAGGTGCTGGTCGATATCATGCGCGTCGGCTCATTCGATCGCATCGAGGAAGCAAGCGGCCAGATTGTCATCGGCGCGGGAGTCCGGCAGGCCAAATTGCTGGGATGGGACGAACTCGCGGCGAAATTGCCGCTGGTGGCGCTGGCGCTGCCGTGGACCGGACACGTCCAGACCCGGAGTCGCGGCACGATCTGCGGGTCCATCGCCCATGCCGATCCAAGCGCGGAATTGCCGCTGTCGCTGATTGCTCTTGGCGGTACCGTTCACTTGCGCAGCCTAAAGAAGCGCCGCGGTGTTCCAGCCGCCGAATATATCACGGGGATGATGAGCACCGCGCGCGCCGACGACGAGATGATTGAAGCGGTGTCGTTTCCGGTGACCTCGGAACGCGGCCATGGATTTCGAGAGATTGCACGGCGGCACGGTGATTTCGCCATCGTCGCTTGCGCGGCGATCGTCAGTGACAAGGGCATTCGCCTTGCGGTGGGTGGCGTTGCCGACAAGCCGGAGGTGCGCGACTGGCCTCGCCTGGCAGACAGTGCGCTTGACGATGCGTTGAATGTGTTCGCCTACGAACTCGATGCGCGTGACGACGTCCATGCCACCGGGCGCTATCGCCGCGAACTAGTGCGCCGGGTCGGGCGTGCAGTCATTGAGGAGGCGGTGCAATGCCTCGGCTGAATTCGGACCAAAGGCATCATGTCAATTTCGTACTCAACGGGAAGCCCATCGCAGGCGATGCGGAACCACGCATGCTGCTAACCGATTTTCTGCGTCACGAAATCGGCGCGACGGGAACTCACGTCGGTTGCGAACATGGCGTATGTGGTGCTTGCACGATTTCCGTCGATGGCATGCTGACAAGGGCGTGTCTGACGCTCGCAGTTCAGATCGAGGGATGTGACGTCCGAACCGTGGAAGGTCTCGCGCCGACGTCGGACAGGTTGTCAGTTCTGCAGGCCGCATTCCGACGCAACTATGCCCTGCAGTGTGGCTTCTGCACAGCGGGCATCCTGATGTCGCTGGATGCCTTTCTGCGTAGCAATCCAAATCCGACGGAAAATCAGATCCGGGATCTGCTCAGTGGCCATCTCTGCCGCTGCACCGGTTATACCCCCATCATTCTTGCAGCCATCGAAGCCGCCGCCGAGTTGACGCCTGTACGTTCCGATGAGTGTAGCCGTCATGTTTGATCTCGGTACCAGCCTTCTCGCAAGTGTCGCGCGGGATCCTCATGCCCCCGCCATTATCGACGGAGAGATGCGCCTCACTTATCGGGAATGGCACGGCAAGATATCCGCGCTGGTCTCTGCGTTTGATCAATTGGACCTGAAGCCCGGCGATCACATCGTGACGGCACTGCAGAACCGCTGGGAAGCGGCCACGCTGCATTGGGCCTGCCAAGTCGCGGGACTGGTCATTACGCCGATCAACTGGCGAGCAAAAGTGGATGAAATCGATTTCTATCTTTTGGATTCGCGGGCGCGGGCGATCGTCTATCAGGATGTCTCGGCCGAGGCAGTTGAAGCGTCCGTATTTGCTAGTGGATTGTGCCGTATCGCGGTCGGGCTCTCTGCTGGTGGAAACGCCGTTCCCTTCGCGCAGATGATCGGCGGACAGACCGGAAGTGTCGCGCCGCGTGTCTCCGCCGATGCGTGGTCGATCATGCTCTATACGTCGGGCACAACGTCTAGGCCGAAAGGAGTGCCGCGCCGCCATTGCGCCGAACGCGCGGCGGGCGTCGCGCATGTCGCGCAGAATATGTATGGCCGCGGCGAGCGCACCCTCGGCGTGATGCCGCTCTATCACACCATGGGCGTGCGCTCGTTGATCGCAATGTCGCTGATCGGTGGCACGTTCGTCTGCCTGCCTCGGTATGATCCTGTCCAGGCTCTGTCGGCCATTGAGGCAGAGAAAATAACCAACCTCTATTTGGTGCCGGACGCTCTATCACGATCTGGTTTATCACCCTCAATTCGAAGACGCCGACGTATCGAGCGTGCGTAAGCTGGGCTTTGCCGGGGCATCGATGACCGATGGGTTATTGAAGAAGCTCGATGAGGCTTTCAAGCCGGATCTGTTCGTCAATCACTACGGCAGTTCGGAGATCTATACGCTCACGGTCGATCAGAAGGCCGTCGCCAAGCCTGGCTCGGCGGGCCGAGCCGGCATCAACCAATTGATCCGCGTGGTCAAGCTCGGCACCAGGTTCGCGTCCGATATCGCGGCGTCCGGGGAAGAAGGCGAGGTCATCGCGCTGCTCGGTGGTGATGAGTCCTTCGAGGGTTATTGGCGGCGTCCTGACGCCGATGCCAAATCGCTGCGCGACGGCTGGTATTTCACCGGCGACACCGGCTTTGTTGATGACGATGGCGATCTGTTCGTCACCGGCCGCGTCGATGACATGATCATTACCGGCGGTGAAAACGTATCGCCGGTGGAAATCGAGAGTTGCCTTTCACTACACCCGGCGGTCTCGGAGGTCGCAGTCGTCGGCCTTCCCGACGAGCGTTGGGGCAACGTTGTTACCGCCTTCGTCAAGCGTAAGTCGGCAGTAGAAACCGCCGAACTGGATCAATTTTGCCGAACGTCCGGCCTTGCGAATTTCAAGCGGCCGCGCCGCTTCATCTTTGTCGATACAATTCCGAAATCGCCGGTAGGCAAACTGCTGCGCCGTCTGCTGGTGTCTGGCGAATACGTTATCGAACAACAGCCCCCATCAAATCATAGCTAACACTATCAAACCACAAGGGAAGAAACTGATGTCCGTCTCCTATGCTTTTGCCGATCCCCGCCTCGCCAAGCTCGATGGCTTCCGCGTCGAAATCGACGAGGCAAATGAGCGCGCGGATATTGTTCTCGACCGCCCGCCATACAATATCGTTGCGATGCCGCAGCGCGATCAGTTGCGTCTGGTTTTTGAGACCCTCGATGAAGATAACCGCATCCGTATCATTGTGGCCAGGGCGATCGGCCAGCATTTCTCCAGCGGAGGAAACATTGGCGGATTCATGGAAGCCACGCCCGAACATGTCTCCAAGCTCGCGTGGAACATCGCCGCGCCGGCGCGATGCAGCAAACCCGTGATCGTCGCCAATCGCGGCTATTGTTTTGGCGTCGGCTTTGAATTCTCATTGGCATGCGATTTTCGCATTGCCTCGGAGACCACGTTCTACGCTCTTCCGGAACAGAAGCTCGGGCAAATTCCGGGATCTGGCGGATCGGCGCGCCTGCAAAAAATGATTGGCATCACCCGCACCAAGGATATCGTGATGCGTTCCAAGCGGATTCCGGCCAAGCAGGCCTATGAGTGGGGAATTGCGACGGAGTGTGTCCCGGATACGGATCTTGAGAAGGCAACCGATGCGCTGGTCGATGAATTACGCTCGTTCTCGCCGCTCGCGCAGCGTACCGCGAAGAAGCTGTTGAACGATACCGAGGATTCAACGTTGGCAATCGCCATCGAACTTGAAGGCCATTGCTACAGCCGTCTTCGCCAGTCCGAGGATTTCAAGGAAGGCGTCGAAGCCTTCAACGGCAAGCGTTCACCGCAGTTCAGGGGGTTATGAGTTTTTAACTGTCTTCCGAGACGGGGAGAGCCAACGATAATACCGCGAGGGCGGGAAGATAATCACCCAGAGGAGATAGACGCCATGACCAGAACAACCATCATACTGGCGAGCTTACTCGCCACCACCGCGCTGACCGCCCCGGCGATTGCCGCGGATCCGATCAAGATCGGCGTCGTGACGCCGCTTTCAGGGACTTACACGCCGATCGGCCAGCAGGTACGCTGGGGACTCGAACTGGCTACGAAGGAAGTTAACGCCGCGGGCGGCATCGTGGGACGTCAGATCGAACTGATCTTCGAGGATGAGGAAGCCAATCCTTCGGTCGCCGTACAAAAGGCAGAGAAGCTCTTCGAGGTGCAGAAAGTCGATTTTCTCACCGGCACAGTCAATTCGGGTTCGACCCTTGCAGTCGGGCAAACCGCAGAACGTGCAGGCAAGTTGATAGCGACGACGGTGTCCTTTGCCGACTCCATCACTGGCGACAAATGTTCGCCAAATGTATTTCGCGTGAATGCGCGGGCAGGCCAGCAGTCGGCGGCACTCGCTGCCTGGGTGGCAAAGCAGAAGCCGAAGGCGAAAGTGTTCTTCCTCGGACCAGACTACGAGATGGGCCGTTCGACCGTCGCGGCCTTCAAGAAGGCGGTCGAGGGTCTTGGTGCTGAGTCGGTGGGAGAGGTATTCGCGCCGCTGGACAGTAAGGACTATACGCAATATTTCGGTCAGCTCCGCCAGGCAAAGCCGGAAGTCCTTTACACGTCGGTGGCCGGCAACGACACCGTCAGGCTCTTGACGCAAATGCAGGATTTCGGCCTTGCAAAGAATCTTCTGATCGTCGGCGCTTCGGGCACGGTGACATCGCAAAATGTCTCTGCCATCGGTGTCGCGGCGGAAGGATTCGGGACCGGCGTCGGCTATTCCACGCAGATCGACAATGCCGAGAACAAAAAATTCGTTGAGGCCTTCAAGGCGGCCAACAAGGCCGACCCGGACCTGTACGGTGCCGATAGCTATGGCCTCATCTACTTCTATAAGGCAGCCGTCGAGAAGGCCAAATCCACCGAGACCGACAAGGTGCGGGAGGCCATGCGCGGCCTGGAATGGATGACCCCTCAAGGCAAGAAGACGATGCGCGCGGGCGATCATCAGGCCATTCAGCCGATGTACGTTGTGCGGGTCACAAGCGGACAGTTCAAAATCGTCGGCAATGTCAGTGGCGAGGAAGCCATTGGCGCTGACGACTGCAAGCGGTTTTGAGATTTATCCCATCCGGCCCTTTCCTCTCTGTACGCATAGAGAGACAGGCGGCCGAAAAAAGATATTCTAGCGGTGATACCGGATGACCGAATTGCTTGAATATATCCAGTTCGTTCTCGCGCCACAGATGATTACGGGGTTGGCGCTAGGTATTGCCGTCGTGCTCGTGGCACTGGGTCTCACGATCATCTTCGGTCTTCTCGATGTCATCAACATGGCCCACGGCGAGTTCTACGCCGTGGGTGCTTATGTTGCATTGGCACTTGGCGCGTCCGGCGTTAGCTTCTGGCTGCTTCTTGTCATTGTGCCGCTCATCATGGTTCCGATCGGCTATGCAGTGGAGCGCGGCCTGATCCAGCGGGTCTTCAACACACCCGACCGCCATGTGACCACACTGCTTCTCACTTTCGGGCTTGGTCTTGTCATCGAAGAGGCGCTGAAGATCGTATTCGGGCCCAACACGCAGCGGCCGCCGACGCCGATTCCCGGCGCCATCGAGGTCATGGGCGTCATATTGCCTATCTATCGCCTGTTCCTGATTGTCGTCGGCGCGGCCATCGTCGCAGCGGTTGCTATCGTGATCAACATGACACGGCTTGGCGCGATTGTGCGCGCGGCTGCATTCGATCGAAACATGGCGGCGTCACTCGGTGTGCCTGTGAAGCAGGTTTTTGCCGGTACCTTCGCGTTCGGTGTTGCGCTTGCCGGTCTTGCGGGTGTGCTGCTGGCGCCGATATATTCGGTGTTTCCGACCATGGGACGCGACTTCATTTTTCTGGCTTTCACCGTGGTGATTGTCGGCGGCATGGGCTCGATTGCAGGCGCCGTGGTTGCTGGACTCCTGATTACCCAGGTGCAGGCTCTATCAAGCCTCGTCGTTTCGCCGGTGTGGAGCGATCCGATCGTGTTCGGCATCATGGTGCTTGTTCTCGTCATCAGGCCGCAGGGCCTGTTCGGGCGGCTCGGCCATGCATGATGGGTCCGTGGTTCAAGTGAAATCGCGGCCGGTCATCGATCGGCTTGGCATCGCCATGCGGGCCAGCCATGTTCTTGTCGTACTCTTTGTCATCGGCGGGATTGTCTTTGCGGCTATTGGCACGGCGATGGGCGATACGTTCTTTCTGCGCCTCGCGACCGAGGCGCTGATCTTCGCCGGCCTTGCGCTCTCGGTCGATATTCTGCTCGGTTATACCGGCCTGTTGTCGCTGGGGCAGGCGCTTTATTTTGGCCTCGGCGCCTACGTCTCCGCCGTGGTGCTCAAACAGATTCCGTCGTTCTGGGCAGCGATGGCTGCGGTGCTGCTGGTATCGCTTGTCGTCGGCTTCGCTGCTGGTCTGATCGCGAACCGGGTCCGCGGCGTTTATTTTGCTCTTGTCACGTTCGGGTTGGCACAGGTCGTCGCCAAAGCCATTTATAACACCCGCGCGCTCGGCGCCTCCGATGGCCTGATCGGGGTACCGATCGTGCCGGTCGATTTCGGCGTCGTGACCGTGATGTCGAATGCGCCTGCCGGGTTCTTTCTGGTGACGCTGGGTGTCATCGTCATCCTCTATGCGATCAGCGGCTATTTGCTCGATACGCCATTCGGACGGGTTCTCATCGCGTTGCGCGCCAACGAGCGTCGCGTGCCATTCCTGGGTTATTCGACGCGTAATGCGCGGTTGGCCGCCTACGTCATTGCGGCTGTTGTGGCGGCGTTGTCCGGCGCACTTTATCCGATGTTGCGCGGCTTCGTATCGCCCGAGCTCTTGTTTTTATCGACGTCCGGCAATGCCGTCATCACCGTGGTAATCGGCGGCGTCGGCACCCTCGCCGGCGCGCTGTATGGGGGCGTGATCCTGACCGTGCTCAAATCTGTTGTCGGTTCGATGACGGAGAATCATCTCATCGTCATCGGCCTGCTGTTCATGGCTGTGGTGATTTTTCTGCCGAAAGGATTGATGGGGTTGGCGAGGCCGCAAATCGAACGCTTGCTGGGTAGGGAAGCGCGATGACACCGGTTCTCGAGGTCAACAATCTCGGGGTGGCCTTCGGCGGTATCCGTGCGGTTGACGGGGTGTAGTTTGCTGCCGAACCGAACGCAATCACGACGATCATCGGCCCCAATGGCGCCGGTAAATCGACGCTCTTTAACTTGATCAGCGGGCTGATCCGGCCAAATTCCGGCCGCGTCATTCTTGGCGGCGTCGATCGGACAGGCGCTGCACCGCATCTGATGCAGCGTGCCGGCCTTGGCCGCTCGTTCCAAATCACGAATCTGTTTTTCGAACTCACCGTGTTCGAAAATCTGAGGCTTGCGGCACAACGGCTCGAGCCGATGCGACGCTTCCTGTTACCTACAGGCAAAAGCGATCGCGCTCTGGCACAAGTCGGTACGTTGATCGACCGTTTCGGGCTTCATGCCAAGATCGGTGAGCTTGCCGGCACCCTCTCGCACGGCGAACAGCGGCGTCTTGAGATCGCGGTCGCGCTCGCCGCCAAACCGTCAATCCTTCTGCTGGACGAACCTACGCAGGGCATGAGCCACGCCGATACCGCCGATACCGCGAACCTGATCCGCGACCTTGCGCGTAACGTTACCATCCTGCTCATCGAACATGACATTGGCGTGGTTATGGATATCTCAGACCATATCGTGGTGATGCACCAGGGCAAAAAACTGGCAGAAGGTGTGCCGTCGGTTGTGCGGGCTGACCCGGCGGTAAAGTCCGCCTATTTCGGACACGCGTGATGTTCAACATTGATAACCTTCACGTCCATTACGGACTCTCCCACATCATCCAAGGCGTGACGATCGAGGCGCGGCCGGGCGAGGTGGTAGGCATTTTCGGCCGTAACGGCGTCGGTAAGACGACGTTGCTGAAAACCGTTGCCGGCTGGGTAAGTCCGAGCGATGGCACCGTAAGTCTCGACGGGGAGCGTCTCGATGGGCTTCCACCCGACCGCATCTGCCGCCACGGCGTTGGGTTCGTACCCGAAGATCGCCGCATTTTTCCCGGCCTGAGCGTCGAGGAAAATCTATGCCTCGGTCTGATGCAACGTGCCGGCCGCTCCCGTGCTGAGCAGAAAGTCGAGATCGACCGCATCTATGCGCGCATGCCGCACCTCGCCGAGCGCCGCCGCCAGGCCGGAACGACGTTGTCTGGCGGCGAGCAGCAGATGCTCGCGATGGCGCGCGTCATGATCGGCCGCCCCAGGCTTGTCCTCATCGATGAACCGAGCGAGGGGTTGGCGCCGATGATCGTCTCGGATATTTTCGGGATCATCACCGAGATGAAGCAGGCCGGCGCCATCGTCCTGCTGGTCGAACAGAACGTGCATGGAGCACTCGCCGTCGCCGACCGCTTCTACGCCATCGAGCGCGGCGCCGTCATTCTCGCCGGCGACACCGCGAGCGAATCCGATAAAGCGCGGCTGATGGACGCCATCACCGTCTAGCCGGTCGGATTCACGCTTGGGACCGCTTTGCGGTTGCGGGCTGTTCACGGTCCGCGATCATCGTATTGACCTTTTCGCGGAGCTCGCGCTTCAGAACCTTGCCGAGCGAATTGCGCGGCAGCGCATCGACGAAGAAAATGTATTTCGGCTTTTTGTATCCGGCAATCAGGGTGCGGATGTGGCCGAGAATGGATATGTCGTTCAACGCCGAATCCGGCAACACTTCGATGAATGCGACCACGGCCTCGCCGTAAACCGGATCAGGGACGCCGATCACCGCCGCGTCCGCTACATCGGGATGGTCTATGAGAGCCTGTTCGACTTCCTTGGTGTAGATATTGAAGCCACCGCTAAGGATCATATCCTTTTTGCGGTCGACAATATAGAGATAGCCCTCGCCATCGAGCGTGGCCATATCGCCGGTATGGATCCAGCCGTCTTCGATGGCCTTCGCGGTTTCTTCCGGCCGATTGTAATATCCGCGCATGACTGAATAACGGCCGGGCTCTCCGACCCGAACCAGCAGTTCCCCGGGTTCGCCGGGCGCGACATCCGTCCCAGCATCGTCGATAATGCGCACCTCGACCCCCGGTGTG
>Ga0097691_1002470_pt1 | contig 12295 bp, 13 predicted proteins | sample NGESurdeep072012_8_FD_72858 | JGI IMG/M metagenome (GOLD analysis project Ga0097691, IMG submission 72858) | Arctic peat soil microbial communities from Barrow, Alaska - NGEE Surface sample 210-1 deep-072012 | ecosystem: Environmental > Terrestrial > Soil > Wetlands > Peat ...
CCAGGTCGCGGTTTCGGCGAACGCCATCATGGGGCTCGATGACGAGTGGGAGGAAGTGCCGTGCCACGATTTCCAGGAGCTGGCGACCCAGAGCGCGGACGGCGCTGAGTTCCGGGTCCTCCGGCGCCGGCCGCTCTGACCGGCGCTCACCGGGAATCCGGCGGTCGCGTCGTATTTAGCAGGAAACCGGGCGGGATTGGCGCGGTACCAGATTTGCCTTTGCCAGGATCATGAGCGGATCCAACGCCAGCCAGGCACTTCACGATCGGTTCGACGCCATTCGCCGCGCCGAGCTCGAACGTCTCAAGAAGAAACTGGGCGGCCTCACCGAAGCGGATCGCCAGTTCGTCCATCAGATCACCACCGACGTCGTCGACGCGCTCGCGCGCGGCCCGAAGACGGCGCTCGCGCAAAACCCACCGTCGATCGCCATCGAAGCTCTCGTCCGCCTCTTCGCGCTCGAAGTCTGACGCCATATCCGGCACGCCCGTCGTGGTCGTGGGCCGCAGATCGACCATCGACTGGCCGCGTCCAACGTCTTACGGCCTGACGACGTTCGATTTCAGCCGCGCGTCGGCCATCAGCTCGCGCACCCCTGCCGCGTTCGGGTAGTCGGGCGTCGTGGCCAGCAGCTTCTCCCAGGCCGTGATGGCGCCGGCGTAATCGTGCTTGCCGTCGGCGCGCACGATGCCGACGTTGAACAGCGTCTGCGCGTGGGTGGGGGCGGTCTTCAGTGAGCGTGCGTACTGCGCCAGCGCGTCGTCTGAGCGGCCGGCGTACCACAGCGCGGTGCCGAGATCAGTGCTGACGTTGACGTCCGACTCGTTCAGCGCAAACGCGTGCTGATAGAAAGGAATGGCTTCGTCGTAGCGGCGCGCGTCGTACAGCAGGTTGCCGGCCTTGACGGCCGACTGCAGATTCTTCGGGTCGCGCGCCAGGATGTCGCGATAGGCCTGCAGCGCGGTTTCGTCGACAAGCGGCGCCGCCGGCGCGGTGGACGGTGCCGCCGCCGCCGTCTGCACCGGCACGCCGGCTCCAGGGCGAGGTCCCGCGACGGCCAGCATGTAGCCCCCCAGCCCGCCGACGATGAGCGTGCAGACGGCGTACAGGATCCAGGAGTACTTCTGCTCGTCTTCGTAGGTTTCACGCATGCCGGACGCCAAAGCACGTCGTGTGCCGGATGAATCGCCGGATTGCCGGCGGCGGTTTACCTGGGGATGGGCAGCAGCAGGGTGACGACAGTGCCGCCCGCGGCGGGGGTGTCGATGTGGATCTGTCCACCATGCGCATCGATGATGCGCTTGGCGATCGGCAAGCCGAGACCCGTGCCGCGATGCTTGGTCGTGAAGAACGGATCGAACGCTTTCTCGCGCACGTCGACCGGCATCCCGGGGCCCTGGTCGGCGATCGCCATACGGCAGCATCCGTCCCCATTCGACATCGTCACGTCGATGGCTCCGCGTCCGTCCATCGCCTGCGCCGCGTTCATGAGGACGTTCTGGAAGACGATCTGGAGTTGCTCCGGATCGGCCTGCACGATCGAGCAGCGGCCGGTGATACGAATCTCGACGGAGGCGAGTGATGGATCGCGCCGGATCAAATCGGCCGTTCTCCAGACGACCGCCTGCAGGTCGACCGCTTCGGCGCGGATCTGGCGCGGACGCGCGAACACCAGCAGATCCTCGACGATGCCGTTCAGCCCGTCGAGCCGTGCGATGACATCGCCCATCACGGCACGGTCGCGCTGCTCGGCGGGCATGCGCGACACGATGACCTGCAGCGCGCCGCGGATGCCGGCAAGCGGGTTCTTCACCTCGTGTGCGACGACCGCCGCCATCGCCCCGAGTTTGGCGAGCGCCGCCTGTTCACGCAGCAATTCCTCCTGCCGCTTGCGCTCGGTGATTTCGTAGCGAATCGCCATGTATTGATAGGGCGTGCCGCGGGCATCGAGGAACGGCACGATCGTCGTATCCACCCAGTAAATTGAGCCGTCCTTGGCGCGGTTGCGGAGCTCGCCGCGCCAGATCCGACCGGTGGCGATCGTGCGCCACAGGGTGGCCATGAACTCCTTGGGGTGGAAGCCGGAATTGAGAATCCGGTGGTCCTGACCGAGGAGCTCCTCCCGCGAGTATTTCGAGATCTCGCAGAACTTGTCGTTGACGTAAGTGATCCGGCCTGTCTGATCCGTCTTCGCCACGATCGCCGACTGGTCGATCGCGTCGTTCACGTCGGCGAGGGCCTTGGTCCGCTCGTCAAGCGCCGCGTCCGTCTGCCGAAACCGTCCGAGGATCGCCGTGGTGACCCAGATGACGGCGAGCGCCATGAGCCGGTTCGCGAGAGCCTCCCACAGTGACGTCGCACTGGGCGAGAGGATCGCGCCGACGATCGTGAGAACCGAGGCCATCGCGGCCGCCATCGGTGTGACCCGCGAGCGGCCGCTGAAGGCTGTCAGGAGCACAGGAATCACATACAGCACGCCGAGGTCGGTGCCGAGAGCTGTACGAAGATCGACCACGAAGATCCCGGCAGCCAGCGTCCCCGCGACGAGGAGGACCGGAAACCCGCTCGGGCGGGAACCAACCGAAGCCGTGTGGGGGGGGATGGGCATCTGGCCTGAGTCTTGAAGGTAACGACGGTATCGTGGCTATGCTAGTTCATTCCGGGCCAGAAAGCGGGAGGCGCATGACGGGTAGCACAGAGCAGCTGCGGGATTTTTCCCCAGGGCCACAAAAAACCCCAACGGTTCGGGTGCTCGTGGTCGACGACGAGCCGTTGATCCGGTGGTCGGTTACCCAAACGCTGATGGACACAGGATGCTCCGTGATCGAAGCGGCGGATGGCCGGGGCACGATTCAGGCCCTGGAGGACGCGACGACGCCAATCGACGTGGTCCTGCTCGACTACCGCCTGCCCGACTCGAACAACCTGCAGTTGCTCGCGAAGATCCGGGCCATGTCTCCTCGCAGCCGGGTCGTGCTGATGACGGCGTATGGCACCCCGGAAGTCGCCGCTGAGGCCCTCAGGCTCGGCGCCGTGTGCTTCGTCAACAAGCCGCTCGAAATGCAGGAGGTCGCGAACCTCGTCTCGCGCGCGCACGGCTCGACTCCCGCCTGACACGGCTCCCCGGTGGCCGCCTTCAGGCGGCCATGCCCCGCTATACTAGGCGTCATGCGTGCGCCGACCGTCCTCGTCGTTGACGACGAAAAACTGATTCGCTGGTCCCTCACCGATCGACTCAGCCAGGAAGGGTATCGCGTCCTCGAGGCGGAGACCGCCGCGGAGGCGATCGAACGCCATAAAGAAGGCGTGGATCTCGTGTTACTCGATTACCGCCTACCCGACGCGGACGGGCTCACCGTCCTGAAGCAAATCAAGGAGAGCGACCCGGACACGCTGGTCATTCTGCTCACGGCGTATTCGAGCGTGGACAACGCCGTCGAAGCGATGAAGCACGGCGCCTATCACTACGCCAACAAGCCGTTCAATGTGGACGAGATCGCGCTCCTGGTGGCGAAGGCGCTCGAGACGACGCAGTTGCGGCGCGAGGTGCGGGCGCTGCGCGCCAGCCAGGCGCAGCCGTACAGCATCGACCGGATCGTCGGGGAGAGCGACGTGATGGTCGGCGTGCGCGCGCTGCTCCAGAAGATCGCGAGCAGCCCGGCGTCCACGGTGCTCCTGACGGGGGAGAGCGGGACCGGAAAAGATCTCGCGGCGAAGGTGATTCACTACGCCAGCGATCGCGCCTCGAAGCCGTTCGTGAACATCACCTGCTCGGCGCTGCCCGAGGCATTGCTGGAGAGCGAGCTGTTCGGCCACGAGCGCGGGGCGTTCACGGGCGCGGATCGCCAGAAGCGGGGGCTGCTCGAGTCGGCCGACGGCGGCACGGTCTTTCTCGACGAGATCGGCGAGATGGTGCCCGGGCTGCAGGCCAAGATGCTGCGGTTTCTCGAGGAGAAATCGTTCAAGCGCGTCGGCGGGTCGGTCGATCTGCACGTTGACGTCCGCGTCGTCGCCGCGACCAATCGCAAGCTCGAGAGCGAAGTGCGGGAAGGGCGGTTCCGCGAGGATTTGTACTACCGCCTCAACGTGCTGCCGATCGAGCTCCCGACGCTGCGCGCGAGGCCGGGCGACATCCCGCTGCTCGTCAACTACTACGTCGACACCTACAACCGCGAGTTCAGAAAGCGCGTCCGTGGCGTGGAGCCGAGCGCGATGGCGGCGCTGAAAACGTACGGATGGCCCGGCAACGTCCGCGAGCTGCGCAACATCGTCGAGCGCGCGATGCTGCTGGCCGAGGGGCCGATGCTGACCCTCGCCGATGTGCCGGTGGCGGCCGCCGCCCTCCCGATCCGGCTCACCGGGCAGGTCGATCTCCCCGCTGGAGGCATCGACCTCGAACAGCTCGAACGGTCGCTCGTCGTGCAGGCGCTCGAGCGCAGCGGGTGGAATCAGACGAAAGCCGCTGGGATGCTCGGCCTGAACCGCGACCAGATCCGCTACCGCGTCGAGAAATTCAAGCTCGGAAAGCCATCCTGATCGCGGGAGTTTTCTCCCAGATCAGTGGGGAATAGTCCCCGCCTCGCGCCCGCCTCGCGACCACACTGCTCGAAAACGCCGAAATCTCCCGGGAATCCGGCACCTCTGCCGGTGGCACGTCAGTTGCCCTCAAACCGTCCGATATGATTACCAAAGAACGGGTCGAATCGGTGCTCGCGCGGGTGCGGCCGTTCATGCAGGCCGACGGTGGCGACATCGAGCTGTTGGAGATCGAAGGGAACTCGGCCGACGTGCGGCTCACGGGGATGTGTGCCGGCTGTCCAAGCGCTCACATGACGCTGTATCTCGGGGTGGAGACGGCGCTCCGCGAGGAGATGCCGGAGTTCGAGACCCTGCGGCTGCGCTGAGGGATGCCATGACCACTTCCACTCTCGCGACCATGGACTCGGTTGTCGTCGGGCGCAGCGCGCGGATGCGCGCGGTGTTCGAGTTCCTGCGCGTCATCGGGAACAGCGACTCCACCGTGCTCGTCACCGGGGAGAGCGGCACCGGCAAGGAAGTGACCGCGACGCTCATCCATCAATCGAGCCGCCGCAAGCACCATCCCTTCGTCGCAGTCAGCTGCGCGCTCTTCTCGGAAACGCTGATCGAGTCGGAGCTCTTCGGCCACGAGCGCGGTGCCTTCACCGGCGCGATCAAGGATCGGCCCGGCCGCTTCGAGCTCGCCGACGGCGGCACCATCTTCCTCGACGACATCGACGATGTGCCGCTGTCGATGCAGGTGAAGCTGCTGCGCGTGCTGCAGAACCGGACCATCGAGCGCCTCGGCGGCACGCGCACCGTGCCGGTGAACGTACGGGTCATCGCCGGCAGCAAGCGTGATCTGAAGCAGATGGTGGTGGACGGCAAGTTCCGCGAGGACCTGTTCTACCGGCTCAACGTGCTGCCGATCGCGCTGCCGCCGCTGCGCGAGCGCCGCGAAGACATCCCGATGCTGATGGATCACTTCATCGAGCGCTACTTCCGCCGCCGCGGCGAGGACGTGCCGCCGGTCTCCGAGGCCGTCAAGCAGGCGTTCCTGCGCTACGGCTGGCCGGGCAACGTGCGCGAGCTGGAGAACGCCTGCGAGCGCATCGCGCAGACGTGCACCTGCGGCACGGTGCGCATCGGCTGCATGTCGGCGAGCATCCTGCTGCGCGCGGGCGGGCCGCCGCCGGATCTGTCGGCCGTCGCGCCGGCGTCCGCTCCGGCGCAGGACGCGGCGCCCGTGTCACTCGACGACCGCATTCGCGACTTGGAAGCGAATCTGATCGGCTGGGCGCTCAAGGTGAGCAACGGCAACAAGTCGCGGGCGGCGGAGCTGCTGCAGATCAAGCGATCGACGCTCGGCGATCGCATCAACCGCTGCGGACTCGGGCGCGTCGAGACCATCAGAGCAGACGGTGAAGCCACTTCGTCGACGCTGGCAGCCTCGTGAGCGGCGGCAGGTGTTGCGAGGCGCTGCGCTAGTGAGGACGCGATGACGAAGGCTGTCGTGGAAGGTCTGTTCCTACTCGCGCTTTTGGCCCCGGCGCTGGCTGTGCTCGCCGGTGTGCTCCTGTTGGCGATCCAGGCGCCGGCTCGGAAGGAAGAGGAACCTGAGGTGCGCGCCCACGCCGCACCGGCTGCACGTTGATCCGCCAGACCAGCCCGCCGCGGCGCCTACGTTGTCCAGCTCTGCAGCGTGCGGATGTAGTTCGCCCGCTCGAAGAGATCCTCATCGGTCGTTCTGCCGTCGACGCGGCCGCGCACCTCGTCGATTGACGAGAGCTGCTTCGACTCCATCCATCTGATCAGACCCTCGCGCATCGCGGTGAAATATGACGGGCCGTGGCGCAGGATGGCAGAGACCATTTGCACGGCGTCTGCGCCCGCGAGAATCGCCTTGATCCCGTCGGTCGGCGTGGCCACGCCACCCGTGACGGCCAGCGAGCAGCGCACCCGGCCGTGCAACGCCGCCAGCCACCGAAGCCGCAGGAGCAGCTCGGCGCTCGTCGACAGCTCGAGGTGCGGTACGGCCGTCGCGGCCCGCACGTCGATGTCGGGTTGATAGAAGCGGTTGAAGAGCACGAGGCCGTCCGCCCCAGCCTGATCGAGTTGGCGCGCCAGGTGACCGAACGCCGTGAAGAAGGGGCCGAGCTTCACCGCCACAGGAATTCGGAGGCTGTGCTTCAAGTCCACGACGATGTCCCGAATCCGTGATTCGATGGACATCGCTGAGTCGTCGGGGTCGGTCGCCATCTCATAGATGTTCAGCTCGAGGGCATCCGCGCCGGCCTGCTCGATGTTCGTCGCGAACCTGGCCCATGATTCGCCCGTCATGCCGTTGAGCGACGCCACCACCGGAATGCGCACCGTTTCCTTGACGCGCCGCACGTGCTCGAGATAGGCCGCTGGCGCAAGCGGGTAGGTCTCGGGCCGAGGGAATCCTGAAATCGCGTCGGCGAACTGCGCGTCGAACGGATCCATTCGGTGAATCCGCTGGGACTCCGCCATGGTGATCTGCTCCTCGAACAGCGAGCGGAGCACGATGGCCGCCGATCCGCCGTCCTCGAGCCGCTTCACGGTGTCGAGATGATCGGTGAGGGGCGACGATCCCACCATGAACGGGTGCGCCAGTGTCAGTCCGAGATAGGCCGTTTCCAGCTTCATAGCACCTTCCCCTCAGGCAGATGTGCAACGCTGCTGCCCGGCGCAGTGCCGGATATCCGGCAGCCCGCTGCCCGGTCGCAGGCAATGCAAGAGAGAGCGCGCGCGGATTCCGCGTGAGCTGCCGGGCACGTGCCTTGCGGACGTGCCCGCGGATCGCCGCAATTCCAGCGCGCGTTCACGCGCCACCCGATCGTGGCGTCCCGTGAGGAGGTTCGTCATGGCCGTCACCGCAACCGTCCAGGAATTCCTCCGTCGGGCCAACGTCCGCTACACCGTCTTCCCACACGTCCGAGCTTACACCGCGCAAGAGGAGGCGGCGGTCACGCATGTTCCTGGCCGCGATTGGGCCAAGGCGGTGATCTGCTTCGTCAACGGTGAGCCCATTCAGGCCGTCGTTCCGGCGGATCTCGTGGTCGATCTCGACCGGCTGGCCGTCGTGGCGCAAGCCACGTCGATCCGCCTGGCTGAGGAAGATGAACTGCGGTGGTTGTATCCCGATTGCGAGCGCGGTGCGATGCCTCCGCTGGGTCCGCTGTACAGGCAGACGGTCTATGTGGACCACGCCCTGGCGGACGAGGAAAACATCGTCTTCAACGCCGGCACGCACGGCGACGCAATATCGATGCGCTACGAGGATTTCGCCGCCATCACGCACCCGATCGTCGGCAGGTTCGCACGGCGTCCGCGACCTGCGTAAAGGAGAAGACGATGACAGACAAAACACGATGGGAATCGTTCAAGGCTGAAGGTGATCAGATTGTCGAGAAGGTCAAGCGACTGATCCACGAAGGCAATGTTCGGCGCGTGATCGTCCAGCACGATGGGCGCACGGTGGCCGAGTTCCCATTGACGGCCGGCGTGGTCGGCGCCGTGCTGGCGCCGGTGCTCGCGGCCATTGGCGCGCTCGTCGCGATGCTGAAGGACTGCACGATCCAGGTGGAACGAGTCGAAACCGGGACGGCGCGCCCCAAGGAGACGTCCCACGTCGCGTGACGGGGCGTCGAGCGCAAGGCACACGCACTCGTGTCACCGGGAGTCGGCTTCGCCGGATGTCCGGCGGGGTATCATGAAGGCGCAGACGTTTTCGTGCACCTGGGACTGCCAGGTGTACTGCGCCATACTGCAGGCGAAGTAGGGAGGTCATGGAGGACTGCATCACTGTCAACGTCAGCGGTTCGACGCTGCTTACCGATCCGCTGACAAACAAAGGCACGGCATTTTCGCCGGACGAACGGGCGGCCCTCCATCTTGATGGGCTGGTGCCGCCGGCGGTATGCACGATCGATCAGCAGCTCGAGCGGGTCTACGAGAACTATCGCGCGAAACAGACCCCGCTGGAGCGTTACATCCACCTGGCCAGCCTGCAGGACCGGAACGAGACGCTGTTTTTCCGGCTCGTGCACGACCACATCGAGGAGATGATGCCGGTGCTGTATACGCCGGTCGTGGGCGAGGCGTGCCAGAAGTTCTCGCACATCTACCGGCGCCCGCGCGGGCTGTACATCGCCTACGAACAACGCGACGCGATCGAGTCGATCCTGGCGAACTACGCGGAATCGCCCGCCGTCATCGTGGTCACCGACGGCGAACGGATCCTCGGCCTCGGCGATCAGGGCGTCGGTGGCATGGGCATCCCGATCGGGAAGCTCTGTCTGTACACCGCGTGCGCCGGCATCCCGCCCGATCGGACGCTGCCGATCATGCTGGACGTCGGCACGGACAATCCGGATCTGCTGAACGACCCGATGTATCTCGGCACGCGGCACCCGCGCATTCGCGGCACGGAGTACCAGGTCTTCATCGATCGGTTCATCGAGGCGCTGATGCGCGTGTGGCCCGAAGCGGTGCTGCAATGGGAAGACTTCCTCAAGGCCAACGCGATCACGCAGCTCGCGCGCTTTCGCGATCGGCTGTGCACGTTCAACGACGACATTCAAGGCACGGCGGCGACCGTGATCGCCGGCGTCTATGCGGCGCTGAGGCTCACGCGCCAGTCCATGCCCGACCAGCGCATCGTCATCGCCGGGGCCGGCGCCTCCGCGCAGGGGATCGCCGCGCTGTTCGTGGCGGCGATGCGCGATGAGGGGCTGTCGCTCGACGAGGCGCGGACGCGGATCGCCACCGTCGACAGCCGCGGCCTCGTGACGCGGGACCGCCCGAACATGGAGGAGTTCAAGGCGGCCTACGCGCGAACGGCCGACGAGGTGGCCGCGTACGCGTGTCGCGATCGAGCGCACATCACGCTGGAGGAGACGATCCGCAATTTCAAGCCGACGATTCTCATTGGCACCTCCGGCACCGCCGGTGTCTTTACCGAGGCGGTCGTCAGCGCGATGGCCGCGATCAACGAGCGCCCGATCGTGCTTCCGCTGTCGAACCCGACCAGCAAGAGCGAGTGCACGGCGGAAGAGGCGGTGCGCTGGTCGGACGGGCGCGCGATCATCGCCACCGGCAGCCCGTTCGAGCCGGTCGCGTATCGCGGTCGGACGTATCGCGTCGGGCAGGGCAACAACGCGTTGGTGTTTCCCGGCGTTGGGTTGGGCTTGTGGGTCGGGCACGTCCGTCGCGTCACCGACGCCATGTTCCTCGACACGGCCCGAGCGCTCGCGGGCCAGGTGACCGAGGCGGACCTCGCGTCCGGCGCCATCTATCCGCCGCTGTCGCGCATTCGCGACTGCTCGCACGCTGTCGCCTGCGCCGTCATCCGACGGGGCGTCACCGAAGGGCACGCCGCGCCGGCGGTGCTGAACGGCCTCGAAGACACCGTGAGCCGCGCGATGTGGTTTCCGCGCTACCGGCCGATCCGGTACGAACCGCCGCAGAGGCACCCGTGACAGGCCGTGGCGCGGAGCGTTCGCGCTGCCGGCGCGGTTGAATGTGTCGGCGCCTCTTCGGCGGAAATGCTCGTGACCTGGCTGCGCACGCGTCCAGACGCTCTCGTTGCGGCGTTGGCTCTCGTTGGCATCGTCGCCCACCTGACGCTGCGTTATGCGGCCGGAGTGAACCCATCCGCCGCGAACCTGCCGCTGCTTGCCGTGCTTGTCATCGGAGGCCTTCCTTTGGTGCTGCGCCTGCTGTGGAAAGGCGCGCATGGCGAGTTCGGTTCCGATCATCTGGCGGGCGTCTCGATTGTGGCATCCGCGCTGCTCCACGAGTACCTCGCGGGCGCGATCGTGGTGCTGATGCTCTCCGGCGGCGAAACGTTGGAGGCGTTTGCCGTGTCCGAGGCGACGTCCGTGCTGCGCGCGCTGGCCAAACGAGTCCCCACCCTCGCGCATAGACGAAAGGGGAGCGTCTTCGAGGACGTCCCGGTTGGCGATCTCGTCGTGGGCGACGAGGTCTCGATCCTCCCCCACGAAATCTGTCCTGTTGACGGCGAAGTCGTTCAAGGCCATGGCCGCATGGACGAGTCCTATCTGACGGGGGAACCGTTCAACATCTCGAAAGGCCCCGGGGCCATGGTGCTGTCCGGGTCGATCAACGGTGAGGCCTCGCTCGGCGTTCGCGCCACCAGAGTCTCGGCTGATTCCCGTTACGCGCGGATCATGCGGGTGATGCAGGAGGCGGAACAGCGACGGCCGACCCTCCGGCGGATCGGCGATCAGCTCGGCGCCTGGTACACGCCGCTGGCTCTGGCCCTCGCCGGGCTCGCCTGGTGGCTGTCGGGCAACCCGGTCCGGTTTCTCAGCGTGGTGGTGGTCGCCACGCCATGTCCGCTGCTGATCGCCATTCCGGTCGCGATCATCGGCGCCATCTCGACGGCCGCACGCCGTGGGATCATCGTCAGAGACCCCGCCGCCCTCGAGCAGTTGACGCTGTGTCACACGATGATCCTCGACAAGACCGGGACGCTGACATACGGCCGTCCGAGCGTGAGCGAGGAACTGTATGCGCCACCCTATACGCGCGAGACGGTCCTTCCGATGGTGGCGGCCCTCGAACGGTACAGCCGGCACCCGCTCGCGGGCGCCATCGTGAACGCCGCTGCGGATGCCCGCTATCCCTTGCCCGACGTCGAGTGGATTCGCGAAGAGGCAGGCATCGGCCTCCACGGAAAGGTGGGCGATTCGATCGTGCTGGTCACGAGCCGTGCGCATGCGGCCGCCCGGTTCGAGCTGCCACCGAGTGAGCCCACGGGTCTCGAGTGCATCGTCATGCTGAATGACCAGTACGCGGCCACCCTTCGCTTCCACGACGTGCCGCGCGCCGAGAGCTTCGGGTTCGTCGATCATCTGGGACCCAAGCATGGGTTTACGCAGGTGCTGCTCGTCTCGGGCGATCGGGAGGGGGAGGTCAGACGGCTGGCCGATGCGGTCTCGATCACGGAGGTCTATGCCGGCGCGTCGCCGGAAGAAAAGGTCGCGATCGTGCGGCGGGAGACCGAGCGCACGAAGACCGTGTTCATCGGCGACGGGATTAACGACGCGCCGGCCTTGATGGCCGCCACCGTGGGGATTGCGTTCGGGCAAAACAGCGACGTGACCTCCGAAGCGGCACGCGTCGTCATCATCGATTCGTCGTTGTCAAAGGTCGATGAGCTCATTCATCTGAGTTACCGCCTGCGGCGCGTCGCGCTGCAGAGCGCGATTGGCGGCATGCTGCTCAGCGGCGTCGGGATGGTGTTCGCCTCGGTTGGTCTGCTGTCGCCGGTCGCGGGAGCTGTGGCTCAGGAAGCGATCGATCTTCTCGCGGTCCTCAATGCGTTGCGGACGGCGCGACAACCCGCCGCGTTGACCGATTTCGAGCCGTCGAGGTCCGGGCAGGCTTCCCGATGACGAGCAAGCGGCGGCTGGCGCCTTGGAGTGCGGCCGTTCTCATTCTGGCGGCGCTGACCAGCTCAATCGGTCGAGCGGTCGGGCAGCCGCTCCCCCCCGACGTCGAGGCTCTCCTGACGCGGCTCGACGGCCTCTATCGCTCCAAGAGCAGCATCGCGCGGATTGAGCTTCAGGTCACCACTCCGCGGTCGACTCGTTCGCTCCGGCTCAAGGCGTGGACACGCGGTGAAGACGAAGCGCTCATCATCATCGAGTCGCCGCCTCGCGAGGAGGGAACGGCGACCCTGCGCGTCGGACCGAACCTGTGGAACTACCTCCCGCGCATCGCCCGC
>Ga0097691_1002472_pt1 | contig 12289 bp, 9 predicted proteins | sample NGESurdeep072012_8_FD_72858 | JGI IMG/M metagenome (GOLD analysis project Ga0097691, IMG submission 72858) | Arctic peat soil microbial communities from Barrow, Alaska - NGEE Surface sample 210-1 deep-072012 | ecosystem: Environmental > Terrestrial > Soil > Wetlands > Peat ...
CTTCAGCCATTTTGAGATCAGCTGAAGGATAATCGGGTCGGCGATCCGGTGGGCCACCATCCGGCGTAACCACTGATGATCAATACGGGTGAAGTAGCTGCGGATATCGGCCTCGAACACATGACTAACCTTCTTTGTCACGATATGTAGGCGCAGAGCCTGCAAGGCATGATGAGGGTTGCGCCCTGGTCGAAAGCCGTAACTGCAATCGAGGAAATCGGCTTCAAATACAGCCTCGAGAATGCGCGCGACCGCCCGCTGCAGCAGCCGGTCAGCGACAGTGGGAATCCCCAGTGGTCGCGTTCCGATCTTGCCCGGCCCTTTGGGTATCTCGACCCGCCGAACCGGCGGCGCGCGGTACGTGCCTTCTTTTAGCTGTGCACAGATCTCCTCGACTCGCTGCTCCATCTCGCTCGCAAACTGTTCGGTGCTTTGCCCGTCGACGCCACTTGCTGCGTGCCGGTTCATCATTCGCCAAGTTTCCTTGAGGAACGCCGGTGTCAGTAAATGTGCCAACGAGGTGAAACGCACCTCTCGGTCCAGTTTGGCTTTCTTCGCTATCTGACCCAGTTTCGTTGACATCAGAATCCTGCCTCTGTGCGTGCGGGTAATGTTTCCCTGCGGTCAGTATTCATCTGCTTCGCCGCTTCCCCCTGTACGCGGCTTTCCCGCGCTCCGAGTACTACCAGCGAATCCGACTTCCGCTGCAGCGTCTGCCTTTCTCAGGAATGATCCATATCGTCCGGCATACTCGGCGCGCTTCCGCTGCGCACCGAGACCACAGTGGATCTCTCAGGTTCCTTGATACTTCCTTCTCCGAACGTGCCGTGCGCTCTGACCCCGCCGCAGTCTCCAGCCACCTCGCCTTTGACGGTGACCTACTTTTGCCTTCCAGCCACTACGACTCTGTCGGCCTGCGGATTCCAATCTTTACGAGGCTGAACCGCTTCACAAACGTTACGGCCCGCGCGTCGCTCTGCCTACGCTTAGCTCATGTCGTTACCTCCATAAGCCCAAGGCTCGATTCCCGGTGGGGTGGCTCTGCCCCTTGCCGGGGCGGGAATTTCACCCGCTGGAAGCATCAGGCTTGGCCTGACGCACCGTAGTGCAGGTAGACGTTGGCGAGCAGCGGTGAGATTACCGATCCCTGCCCCGTCCCCTTTTCGCTGACCGTGACAACCCCGTTCTCCAGGACACCCGCCTTCAACCACTTCTGGATCAGTCGGATAATGCGCAGATCGCCGATGCGGTGCGCCACGAATCGCACCAGCCAGTCTTTGCTGACTGAGTCGAAAAAGGCGGCCACATCTGCGTCAAAAATGAAGTTCACTCGCCTGCTCGCGATCCCGACGACCAGCGCATCCAGCGCATTGTGCTGACCTCGCTTGGGTCGGAACCCGTAGCTGAACCCGAGGAAGTCTTCCTCGTAGATGGCGTTCAGCACAGCCGCGGTCGCTCTCTGGACGATCTTGCCCTCGAGTGCCGCAACCGCCAGCGGACGCTGTTTCCCATCAGCCTTCGGTATGTACGTCCGGCGTGATGGCAGTGCCCGGTATGCTCCCCGATGAACCCGCTCGTGCAGATCAGTGAGGTTTCGGTCAAGGTCTGCTTCGTAGGTCGGCCACGTCAGTCCATCCACCCCGGAGGCGGCATCGCGTTTGAGCGCGAAGAACGCCATCCGCAGGCAATCGATGCTGATGTGGTGGAGGAGTGCAGTGAACCTCTCCTTCTTCCGTTGCCTTGCGGCTTGCCGTACGCGCTCCAGCGCCTGTGCCACGCGCTCCCGTCCCTGTGTCCGGTGCGTGCTTTGCCGGCGCGCGTTCCCCTTGGCCCCCGCCCTTGGCTCCACCGGCTCCGCTGCGGTCGGAACCGCTTTGTTCGTCGGCTTCACAGCTACTATGGCAGAGTCTGACTTCTCGCGACCGTGCATCATCGGCTACGGCTCCTCGCCTTCCCGATGCGGACCGACGGCTGTTGCCGAACGGTCGATCGCGAGATCTCCCGGTTCCATCCAAGGAGCGTCTGCACATGCCAGGGTCTCTGACCACGCCGGGTCGTCCTGGCGCTCGCGATGACGCGCCCGGATGTGTTGCCTTCCGCCATATGCACGGCGTCGGCACCCAGAATAGGAATCTTTCGCGGCTCAATGGCTGGCCTATGCGCCCCCCTGTCAACGCTTCGCCGAAACCCTCGCGGGCAACTGCGCATGACTCAGGGCCGATGTGGATCGCTACTCCTTCATCGTAAGAGACTTGCACTCTCTACTCCTTGCCGGTCTCCCGGCGCTTCGCATATCATCGCCTGCGAGGCCTTTAAGGGTCAACCGTCGAAGCAGCGAGGCGGGTGCGATATATCACCTCGCCGAACTCAAATCGCAAAGCCCCATTGGCGGGCGGTCTGCAAGATCCAGTCCCGGTATAGCGTGAGCGGGGTGACGCCGGTCAAACCGCCGCAGCCGGCGCTGCCGTTCGGCCCGGTCGACCAGCTGATGACGCCAATGATGGCCGGGCCGCCTTGCCGGTCCTCGAACACGGGTCCGCCGGAATCCCCGGTACAGGCGCCAAGCCCGTCCCGAATGCCCTTTGCGACCGGATCGACCAGCCTGATCTGCAACGTCCCTGGCTGGCCGGTCGCGACCAGGCCGGCAACGCGAGTGGTGCCGCCACTAGAGCCTTCGCCGCGGATGGTCACGCCAATGCCGGCGATGGTGAACCGGCTGCCGACGACAATCGGCACCTGCGGCACGCCGAGCGCCGCTGGATTGTTCGCCCTCGGCGGTGCTTCGAGCTGCAGCAACGCCACGTCGGCGGTGGCGCGATGGGCCAATATCGCCTGCATGCTGAACGCGGGGTGAATGCTGACGGTTCTTACGTCCTGCAGTTGCGGCTGCCTGTCGGCGCCATATTCGACGATCTTGTAGACCGCGCCCGGCTGCACGCAATGCGCTGCCGTCAACACCAGCCTGGCTGCAATCAAGGCGCCGGTACAGAAATTGCCGCGCGAGCCGACAATGGTGACGACGGAGCGACCGATGCCTTCGGCGGACGGCGTCCCGCCGCCGACGATAGCGTAAGCGGGCGCGGAGACGAGCAGCGCCAGGCCCGCAATCATTGGGGTTAAGACTTTCATCGGATCAGAAATAGCCCGCAACCCACTCATCGCCAAGGCACGACCCCAGCGAGCCAAAGTGGACGTCGAAAGGTTCGATCAGCTGCCCGCAGCCGAATCCTTGTGAAAGAGCCCGGCTTTGTGAAGATTTACACGACCAATGAACGAACAAATTCATGGGCATTTTAGCAAATTTTTAGAAGCAATACTTATCCGCCACCTTTACCGAAAACTTGCGTGTGCAGGGTATGTTTCGACCCGGATATCGTTTGTGCGCGTTTGTTGCGACTTGAGGTTTACCAAAATGAGTGAGGTGAAATCGTTTCTAAGGGACCTCGACGACGCCGTCTTGCGAGAAACGGCTGAAAGCCGCATGCGAGCGTTGTGGCATACCACCGATTTATTGATAGCTGGCCGGTATAGTGATGACGAGATATGGACCTTTGGCGAGGTAATCGGGCGACTCGCGGATGAGATTGAAGTTGCGGCCCGGGCGCAGCTCGCAAGGCGGCTGGCCAGCTTCGACAATGCCCCGATCAATGTCATCCATAAGCTCGCCTTTGACGATTCAATCGATGTCGCCGGTCCTATCCTCCGGGAGTCCGAGCGGCTCGAGGCTTACGCCCTGGTCGCCAACGTCTGCACCAAAAGCCAGCCGCACCTGCTTGCGATCTCGCAACGACGATCCATCGAGGAGATCGTCACAGACGTGCTCGTGACGCGCGGCAATCGGGACGTTGTGAACTCGGTCGCGAATAACACTGGTGCGCGTTTTTCAGACTTCGGCTTTCTGCACATGATCCAACGCGCTGAAGGCGATGCCATTCTCGCCGAGCAACTCGGTCTTCGCAAGGACATCCCCAGGCATCTTTTCCAGCAGCTGATCGCAAAAGCGTCGGACGACGTGAAAAAGCGGCTGGAACGCGAGCGTCCAGACATGGCTGACCAAATTCAGACTTCGGTGACCGATGTCGCGGGCGCGCTGCAGTCCAAGTTCGGCCCGGTATCGAGAAAGTATCTTGTCGCAAAACGGGTGGTGGCGACGCAGTATCAGCAGGGCAACCTGAACGAGAGCAGCATATCTGGATACGCTCGATCCCATAGGTTCAACGAGGTCACGATCGGACTGTCCCTGTTGTGCAAATTGCCGGCCGATGTGATCGAACGCGCCTTGTTGGACAAGAACAGGGAAATGGCGCTGGTTCTGACCAAAGCCCTCGACTTTTCGTGGGCGACTACAATGTCGTTGCTTTTTCTTGGCGCAAAAGATCACCGCCCGCACAAGACTTAAGTGAACATGGAAAGCGAGTTCGCTCGTCTCAACATCGAGACATCCCGGAGCGTTCTGAAATTCTATCAGTCTCGCAAGAATGGCGAAGGTGCTGATTCTGGCCTCAGGAGCCTGGCCCCGCTTCATATGCACTGATATTACCGATCCGAGATTGGCCGGGGAAAATCGGCAATTAATGCAATCTCATTCGGTGCCGTCACACGCGGGCGCCCCGGTATAATTTCCGATGAGCCGAAGTCTGACAAACCCTCTGAGGCGGCCTGGATCGTTCTGGAAGCGGCGAACGATCTCGGGGACGATGCGAACCTAAACGGCACGCTTGCCTCGGCGGTCTGGCTGAAGGAGCCCTTCTCCGCGACTTTCGCGAAGATTCCCCAGGCTTCGAGGTCGGGCATTTGCGGCATCGCGCACCTCCGACGCAGCGGGTCCTGCACTCTAGGCGACGGGCGCCTCGAGGCGATCATCTCAGGGGCCATGTCGGCCATCAAGGTGGTATTTCATGCAAAACGCAGGGGAACGCCAACGTCAGGCGATCAAAATCGGACTACCCCACCTCCAGGCTGGCCCGGGTCAGCAGGCCGTGTTAGCCGTTTTTCCAAATCGGCGATCGCAATGGCAGGGATTGATGTTCGAGGCAGTGATCTGGGATTTCGGCGGTGTGCTCACCACCTCGCCGTTCGAGGCTTTTGCGCGTTTTGAGACCGAACGCGGGCTGCCCGCCGATATTATCCGGCGCTCCAACGCCAACAATCACTGGGAGAATGCCTGGGCGAAATTCGAGCGCGCCGAAGTGGATCTCGAAACCTTCGATCAACTGTTCGCGGCGGAATCGCTGGCGCTGGGCGCGGAGGTTCGCGGCAAGGACGTCTTGCCGCTGCTGTCGGGAGATCTGCGGCCTGACATGGTCGAGGCGCTCAGGCTTGCAGGGACCCGGCTCAAGACCGGGTGCATCACCAACAACCTTCCCGCCAACGCCATCGGAAGCATCGGTGGCCGATCGCTCTACGTCGCGGAGGTGATGGCGCTGTTCGATCATGTCATCGAGTCGGCAAAGATCGGGTTGAGGAAGCCTGACCCGCGCATCTATCGGATGATGGTCGAGGCGCTCGGCGTCGATCCCAAACGCTGCGTCTACCTTGACGATCTGGGCGTCAATCTGAAACCGGCGCGCGACATGGGCATGACCACCATCAAGGTCGCCAATGCGCCGCAAGCCATCGCCGAACTCGAAACAGCGACGGGTTTATCGCTCCGCAATCCCTAGCTCTCCAGTTGCTGGATCGTCATGTTGGCGTAGCGAAGCCGCACGCTCAGTTCACGTCCGAGCGCAGACAAGAGCTTGATCGCAATATCCGGCTGCTCGTGGCACAGCTCGGTAAACGACGCCTCGCTCAGGCCGAAGCCTGTGAGGTCTTCGTCAGCCGTTATTGTGGCCGAGCGCGGCCCGCGGTCGAGAAGCGCGAGCTCACCAAAAACTGCGCCGGCGGCAAAGGTCACGAGCCGAATGCCCCCGTCGTCGCGCCGAAGATGGACACTCGCGCGGCCTCGGGTGACGAGATAGAGCGATGAGCCCGGATCGCCGTGCCGAAACACGACATGTCCGGCCGGCCAGGCCACCGGCTCGAGCCAGCTGCGCAGCCGCTCGACCTGATCGGCCGTGAAGTCGCGCAGCAGCGGGACCCGATCGAGCGACAATTCCAGAGACTGTCCGGTTCCGGCCTTTCGCAGCAGGTCATCTTCGGCCCATTCTATCGCCCGATCGATGTCAGGGAAAAAACGGTCGCGCTGGAAGATATCGGCAAGGCGCGCAGCGGTCTCGGTGCGGCCGGACAAGACAAGCGCGAGCTTGACGCCTCGCGCGCCGAGTGCCGCGTCAATATCGCCAAGGATGCGGGCGCCCGTCGAATCGATTTCGGTAATGCGCCGCAGTTCCAGCAACAAGGCGGTTGTTCCTTTGAAGGTCTCGCTATCGACGATCTGCGCGAGTCGCTCGGCACTGCCGAAAAACAGCGCGCCCTGCAGCTCGATGACAAGCACCGACGCGCTTTGCACATGCAGCACTTCCAATTCGGCCGGATCGCGGTAACGCCGCGAACGCACGGCGTCGCATCGATAAAGCCGGCGAATATTGGACCTGCTCATGCGGACCACGAACAGCAGTACCGCAAGCACGATTCCGACGAACACCGCTGACACGACGTTGATCGCAATCGACAGCAGCGAGACGAACACCGAAACGCCGAGATCGAGCGCGATGGCGCCGCGCTGCGGCGTACCGGGCTTGATCAAACGCGCGGCTAGTTGTTTGGTCCAGGGATCGATGTGCTGGATAGCTATCACCATGATCGCCGCCGACAGCACCGCACGCGGCATATAGGCGAGAGCCGGAAACAGCAGCGTCGCGGCCGCCAGCACCGCCGCGGCATTGACGATGACCGAAAGCCAACTGCGCCCGCCAAAGGCACGGTTGGTCAGGCTGGGCCCGATGTTGATGCCGTTGGTGATGCCGCCAAAGCTCGCTGAAACCGCATTGGCGATGCCGAGACGGATCAGCAGACGATCATCGCCGGCGCGAAGCTCGCCCGGCTGGCTGGTCAGCTTGGCGCACAGCAGCGCATCGATCGAAGCGATGATCGCTAGCGCGAGCGCGCTCGGCATGATCACGGACACCGAACTCTCCAGCGGCACGGCCATCGGGAGTCCGGAAAAGTCGACCAGCACGGTGCGCATCGCGGCGCTTGCCGTCAGCGGACCGATATTTGGACCCAGCATGTCGGCGAAGCCCGAGAGCACGATTCCATAGTAGGCAATAATACCGCAGCCGAGGCCGATCAGGACCGGGGGCACCTTCGTCGTGATCCGGCGCGCGTTCCACATCGCCGCAAAGGTCAGTGCGGCGACCAGCGCGCTCAACGGCCGCGCTTGCCCTATCGCGCCGAAGACGCGGGTGAAACGGATGTTATGCTCGAAGCCGAGGACATTGCCGAGCTGTACCAGAAACAGCAGCACCGCGGCCATGTTCTGGAAACCGGCCATCACCGGATGCGGCGCGAACTTGATCAGAGAGCCCAATCGCATCAGCCCGAACAGCGCCTGGAACAAGCCGCCGAGCAGGATGATGGCGAAGAATACCAGCAGCGTGGCAGCGACGTCGGGTTCAGCGTCCACCGTGGTGGCGCGATGCAGCAAGGAATAGAGCAGCAGCCCAAGAAAGAATGTCGTGGTGATGCGCGGCGCGTAGACGCGCGTCGAGCGGTCGCCGAGCAGCACGCAGACGAAACCGGCGATGACAGCCGAGATAAGGCCGGCCATCGCGCCATAGGCGAAGTATTCGTCGCCCAGTGTTACGAAGGCAAACATGCCAAACGCCATCGCGAGCGGGATCGCGACGGTCGACGAAACCAGGCCGGCGATGATGTCGATGCGCGCCACCTTCACCGCAGCGCGGCCGCGATGTTGCCGCCATCGACGGTGGTCACGTCGGCGGTGGTCTTGAGTGCCAGCGCCTGGGCCAGAAATGCCTGCGCCACATCCTCGGCCGCCACTTCCCGGCCGAGCAGATTGCCCCGCATGTAGGCCTCCTCGCTGACGCCACGGATCTTGGAGCGTGACGCGATCATCGCTTCGGTAAGCAGGCCCGAGCGAATCCGATCGGCATTGACGGCGTTGGCGCGAATGCCTTCGCTGCCGTAGTCGACCGCGTATTGCCGCACCAGAAACAGGGTCGCCGCCTTCGGCAGGCCATATGGGCCGAAGTTTGGTCCGGGATTGACGGCCTGTTTGGAAACATTGAACAGCAGGCAGCCTCCGGTGCCCTGGGCCTGCATAATCTTGACGGCGGCCTGCGCCACGCGCTGGTGGCCGTAGAAATTCAGCTCAAAACTCTGCCGCAGCACCGCCTCGTCGACCTCGCCGATCCGGCCTTGCCAGGCGGCGCCGGCATTCGACACCACGATATCCGCCCCGCCGAATGCGGATGCCACGCGGGCGAAGGCGTCCCGCACCGACGCGGCATCGGTGACGTCGCATTTGAGCCCAAAAGCCGCGCCGCCGATCGCTTGCGCTTTCGCCTGTGCGGCTGCCTCGTCGATATCCAGCAGGGCGACTTCCGCGCCGGCCGCCGCGAACGCTCTGGCGGTTGCAGATCCGATGGCGCCGGCGGCGCCGGTGATGACAGCCACCTGTCCTGCAAGCGGCGGCTCCCTGGCGCCACTCAGCTTCGCCTGTTCAAGTGACCAGTATTCGACGTCAAATAGATCGGACTCCGGCAGCGGCTCGAAACGGCCGACCGCCTCGGCATCGGTGATGGTAGCAATCGCAGCCTCGGCAAGATCGGCGGCGACCTTCGCGTCCTTCTTGCTCCGGCCGAGCCCGAACAGGCCGACGCCGGGCACCAGCATCACGCGCGGCATCGGATCGAGCATGGTCTTGGTGCCGCCGACGCGCGCATTATTGTGCGCAAAATAGCTTTGGTAGCGGCCGATGAATGCAGCGACGGCGCCACGGACCTGGTCCTTGAAACCGGCGAGGTCTCTGTCCTCGGGTGCGGCAACAACGAGCGGCCAATTCTTGATGCGGATGTTGTGGTCAGGCGTCACCACGCCGGCCTGACCGTAGCGCGCGACCTCGGCGCCGTTGACGAAATTCATCACCGCATCGTTGCCGCGGAAATCGAGCACGAAGCGCTTCCAGGCCCCGTCGATCTTGCTATCCGGCAAGCTGCAGGCGCCACGGACGATCGGCGCGACGTCCGCTACCCGCGCCGGGCGGGCCGGCAGCTTTGCGCTTGATAATGCCGGCTTGCGATTCCTGGCCAACCGCTGCTCGGCTGAGGTCACCAGCGCGATCATGCGCTCGTAGGATTCCCGCGCATCGGCGCCGAAGCTGAAGATGCCGTGCTTCACCAGAATCAAACCTTCGACCGATGGGTCCAGATCGAACACCTGCGCCGCAGCCTTGGCGAGGCCGAAGCCCGGCTTGACGTAAGGTACATAGCCAACTTTGGTGCCGTAGACCTCACGGCACAGCGCTTCGCCGTCGGGCTGGTCGGTGAGCGCGAGTACTGCCGTCGAATGGGTGTGATCGATGAATTTGTGCGGGATGAAGGCGTGCAGCAGCGCCTCGACCGACGGGTTAGGGGCGGCGGGATCGATCAGGTTGGCGCGCTGCAGGCGCACCATTTCTTCGTCGGAAAGCGCCTCGCGGGCGCGAAGCTTCAGCAGCGGCGCGAGCCGCACCGCCGGCAGGCCCGCGGGCTCGATCGAGCCCATGTCCCAGCCGGAACCCTTGACGCAAAGGACTTCGACGGCGTCGCCGTTGAGGTCGGCGATGCGCGTCTTCACCGAGGTGTTGCCACCGCCGTGCAGCACCAGGCGCGGATCCTGGCCGAGCAGACGCGTGGTGTAGACCCGGAGCGCCAGATCGCGGCCGAGGCTTGCATAGCGGGCAACCGCCGCATCGGCGTCGCGATCGATCCAGGCACTCTGCATAGGCTGTCTTCCTTCGCTATTCTGCCGCTGCCGCTATCCGCTCCGGAAATGCGGCTGATAGCGCGGCGCGATCGGCCTTGAGCACGCCACGCTCGGTAATCAACCCCGTCACCAGTCGCGCCGGCGTGACATCGAAGCCATAATTCGCGACCGGCGAGCCGTCGGGCACAATCCGCACGGTCTCAATCCGTCCATCGGCGGTCCGCCCTGTCATGGTCGTCACCTCTTCGCCAGCACGCTGCTCGATTGGAATCTGTCTGATCCCATCATCAACGCTGAAATCGATAGTCGGCGAAGGCAGCGCCACATAGAACGGCACAGCATTATCATGCGCGGCAAGCGCCTTAAGATAGGTGCCGATCTTGTTGCAGACGTCGCCATTCGCGGTGACCCGGTCGGTGCCGACGATCACGAGATCGACCATGCCGTGCTGCATCAGATGGCCGCCGGTGTTATCGGGGATTACGGTGTGAGGCACGCCGTGATGGCCGAGCTCCCAGGCGGTGAGCGAGGCTCCCTGGTTGCGCGGCCGGGTCTCGTCGACCCATACGTGGACTGCACGGCCGCAGTCATGCGCCAGATAGATCGCGGCGGTGGCGGTGCCCCAGTCGACCGTCGCCAGCCAGCCGGCATTGCAATGGGTCAGCACGTTGACGCGCTCGCCCGACTTTTTCGTTGCCGCGATGGCCTCGATCAGGGCAAGGCCGTGCCGGCCGATAGCCTTGTTGATGGCGATGTCCTGTTCGGCAATTTCGCCGGCGCGAGAATAGGCTGCTGCGGCGCGCGCCGCGGGTGGCAGAAGCCGTAGCGTCGACCGCATCTCGTCGAGCGCCCATTTCAGGTTGATCGCCGTCGGTCGGGTCGCGAACAAGGTCTTGTAGGCATGATCGAGCGCGGCATCCGAGTTGTCGGCACGCATCGCCAGTGCCATCCCGTAGGCGGCGGTCGCGCCGATCAGTGGCGCGCCACGCACCAGCATTGACCGGATCGCGTCAACAGCGGAATCACAGGTCGTTAGCCGCGCAACGACAAAATCGTGCGGCAGCCGCCTCTGATCGATCGCGCTGACCGACCAGCCGTCTGGCTCGAGCCAGATACTGCGGATGTGCCTGCCCTCGACCTTCATTGCGTACCCATCGACAGTGTAAGCCTCACGCCCGCAGAATCCGCCCCGCCACCGCATCGAGCTTCCTGAGCAGTTCCGGATCGCGCGCCTCCGGTGCGGTAATCAAAGCAGTGTCGAGCGCGCGGTCCGAACCGATCGGACATGGTTCGTGCTCCTTGGGGAAATCTCGGGCGAGGCGCGCCACCAGACCCTTCGCCTTGTCAGCGTTCGAGGTCAACACCCGGATGATGTCCTGGACAGTGACGGCGTCATGGTCGGGATGCCAGCAATCAAAATCGGTGACCATGGCAACGGTCGCGTAGCAGATCTCCGCCTCGCGGGCGAGCTTGGCCTCCGGCATATTGGTCATGCCGATTACCGAATAGCCGAGGCCCTTGTACGTCATGCTCTCGGCGTAGCTTGAGAACTGCGGACCTTCCATGCAGACATAGGTGCCGCCGCGCGCGATCGCGATATCCTCGGCCTCGGCGGCCGCGGCCAGATGGATGCGCAGCCGCGGAGACACTGGGTGCGCCATCGATACGTGCGCGACACAGCCCTTGCCGAAGAACGAACTCTCGCGCCTGTAAGTGCGGTCGATAAACTGGTCGACCAGCACGAAGGTGCCCGGCGGCAATTCCTCCCTGAACGAGCCGCAGGCCGACAATGAGACGAGGTCGGTGACGCCCGCGCGCTTCAGCACGTCGATGTTGGCGCGGTAGTTGATGTCGGATGGCGACAGCCGGTGGCCCTTGTCGTGGCGCGGCAGAAACACGATCGGCAGGCCGGCGATGGTGCCGCGCCGTACCGGCGCCGAGGGCTCGCCCCATGGGCTCTGGATTGCCTCCTCGCGCGCGTTCTCCAGCCCCGGCAGGTCGTAGATGCCGGAGCCGCCGATAATGCCAAGAACCGCCTTCGTCATGGTTTTTCCTTCGCCCATTCGTACCGCGATTCAGCCTGTCGACGAAGCGCGCACAACTGTATTTCAGGGCTGCCCTGCTGGCGGCGCAAATGTGGAGAAAGGACGCTGGCGGAGGGAGTGTCCGGCTAACTATCGGTTCTTGTCGTTCGCCACCGTCCGCAATTGATTTGGAAACGTCAAGGTCAGGACTCAAGCGGCAATCCTGCGCGGCCAATATTTCGCAATTCATGCGCCTGCAATATCGAGCATTTTGAGGGGCTTGTCGACCTAGCACTACAGTTGCCTTTTCTGCAGGTTTCTGAATCCATGGGCAACCATGATTCGAAGATCGTGGACGCGGCCAGCGTCGATTGAAGAGACGCTTGCGCTGTGGG
>Ga0097691_1002473_pt1 | contig 12285 bp, 10 predicted proteins | sample NGESurdeep072012_8_FD_72858 | JGI IMG/M metagenome (GOLD analysis project Ga0097691, IMG submission 72858) | Arctic peat soil microbial communities from Barrow, Alaska - NGEE Surface sample 210-1 deep-072012 | ecosystem: Environmental > Terrestrial > Soil > Wetlands > Peat ...
TTCGCCGAGGCGCACGACCTCAAGGGCAGCTGACGCGCCGCCGGCTCGTGACCTATTGGGCCATGATGTGCCCTTCTTTGACGACGCGGCCCCACTTGGCCGTTTCCGATTCGATGTAAGCCCCGAATTCCGCTGGCGCCATCTTCACGACCGAGGCTCCTTCCACCTCGAATTGTTTCTGCAGCTCCGGCGCTTCAAGCGCGGCTGAGACGGCCTTATTCAGTTTCTCGACGATCGCCGGCGGCGTGCCGACGGGCGCGAGCATCCCCCACCAATTATTGGCCTCGTATCCGGGCACGCCTGATTCCGCGATCGTCGGCACATCGGGCAACACCGGATTGCGTTTGGCGCCGCCGGTCGCCAAGGCCTTGAGCTTGCCGGCCTTGACGTGCGGCGTCGTCTGAATCAGCGAACTGAACACGATTTTGGTATGGCCGCCCATGACGTCGATCATGGCCGGGCCACCGCCCCGGAACGGCACGTGCACGATGTCGACGCCGGCCATGAGCTTGAACAGCTCGCCGCCGAGATGCTGGAAACTGCCGATGCCAGCCGACGCGTACTGCAATTCGCCCGGCTTCTGCTTGGCGAGCGCGATCAATTCCTGCACTGAGTTGACCGGCAATTCCGGATTGACCGCAAGCACGTTGGTGCCGCTACCGAAACTGGCGACCGGGACAAACGCTTTGGCGTGATCGTAAGGCAGTTTGTAGAGCCACGGATTGACCGCGTGCGCCAGCGAGATGACGAGCAGCGTATATCCGTCCGGTTCCGCCTTGGCGGCGATGTCGGTACCGATCGTTCCGCCGGCGCCGCCGCGATTGTCGACATAGACCTGCTGGCCCAACTGCTCGCTCAAATGACGAGCGACGAGACGGCCGACCACGTCGTTGCTGCCGCCCGGCGGGAACGGAATGATGAGGCGTATTTGCCTGTTTGGGTATTCGTCGGCGGCAGCGCCGGCGGTCAATGCCAGCAGCACCGCGCCGGCTTTCAGGAACCGCGATAGCAGACCGTACATCGTTTCCCCCTCCTTGCGGATCACGCGAATTTCGAGTGCGCCTCTTAATCGAGCGCCTGGGATCAAGAGCTTAAGTGAAAGCTATCATCGTAGGAAATGGCGCGCCCGGAGAGATTCGAACTCCCGACCCCCAGATTCGTAGTCTGGTGCTCTATCCAGCTGAGCTACGGGCGCTGATACCGTTGCCGGGAAATCGGGCCGCGGAACCGAGGGATAGCTATCGCCTTGGGGTTTCATTGGCAAGGGTTGCCGGTGTTAACGCTGATCTACCCTGCTCGGTTTGGGCCCAGGCCAGCGCCTGGTTCTCGACGCGAATGCGGGTGGCGAGCAGCCCCGCATTGGCGAGCGAAAAGACCAGCGCAAACAGCGGCAACCCAAGCGCCAGCGGAACCACCGCGACCTCGGCAACGACGACCAGGTAATTTGGATGCCGCAGCCAGCGGTAGGGCCCGCGCGCAACCGGCGCAACGCAAGGCAGCGCGATCACCCGCGTGGTCCAGCGCCGGCCCAGCGTAGCGATCACCCACAGCCGGCCTGCCTGCAGCAGGATGAAGACCGTGAGCCAGAACGGATCGACGCTGCGATCGTGACCGAGCAACCACAGGCCAAGCAGCCAAAACGTATGCAGCGCGACCATCAGGGGATAATGTGCGGCGCCGAATTCGACGCCGCCCTCCGCGCGCAGCCGCACGGTGTTCCATTGCGCGAACCCGAGTTCGGCCAGCCGCTGCACGATCAGGAAGATAACCAGCCAGGCCCCCTCACCCATGTGCATTTTCCTTGCGCATGATCTTCTCCGAAAACCCGTTCCCACTTTTCGGGATCATGCGCTGGCCTCAAGCGCAAGGAAGCTCGCGGTGAAGCCGGGTCCGAGCGCGGAGAGCACCGCCGTACCGCGCAAGCCGCGCTTGAGCGCGCGCTCGAGCACGAACAGCACGCTCGGCGCCGACATGTTGCCATGGCCGCGCAGCACCTCGCGCTCGTCGCGCAGCGTGCCCTTCTGCAGATCGAGCGCGGTCTCGATGGCGTCGAGCACCTTGGCGCCGCCCGGATGACAGATGAATTGCGGCGCGACGAGCTTTGCGGCGTTCACGAAGCGGTGGGCCGGCGCCGCCAGCCGCTGCTCGACGAAGCGCGGCAGCGAGCGCGACAGCACGACCCCGAAACCGACCGGATCGATCGACCAGCCCATGATGTCGAGCGTGCCGGGCCAGGTGTGGTCGGCGGTGGCGCCGATGCGTAGCGGCGCATCCTCGCGCTCGGCCCGCAGCACGACCGCGGCGGCACCGTCGCCAAACAGCGCCGAGGAGATCACGTCGGCCTTGGCGGTGCGGTCGCTACGGAATGCCAGCGTGCATAGTTCGACCACGACCACCAGCACGACTTCGCCCGGCTCGGCGCGCGCAAGCCTTGCACCGATCGACAGTCCCGAGACCCCGCCGGCGCAACCGAGCCCGAACACCGGCACCCGCATCGCTGATGGCTTGAATCCCATTTCCGCAGCCACGCGCGCTTCCAGACTCGGCGTTGCGATGCCGGTGGAGGAGACGGTGATGATCACATCGACGTCACGCGCGGCGACGCCGGCGCGATCAAGCGCAGCACGCGCGGCCTGCACGAACAACGCGCTGGCGCCGTCCAGATAGGCCTGGGTGCGCTCGGTCCAATCGTGCGGCGCATCGAACCATTCGATCGGGCGCACCGAATAGCGCCGCTCGATGCCGGCGTTGACGAATACGTCGGCGAGCTTCGGATAACGGGCAAAGGATTTGGCGTAGACGCGGCGCGCGAAATCGGCGACCGCCGACTGTTCAAGCTGATGCGGCGGCACTGCCGTCGCCAGCGCCAGCAACGTCACCGGCGTTGAGGCCATGCCCATACCCATTGTTGTAGACGAAAGTCGCCCGTATCTGACGAACACCGCGGGAGGGCGGCTGTTCCCCGAGCTTTATGCCCTTACCCGCTCGCCACGCCGGGAATTGAGATCGACCGCGCGGTCGGGGATCGTGATGCTGAAGGTGGCGCCGATGGTTCCCGGCACCAGGCGGATGTCGCCGCCATGGGCACGCACCAGTTCGTCGGCAATGGCTAAGCCCAGCCCGGCGCCGCCGGAACGCGTGGAGCCCTGAAAGGCCTGGAACATATGGGTCCGCGCCTTTTCCGAGACCCCCGGTCCGGTGTCGGACACCTCGATCACCACCACGCTGCCTGCGCGCCGGCCGGTGATGCGGATCTGGTCGCGGGCCGGATCGCGCGCGCCGCGCGCTTCCAGCGCCTGCACCGCGTTGCGCGCCACATTGACCAGCACGCGGAACAACTGATCGTGATCGGCCTCCACGGTGAGCCCGCGTTCGACCGAGATGATCCAGCGGATCGGCACGTCGAGGCTGAGACCGAGCGCTTCGTGCACCTCCTCGATCAGCGGCCCGACCTCGAGCGTCTTGCGTTCGGGCGGCGGCTCCTGCGCGGCGCCGTAGGACAGCGTGGACTGGCAGAAGGCGATCGCGCGCTCGAGCGTGCGCATCAGCTTGGGCGCGAAGCGCTGCACCTTCGGGTCCGGCAGGGTCGACAATTGATCGGAGAACAGTTGTGCCGATGCCAGCAGATTGCGCAGGTCGTGATTGATCTTCGATACCGCCAGGCCGAGCGCCGCCAGCCGGCTCTTCTGATGCAGCATGGAGGCGAGCTCGCGCTGCATGGCGGCGAGCTCCACTTCGGCCGTGCCGATCTCATCGCCGCGGCCGGATTCGGCAATAATGCGCGCCGGATTTTCTGGATCGGCGCGGAACGTGATCATGTTCGCGGTGATGCGCCCCATCGGCCGCACCAGCAGGTAATGCAGCGCGAAGAACACCAGCATGGCGGTGACGCCGGAGATCACCAGCGACAGCAGCAGGATGTTCACGGAGAACGTCAGCATCGCCTTGCGTAGTGGCGCCTCGTCGAGAATGATTTCTATGAATTGGCCTTCCGCCATCGGCGCCGGACCGACGAGCCGCAAAACATCGCTGGGCTCGGAGAACAGCATTGTGTCGAACGCATCCATGATGGCGTGCCACCACGACACGTTGCGCATGTCGATGTCCTGTTCGATCTGCGACGGCACGTCGGAGGCGGCCAGCAGACGGCGCTGGGTGCCCATCTTCATCGCCACGGCGCGCGCGCCGATGCTTTTCAGGATTTGTTTCGCCAGACTCTCCGGCACCATGCCGCTCGGCGCGGCGTCGAGCACCAGCGCGGCGGTGTGGGCGGCGGCCAGCCGGTCATTGAGCCAGTTGAGCCGGAAATTGGCGATCGACGGCACGTAAATGAGAATTTCCGCCAGCATCACGAACAGGATGGTGAGGAACAACAGCTTGCCGGATAGGCCAATGCGCGGGCTCCGCGCAGGGCGCGGCGCCGATGACGCAACAGGCTCGCTTGTTGGCTCGGTTCCCGGTTCCAATATGGCCTCAGCCGAAGATTCGCAGCCAAGCGATGATGCGCCGCACCCAAGGGCTCGTCAAACTCGGCGTGAAATAGTCGATGGCCGCGCGTTTGCCGATTTCCGACAGCGTCGGATAGGGCAACACGATGCCGGTAAGGTCGCGGATATTCAGGCCTCGCGCGATCGCCAAAGTCCACATCGCGATCAATTCTCCGGCCTGCGCACCGACGATGCTGGCGCCTACGATCTGACCCTTCCTGTTGGTGATGACTTTAATGTGGCCGTGCGTCTCGCGCTCAGCCTGGGCGCGGTCGTTGTCGTGATAGGGCCAGCGCAGAATACGAATCTTGAGCTTGCGCGCGCGCGCCTGGGCCTCGGTCAATCCGGTCTGCGCGAGCTCCGGCTCGGTGTAGGTCACCCATGGGACAACGTCATTGTTCACTTTGACCGGCAAACGGAACAACGCATTCCGGATCACCAGGCCGGCGTGATAATTGGCGGCGTGGGTGAATTGCAACTGTCCGGCGGCGACGTCGCCGATCGCATAGACGCGCCGGTTGGCGGTTTTGAGTTTCTTGTTCACCTGGACGCCGGAACGGTCATGCTTGACGCCGGCGGCGTCGAGATCGAGCCCGTCGGTGGTCGGCTTGCGCCCGGTGGCGACCAGCAGGTGCGTGCCTTCGACGGTTTCTTCGCCGTCTGAGCCTTCGATCGTCACCGCCACGCTGCCGCTCGCGTGCTTGACGCGCACGACCTTGACGCCGCTGCGGATGACGACGCCTTCGCGTTCGAGTTGGTCGAGCACGATCGCGGCGCATTCCGGATCGTCCTTGGCGAGCGGAACCGCCGCTTCCAGCACGGTCACCGCACTGCCGAGGCGGCGGAAGGCTTGCGCCATTTCCAGCCCGATCGGACCGGCGCCGATGATAATGAGGCGGTCGGGACGCTCGGCGAGATCGAAGACGGTTTCGTTGGTGAGATAAGGCCCCTCATCGATCCCCGGGATCGGCGGCAGCGTCGGCGTCGATCCGGTCGCGATCACGAAACGGCGCGCGCGGATTTCGACATCGTCGCCGACGACGACGGTCCTGCGGTCCTTGAATTTGGCGTGACCTTTGATCACCCGCACGCCCAGCCCGGCGAAACGTTCCGCCGAGTCGGTCGGCGCAATCGCGGCGATCACGCGCTGCACGTGATCGCGCACCTTGCCGAAATCGACATCGACGGCTTGCGCGATCACCCCGAACGGCCCCGCATTCCGCATCAGTTCGGCGCGCTTGGCCGCCGCCAGCAAGGCCTTCGACGGCACGCAGCCGGTGTTGAGGCAATCGCCGCCCATCTTGTGCCGCTCAACCAGCACCACTGGCACGCCGAAAGCAGCGGCGGCCGCGGCGACCGACAAGCCGCCGGAACCGCCGCCGATCACGCAAATGTCGGGTTTGAGTGTTTCCGCCATGTCCTTGAAGTTTTTGCCCTTCAAACTCTTGCCCGCACAATAACTCAAAAATTACATCGTTGCGCGCGAGCGCGCGCGCAGTCTTTTCACCACTACCGGCACCAAGGCGAGCAGGCCGAGCGCAATCAGCGCGCCGATCAGTTGCGGCGTCAACACGTCCTTGGCGTCGAAGACCATATGACAATCGACCCGGCCGGCGGCGAGGCAATCGCCATTTGCGGCCTGTTGCGCGGCGATGACGCTGTCGAGGCCGGTGCCCGCCAAGGCATAGACCAGCGCCCCGGGAATGACGCCGAGCGCGGTCGCAGCGACGAACGGCGCCAGCCGCATGCCGGCGAAGGCCGGCACCAGGTTGACCAGAAAGAATGGAAAGGCCGGCACCAGCCGCAGGAACAGAAGATAGCTGAAGGCGTCGTCGCGGAAGCCCCGCGCAAGCTGCGCGGCACGCGGGCCCGCTCGCCGCAGCAACGGCTCGCCGAGTGCGGTGCGTGCCACCAGGAAGATGAGCGTCGCGCCCGTCGTGGCCCCGATCACGGCCGCCGATGCGCCGACCGCAAGGCCGAACAGAAAGCCGCCGGTTACCGTGAGAAACACGGCCCCCGGCAGCGACAGGGCGACGGCGGCAATATAAAGCGCAATATAGGCGAGCAGGGCCAAGACCCGATGCTCGCTCACGAAGGCGCCGATGGCCATGCGGTGCCTGACCAGTGCCTCGAGCGAGATCCCGCCATGCCCGACGATGAGATAGGCTGCGCCAGCGAGCAGGACGACCACGATCAGCGGCATCAGCCAGCGGGTCAGGCTGCGCGGTCGGTTCGCGCTAGGCGGGGTCGCGGACATGCGCGCTATATACACGAGATAGGCGAGCCTGCGGCCCAAGCGGGCCGATCTCACCGCCTTGTGAGCCTTTGTGACCGGCACACAAAAGGCCCGGCGCCGATACGCGCGGGTCGCATTGACGCGCCCTAGCCCCTCCCTTATAAGCCGCGCAAATCGCGTGCCGATCCGAACGTATGCGGGTTTTCTTGGCCGATCTTGGGGGCAACCTTGACGCCCTTATCGCCACGGCGCGACCACCGGAGAACTCATCGTGAAGCGGACCTATCAACCGAGCAAGCTTGTACGCAAGCGTCGTCACGGTTTCCGCACGCGCATGGCCACCAAGGGCGGGCGCAAGGTGCTTTCGGCACGGCGCTCGCGCGGACGCAAGCGGCTTTCCGCCTGACGGCGGGTACACGAAACCGCGCGCGCATTGTTTCCATGGAACGACTGAGGCAACGGGCGGATTTTCTGGCTGCGGCGTCCGGCATCAAGACCACTGCCGCCGCGTTCGTGCTGCAGGCGCGCAAGCGGGTCGATGACGGGCCGGCGCGGTTTGGTTTCACCGTGTCGAAAAAGGTCGGCAATGCGGTCGAGCGAAATCGGGTCCGCCGTCGCTTGCGGGAAATTGTGCGGATCGCCGGGTCAAAGCGGATACGAACCGGACATGATTATGTTCTCATTGGCCGGCGCGCGGCGCTCAAGGTTCCATTCGCGCGGATTGCCGAAGACTTCGAGGGGGCGCTGCGGCGCATGCACGCGGGGCGCAACGGCTACACGGGATCCCGATGACCGACAATAAAAATACGATTCTTGCCATCGCGCTGTCGGCCCTGGTGCTGATCGCCTGGCAGTTCTTCTTCGCCATGCCGCAAGAAAAGGCGAGGCAGGAGAAATTGCAGGCGGAACAGCTTACGCAAAAGCAGCAGACGCCGGCGCAGCCGAGCCAGCCAGGCCAGCCGGTGCCAATACCCGCACAGCCGGGACTGCCGCAGGCGCCCGGTCAAACGGCCCAAACTCCCGCAGACATAGCCGCCAACCGCGGCGCGGCCCTGGCGAAGTCGCCCCGCGTCCCGATCGCAACCGACAGCCTGCAAGGATCGATCGCGCTCAAAGGCGGACGCATCGACGACTTGGCGCTGGTCAAGTTTCGCGAGACGGTCGATCCGAAGTCGCCGCCGATCGTGCTGCTGTCACCATCCGGCAGCCCGGACCCGTTCTATGCCGAATTTGGCTGGACCAATGCTGCCGGCGCCAATGTGAAGGTCCCCGCAGCGGACACGGTGTGGACGCAAGCAAGCTCGGGCGCGCTCCGTATCGACCATCCGGTGACGCTGACCTACGACAACGGCGAGGGCCTCGAATTCCGCCGCACCATCGCGATCGACGACAAGTATCTGTTCACGATCAAGGACGAGGTGGCGAACAAGAGCGATAAGGCGGTCTCGCTATTTCCTTTCGCGCTGATCTCGCGCCACGGCACGCCGAAGACGCTGGGCTATTACATCCTGCACGAAGGCTTAATCGGCAAGTTCGGCGACGAGGGATCGAAGGAAGTCACTTACAAGACAATCGAAGATAAGAAGATCAACACCTTCAATGCCACCAACGCATGGCTGGGCATTACCGATAAATATTGGGCCGCGGTGCTGCTGCCCAAAACCGACGCCCACGTGATCGCGAACTTCCGGGCCGACAAGCTCGGCACGCTCGAGACCTATCAGACCGACTACCTGCTCGACGCGCGAACCATCGCGCCGGGCGCGACCGCAACGGCGGATGCCCGGCTGTTCGCGGGCGCCAAAGAAGTCCGGGTCGTCAACGACTACGAAAAGAAACTCGAGCTCAATCATTTCGATCTGCTGATCGACTGGGGCTGGTTCTATTTCATCACCAAGCCGCTGTTCTTCGTAATCGATTACATCTACCGGCTGGTCGGCAATTTCGGCGTCGCGATCCTGCTCGTCACCGTGCTGATCAAGGGGCTCTTCTTCCCGCTCGCCAACAAATCCTACGCCTCGATGGCGAAGATGAAGGCGGTGCAGCCGCAGATGGCCGCGCTGAAAGCACGCTATCCCGACGATAAGGCCAAGCAGCAGCAGGAGTTGATGGCGCTCTATAAGAAGGAGAAGATCAATCCGCTCGCCGGTTGTCTGCCGATAGCAATCCAAATTCCGGTGTTCTTCTCGCTCTACAAAGTGCTGTTCGTCACCATCGAAATGCGGCACGCGCCGTTCTTCGGCTGGATCCACGACCTGTCCGCGCCGGATCCGACCAACCTGTTCACTTTGTTCGGCCTCATTCCGTTCGATCCGACGGTCTTGCCGGTAATTGGTCCATTCCTGCATCTCGGCGCCTGGGCCATCATCATGGGCATCACCATGTGGGCGCAGATGAAGCTCAATCCGACGCCGCCCGATCCGACGCAGGCGATGATCTTCAATTGGATGCCGCTGATCTTCACCTTCATGCTGGCGACCTTCCCGGCCGGCCTGGTGATCTACTGGGCGTGGAACAACTCGCTGTCGGTGCTCCAACAAAGCGTGATCATGCGCAAGCACGGCGCCAAGATCGAGTTAATCGACAACGTCAAGGCGCTGTTCGCGAAGAAGAAGCCGCAAGGCTAGCGCCTTGCGATGACAGACTCGGCCAAATTCACACGTGACGAAATCGAGGCCGGGCGGCACCTGTTCGCCGGCGAGTGGGACTTTGCCGCCGCCGCCGGCTCGGCCGTCTCGCTGCCGCCGATGCGCGGCACCGAGATCGCGCTTTCCGGCCGCTCCAATGTCGGCAAGTCGAGCCTGCTCAACGCGCTCACCGGGCGCAAGAACCTGGCGCGCATTTCGCGCACCCCCGGCCGCACCCAGGAGCTGATCTTCTTCAACGGCGGCGGCCAGCTCAACGTGGTGGATATGCCCGGCTACGGCTATGCGGCCGCCGCCAAGACCAAGATCGCGGCCTGGACCGAGCTGATCCACGCTTACCTGCGCGGGCGCGCCAACCTCGCCCGTATTTATGTGCTGGTGGACGCCCGCCACGGGCTCAAACCGGCCGACGATCCGATGTTCGCGGCGCTCGGCCAGGCGGCGGTCAGCCATCAGATCGTGCTCACCAAATCCGACGCGGTAAAGCCGGCCGAGCTTGGCCAGCGCATCGCCGAGGTCGAGGCCGCGCTCGCCAAACGCCCGGCCGCCTTTCCGACCGTATTGGCCACCTCAGCCCATGACGGAACCGGCATCCCAGAGCTGCGCGCCGCGATTGCGAGGCTTTTGGGAGAACGAAAGCGCTAGAGCGTGGACTCGTACGCGGACGGACGCTGATGTGGTTGTGCCGCAACACCCGCAAGTTTCTTCATTCGCGCCAATCACAACGACTTGATTTTCACCAAAGCTTGCAATAGCCCCATAGGGCAAATTTTCGCGTGGGGCGCTCTGAGAGAAGGAATGACGTGATGGCCAATCAACCGGAACACTCGTCAGCTAAAGTATCTCGACGTTCAATGTTGCTACACGGGGCAGCATGTGTGACGGGTGTCGCAACTATTCTCGTCGCTAATGCAAATTCTGCAAAGGCAAATCCGTTGCCAAAAACAGCGGTCAATTATCAAGACACGCCAAAGGGCGATCGTCAGTGCAGCAATTGTAGTCTGTTTGTTGCGCCGAATGCCTGCAAGAACGTTGTTGGTGATATTAGTCCAAACGGCTGGTGCGTGCTTTGGCGGAAGGTTTGAGCTTTCTTGACTTGTGTTCAAGTCGGCCCTGACCATTGAACTACCTCATGAATTAGCTATAGTTGCTAAAGCGTGGGGTAGATAACCTAGTATATTCAGCGAGGGCGAGGGGATGTTTTCAATAAGGGGTCAAGCGCACCTTATCGGAGCTACGCAAAAAATATTAACGGGAGCGGGCGCAGCCACGGCGACGGCCATTTTTGGCTTCGTTTTTAGCGCCGTGACGTTTGGCACGACTCCCCCCGCCAACGCATTGCCGAGCTTCGCAAGACAAACTGGCCAGCCATGCGGCACCTGCCACACCGATTTTCCTTATCTTACTCCCTACGGCCGCCTGTTCAAGTTGGGTGGCTATACGGCGGGCGGTGGCAAATACCGGTCAACACTTTTTCCTTCACAAAATGATTCGACGAAAGCCCTCGCGGGATACGCAAAGAATCCGGGATCGGGCATGCCAACAAAGGCGCCGTCCGACACTAGCGAAATCAATCCTTATGCGCCGCCAATTTCGATGATGGCAATCGTCGGCTTCACGCACACGCAGGCAGACCAAGACCCGACCGGCTCACCATTCAAACCAAACGACAATGTCGTCGTTGCGCCAGTGAGCGTATTCTATGGCGGCGCGATCACCGATCACATCGGCGCCTTTGCGCAGTTTACCTACAACAATGCCACCTTTGGTGCTTTGGATCCCGGCGATCCTTATGCCAGCCGTCTATGGGCACAGGACAATATTGATGTGCGCTATGCCAACACCGGCAACATAGCCGGCATGCCCGTTACCTATGGCATTACGGCAAACAACAACCCGAGCCTCCAAGACCCGTGGAACACCACACCGGCCTGGTCGTTTCCCCAAGCCGCGTCAACTATAGCTCCTGGTCCTAGCGCCGGAACGCTCATTGACGGTATGTTTGCGGCGCATGTGGGAGGGGTCGGCGCCTACGCTTGGATCAATAATTTGGTCTATTTGGAATTGTCCGGCTACCGGACATTCAATCACGATACGCAAGCCAAATTAATGACTGATCCGTTTGGTGCGCCCGGATTGTTTGAAGGTATAGCTCCGTATTGGCGCATAGCCTTTGAACCGCATTGGGGCAATCACTGGCTTGAGTTTGGCGCCTTCGGAATGTCTGCGCGCGTTCATCCATGGACATTTACGACAGATGCGAACGGCTTTTACAATAATGAGACGTATGCTCAAACCGATCGGTACGACGACATCGGCTTCGACTCGCAGTATCAATACCAGGGACCGAATTATTGGGTCACTTTGCGTGGTACCTATATCCACGAGAACCAGACGCTTGACGCGAGTTCTTTCAACCTTAGTACCAATCCGACCAATACGTTGAACACGTTCAGGGCGTTGGCCTCACTTGCCTATGGGAACGACAACCGGGTCGTGCTGACGGGTCAATATTTTGACACATGGGGAACCTCGGACCCGGCGTTGTATAGCGGTCTGATCAGTTGTGCGCCGCCAAACACTGCCTGCAGCCCCAACAGCAACGGCTACATTTTCGAAATCGCCTATATCCCGTTCAGCATCAGCCAGGCGCCAGGGTGGCCGTGGGCTAATGTGCGCGTCGGCCTGCAATACACCTATTACAACAAGTTCGATGGGGACACGGTCTTCGCCCACGACAACAATACACTGTTTGGCTATGTCTGGTTCGCGATGTAATCAGCGGGCTTTCTAGATGTCGCTAACTCACAACACGGAACATAAGCGCGAAGGCTAGATTATGAAGGTCAACAGCATACGATTGGCGTTACCAACGGCAATCTTAGCAATTGCCTTCTCCGCCGCAGGTCAAGCGAAA
>Ga0097691_1002474_pt1 | contig 12273 bp, 10 predicted proteins | sample NGESurdeep072012_8_FD_72858 | JGI IMG/M metagenome (GOLD analysis project Ga0097691, IMG submission 72858) | Arctic peat soil microbial communities from Barrow, Alaska - NGEE Surface sample 210-1 deep-072012 | ecosystem: Environmental > Terrestrial > Soil > Wetlands > Peat ...
CGCCAGCTTGGCGATAGTGTTCGCCGTCGCCGGGGCGATGAGCAGCAAATCCGCCTCGTCCGCCAGCTTGATGTGCGTCGGCTGCCAGCCCTCTTCTTCGTCGTACAAATCCGTTACCACCGGGTGACGCGACAGGGTCTTGAAGGACACTGCGGTGATGAACCGCAGCGCGTCAGCCGTCATTACGACGTGCACATCGCACCCCTGCTTGGTCAGCAGGCTGGTCAACTCGGCGGCCTTATATGCCGCAATCGAGCCAGTTACGCCCAACACGATGTTCTTTCCTGTGCTCATTTCGTAGCCTGATCCATGACAGGTAAACCGCTTGGCGGTGTCTGTCCACGTTTCACGTCTCACGTTTCACGTCTCACGTTTGTATTACACCAGTTGGTAAATCTCTTTTATATTTCGTCCTAATCCATCATAATCCAATCCATAACCCAATAAAAATTTATTGGGAACACTAAAGCCGAGGTAATCAATTTTAATCGGGTGTACGATTGCTTCGGGCTTATGCAATAGCGCAGCAATTTTTAGCGAAGCAGGATGATGATGGCTTATCTGCGGCAAAAATTTCGACAGCGTATTGCCTGTATCAACAATATCTTCAATGATAATTATTTCTCTGCCTACAAGATCAATATCTAATCCTATCGCGGTTATTACCTGCCCTGATGATTTTATTCCTTTATATGAAGCAAGTTTTATAAAACAAATTTCTGCCTCAAGAGTTATTTCTTTAAAAAGATCAGATGCAAACATAAAAGAGCCGTTGAGTATGGCTATGAACAAAGGCTTTCTTCCAGCATAATCTTTATTGATTTCCGAAGCAATCCGTTTTACTTCTTCACAAATTTTATCAGCGGAGATGTAAGGCTTAAATTGTTTATCGTGAACCTGGATAAGTTCCATACATTATTTTGAGACGATGAGTTGCTGGCCAACTTTTAAATTATCATCAGTTAAGTTATTCCATTCTTTTAGCTGCGCAACTGTAACACCATATTTTTTAGATATAGCATAGAGCCCTTCTTTAGGTTGCACTGCATATGTTTTTACCGGTGTAATTACAGGAATCTCTTTTACAAGAACCGGCTGATCTTTCGATGTGGGTTTTAAATTTAATTTACTTCCTGCAAATATATTTTCATCACCCTTTAAATTATTGTATTCATACAGATTCTGCAAACGGATACCGTTCTTTTGCGCCACATCGTAAAGGCTTTCATTGTTTTGAACTATATAAAAATCCTTATCTCCTTCTTTTGATTTTTTTTCAAGAAAAATAAACTGGTCGTCTTCCAGCAATCCATCTTTTTGCAGATCGTTATATTCCAAAAGTTTATTAAGGTTGATATTATTTTCAGTTGCGATCGCCAGCAACGATCTTCCCTTGGTTTCATAAATAGCTTTACTTCCATTAATATCAATTTTTTCCTTAGAAGTATTTGAAACAATATTTACCTGTTGATTATTAGAAGATCCTTTGCTTTTAACTATCTCATTAAAAGCTTTTTCTTCAGGATCAGATTGGTATTTTGATGCATCAAAAACCGGAACTTCATTAACAGCCACCACAGTATATTGCTGAAGATTATTTTCCTCTATATTTTTTATAAGAATTTCAGGATACCTGGGATTAGTTGCATAACCCGCTCTTTTTAAACCGTATGCCCAGCCTTTATAATCTCTTGGGTCAAGCTTAAACAAAAAAGCATAGCGATCATTCCCACGTAAATAATTTGAATGATCTCTATAAGAACCTTCCGCATCTTTGTATGTGCGGAAACATTCACCTATGGCATCATCATCATGACTTACGCCTTCAGCCGTCCAGCTGCTTTTACATTTTATGCCAAAATGATTATTTGATTTTTTTAAAAGATCGCTGTTGCCGTTTTCAGTTTCCAGCAAGCCCTGTGCAAGTGTAATAGCAGCAGGCACTCCCATACGTTTCATTTCACGTATGGCATTATCTTTATAAGTTTTAATATATTGTTCTGCAGAAATTTTTTGAGAAAAGGCAGACGGGAAAAAATACAATGAAACAATAAAGAGAAAAGCTTTTTTCATAAAATATAACTGGGTTAGGGTTTTGGTCTGACCGTTCCGGTCTGACCATATTTACAATTTTCTTATCAATAACAATCCATCTCTAACGGTGAGCATCACCTGCTTCACTCTTTTATCGTTGGCTATATGTTTATTAAATGCATGAATTGCTTTTGCATTTTTACCTTTAATACTTTCTTCCAATACTTCACCGTGAAACAATACATTATCAGCTATTATTAATCCGTTTTGTTTTACGTGCGGCAAAGTTAATTCGTAATAATCAATATAACTTACTTTATCCGCATCAATAAATACGATATCCCATTCTTCATTTAAAGTTGGTATAATATCTAATGCATTGGCTACGTGTAAAACTATTTTATTATTCTGTAAAGATTTGCTAAAAAAAGACCGGGCAATTTTTGCATCCTCCTCTCTCAATTCGATGGTATGCAGTTTACCATTAGGCTGCAAGCCTTTTGCAAGGCACAGGGCGCTGTAACCCGTAAACGTTCCAATCTCTAAAATTTTTTTAGGTTGTAATAAGCAACTTATTGTTTCTAATATTTTGCCTTGTACATGTCCGCTTAGCATTTGTGCATGCGGATGATGATTTGTGTAGGCTGCTATCTCTGCCAACAATTCATCTTCTTTTGAAGAAAAATTTTTTGCGTAAGCCTCAGCTTTTTTATTGATCAGTTCCATCATGTAATATGGATTTTATTTCAGGAGAAATTGGGATTGGTTTTGAAATTAAATATAATCCGATAAAAGTGAGTAGCCCGTTAATAATAAGTAGCTCCAGTCCTATTTCATATTTACCAAAAATATCTTTTTGAAATTTATCGAGAAAAAAACAAATTATTGGAGCAAGAACACAAACAATGGGAACGAATTTGTCAATTACTTTTCTTTTAGTTAGTATTCCAAAAGAAAATAAACCCAGTAATGGACCATAGGTATAAGCGGCCACTTTCAGTATCACGCTTATCATACTCGGATCATTTACCCATTTAAATATCATAACAAATACAAGAAATATAAAGGCAACAGTAAGGTGAATTTTTTGTCTTACTTTTTTCTTCTCCAATTCAGTCCAGTCCTCTCTTCTTTTCATACCAAGAATATCAATACAAAAGGATGATGTTAATGCAGTAATTGCCCCATCAGCGCTTGGAAATAAAGCAGAAATTAATGCTATAATAAAAATAACTGAGATCAATGGCGGCATATGATGTAGCGCAATCTCAGGGAATAATTTGTCGCCTGTTACAGTTACATTTTGCTGACCGGCGTAGAGATATAACAGTCCACCTAAAAATAAGAAAAGCAATAGAACGATAGCAAGTATGAAAGAAAGGGTTAGAACATTTTTTTTGGAATTTGTTAATGTTCTTACAGAAAGATTCTTTTGCATCATTTCCTGATCCATACCTGTCATAGTAATTGTGATAAATGCACCTGCTAAAATTTGTTTTACAAAAAACAGCTTACTATTTATATCAGTAAAAAATATTTTACCATATCCTTTTTGATTTATCTGATGGATGCTGTCAGTAAAACTTAATCCCATTTTATTTAAAATAAAAACAACGCAAATTATTAAACCTGCAAGCATGCATGTTGTTTGTAAAGTATCTGTCCACACTATTGTTTTTACACCACCCTTATAAGTGTATAATAATATCATAATTAAAATAATAACCGTTGTTAACCAAAATGGAACATGAAAAGATTCCAGGATTGAGTACTGCAGTATTTCCACCACGAGGTATAGCCTCGCAGTTGCACCTAATGTTCTGGAGAGAATAAAAAATGCAGAACCGGTTTTATAAGATCTAAATCCAAACCTTGTACTTAAATAATTATAGATGGAAGTAACATTAAGCCTGTAATATATCGGGAGCAATACATAAGCAATTATTGCATAGCCGATCAAATAACCCAAAGTTATCTGGAAATATGCAAATGATTCCTTACCAACTGCGCCGGGAACGCTGACAAATGTAACCCCACTCAATGAAGTGCCTATCATACCGAATGCAACCAGCATCCAGTTAGAGCTTCTGTTACCGATAAAAAAACTTTCGTTATTTGAATTGCGGGAAGTGCGGTTGGCTACAATAAGCAGGATAATAAAATAGCCGAGCACAAACGAAAACAACATTAATGGAGACATATTATCTAATTACTTTTGAATTTAATTCAAGATAAATAAAAATATGTCAATTAAATCTTTGGCAGTTTTCTGCGGCTCTAAAACAGGCAACAATCCTTTGTATGTTGAACATGCAAAACAATTAGGATATATTCTTGCAGAAAAAAATATAACACTTGTTTATGGCGGAAGTACCAAAGGTATTATGGGTGCTGTTGCCAATGCGGTATTGGAAAAGAAAGGAAAAGTAATTGGTGTTATGCCTAAAGTACTGGTTGAATGGGAACACCAGCATCTGGGTTTAACGGAACTGCATGAAGTAACAGATATGCATGTAAGAAAAGCTTTGTTGTATGAAAAATGTGATGCAGCGCTGATATTACCCGGCGGCTATGGAACATTAGATGAATTTTTTGAAATGCTTACATGGAACCAGTTAAGCATTCATGATAAAAAAATATTTCTTTTAAACAGTGATGGATTTTACGATCATCTTATTGCACACATGAAAAAAATGGAGGAAGAAAAATTTTTATATGATACGGTTGTGAAGAGAATGACGATAATTAATAATCCGGGGGAGTTTGAAAAGTATTTATAAAAAGTTTGGTAAATTACGGGACAGGGATAATTTCCCGAGCAATGTCAATAATCTTCAATGACAAAAAAAGACTATTTAGAAAAACATATTCCCCATCGAATAAATCTCTTAATTACTTATAGGGAAAGATTCTCGAAATTAACGAGTGATAAAAGAGAATTAATTCGTGATTTTCATAGGTGCTCAAAAGACATTTCTATGCTAATGGTCAGGTTCTTGCTTGGTGAATTAGGAGTAAATTTGAGAGAAGGAAATGAGGACATTAGTGAAAAGAAACAACTCGGCAAATATGCAAAAAGACTATACATCTGCACTGTTATTCAGGAGCCAATATATAATGACATTCTTGAGGTATTAAAAGCGGCAAATAGAGCTGTGGCACATATGGAAGAAAAAGATGTTAATCATTCAATTGTAACAGATCTTGATGATAAAATTTTATTTAATGCAATTACCTATACAGAAGAAAAAATTAAGACCCATATATACTCTACCAAAAATGAGTACGACATAGCAATGAACATTAGTGACAATAATATGCACAGAGAAAGACTAAAGTTATAGATTGTATCCAGCCGGTGACACAAAAACAGCCAGAAAAATTGGAGAACAATTAGTAAAAAAGATAAAATAATTATTTCCTCTTCCCTCTGTTCAACCCAATATTTATTCCTGCTCTTATAATTGGAAGAAGATTTCCATAGCCATCTACATAAGGAGAGTTTATATTTTTTATTACATCTACCAAAATGCTTAGGTAAGTAAAAGTATTTTTATCAGAGCGTGAAGTGGTGTAACCGCCGCCTACCAATAAACTTGGCGCATGCAGTGTTGATTTTATATTACCAATACCTGAGTTATAAGGAATAAATTTTTGAGCAATAAAATTATATTCCGGCTGCGCCTGTATAAAAAGAAAGTGAACAGGAAATATTCTTGTAAAAGCACCTAAGCCATATATTGTTGTCCGGTATTTATTATTGTAAACATCTCTTTGGCTTTGATATTCAAAATTTGCTACAGCTGCAAAGTCTATCCATTTGGCAACCGTATATCCATAATGCGGATGAAGCCCAACAAGAAATGAACTATAGCTTCCTCCACTAAAGCCTAATGAAACACTTCCGCCGGCAAACCAGTTGGTTGGGTCGTAATGTTTTTGCTTTTCATTTTCATCCTGCGCATGAAGAGCAGCTGCAAGCAACAAGCTGCAGGCTGCAAGCATAATAGATTTAAATATTTTCATAATAGTATGTTTAAAACAAACGAATTGAATTAAAAAAATAAAATGCCGAATAAATCACTGATAACTTATTACTGATAACTGGTCACTCAATATTCGCTACTCAGCATCAAAAATCTTTCCTGCATTTAAAATATTATTCGGGTCAAAAACTTTTTTTATTCCTCTCATTAATTCTAATTGCGTTTTATCGAATACAATATCAATAAAACTTTTTTGTACCAATCCAATCCCATGCTCACCGCTTATTGTTCCTCCTAATGTTTTTACTAACGTGAATAATGCCCGTAAAGATTCTATAATCTGCGGATCATCCTGGCTATTCTCTGTACCTTCTTTTTTTATTCGGATGTGCAAATTGCCATCGCCTGCATGACCGTAGCAAACCGCTTTAAAGCCAAATTGTTTTCCTAACTCTTTTACTCCATGTACCAATGCAGGTAACTCAGCCCTTGGCACTACAGTATCTTCCTCAATTGTATAGCCATCAATCTTTGTAGCTTCGGCTACCCTTCTCCTCAGCTTCCATAATTCAGCTTTCTGCACTGCATTATCAGCGAAATATATCTCACCGCAATCAAACTGGTTCAGCAGTTCAGAGATGGCTTCCATATCCTGCATTAATGTTTCCAAATGATTTCCATCCACTTCAATTATTAAATGTGCAGCGGTATCTTCTGTTATAGGAATAGCAATGCTGTCAACAAATTTACTTACAATTAAAAGAGCATCTATTTCAATTAACTCTAATCCGCTTGGCGTATATCCTGCTCTGAAAATTGCACTAACGGCTTCACTGGCTTTTTCTAAACTCCTGAATGGTACCAGCATTAGGAGGTCATACATCGGTAACGGAATTAACCGCAAAACAATTTTAGTAACGATACCTAATGTGCCTTCGCTGCCTACTATTAACTGCGTTAAATTATATCCTGTAGAATTTTTTAAAACATTTGCTGCTGTCCAGATAATTTCACCATTCGGCAAAACAACTTCAAGATTTATAACATAATCTTTTACCACTCCGTATTTTACTGCCTTTGGTCCGCCGCTGTTTTCTGCAACATTACCGCCAATAAAGCAGGAGCCACGGCTGCTGGGGTCAGGCGGATAGAACAAGCCTTTTTCTTTTACTTCGTTTTGTAAAACTTCAGTAATCACCCCCGGCTCTGTTGTTACCTGCAAATTTCTTTCATCAATATTCAGTATTGAATTCATTCTTTCTGTAGAAATTAATACGCCGCCTAAATGCGGTAATGCACCACCACTAAGCCCTGTGCCGGCTCCCCGTGGTGTAACAGGTATTTTATATTGATTGCATATTTTAAATATTTCGCTTATCTCTTCAGCAGAACGTGGTTTTATTACTACTTCAGGCAGGTAATGAAGATTTTCAGTTTCATCATGTGAATATTTATACAGGTTTTCTTCATCAACAAAAACAAATTGCTTACCTACGATAGTTTTAAATGTATCTATGTGTTGCAGGGTTAATGAGGATCTAATACTTACTTCCATTACGTGAAATTATAGCGATTGATTAAAATTAATCATTTGTGACGAAGCATAAAAAATCATACTTAATCCCGGATCAAAAAAAATATTTTAAAAAAATATAACCAAATACGAAATCAATCGTATATTTGATTACGAATTTATTCTTTACTGTTTTATAACCCTAAAAATTACTGCAATGAAAAAGCAACATTATTCCAAAGGAGTCCTAAGGACAAACAGAAACATTTTATTTGGCATCTCTTTTTGTATCATTCTTGCATTAACTGCTATGGCTTTCCAGGATTCTACAAAAATTAATAAGTCAAATCAGCAAGCTGCGTTGGATACCGTACCAAAAAATCATGATATAGATATTCAGATAGATTTGAAAGATTTGGATCAAACTATTAAAAAAAGTTTAAAGATGGCTGAAAAGAGCATGAAAGAAATTGACTGGAATAAAATATCAAAAGATGTTGAGCAAAGTATGAGGCAAATTGATATGGCCAAATTACAAATGGAGATCAATAATTCTATAAAAGCCATTGACTGGGATAAAATGAAGAATGAAATTGACAGGTCTCTGAAAGAAATTGATAAGAGCAAAATAAAAATTGATATTGAAAAAGCTATATCGGATGTAAGAAAAAATATTAATCCGGAAGAAATGAAAAAAGAACTTGAGATGAATAAGAAGCAATGGAAACTTGAAATGGAAAAAGCCAAAGAAGAATTAAAGAAAGCTAAAAAAGAACACGATGCAGAAATTTAAAAACTCGGGCAAAGTGTTTCTCTCTTGTTGCCATTGTAATCGTTATAGAAACCTTTGTTCAATATATTAAATTCACTGGCGCCTCTGTAACTATTAAAATTATGAAGAGATGAGGTAGTTACATCGTAACTGAATGTGAAACGAACATTCTTTAATTCAAAACCAACCATAGGCACAACCGCATCACCTAAGCGATAATATAAACCACCGATCAATTGCTGTTCGCCATTTCCCGAAAGATTATACGCAGCATTCATTCCCAATACAAGCTCGCTGGCCTTTGCCTGTGTAGTAAAATATGCATTGGGGTTAATGATGATATTATCATTTAGTTTAAGGATGGCATTTAAAAATCCGATATGACGCATTGCAACCCTGGTAGTATCTGCTGATGCATCTATAAAACTTTCAAGCGGCCGGTTAACATGCTGAATTGAATAGCCTGCATTAAGATAAATATTTTCTGTAGGAAAATAAGCGTAATTCATTCCTGCCTGCACATCAAAATAACTAACGTTATTATTACTTAGTGTCACACCCGTAGGTAAAGTGTTATCAAAAAATTTTCCATCAAACTGGTCAGGGAATTTTAATTTGGTTTGATCTATTCTTTTATTTACCCAACCTACATTAAAGCCTGCGCTAAGCAAGCTGCTGTTGCCAAGCATTTGGTGATATGCAATAGAAGCATATGCTTTGGTAGATGTAAGACTTCCGCTCCCTGCAACATCTCTTAAAATAACACCGCCTAAACCAAGCCAGCCGTTTTCCAACTTATCCCTAAAAACCTGTGCGTCTCCAAAAATACTCATGGTTTTATATGGCACTGCCATTATAGAAGAATATTGATCTCTGTAAGATGCGCCAATTCTATAATCAGCATCAGGAATAAAGCCTGTGTTTGCAGGATTGGTAATCAAAGGATTATTAAAGAATTGCGAAAAATGAAGATCCTGCGCCTGAAGGCAAGTAACAAGTAATAAGTTATAAGTAATGAGTAAGAATATGTATTTTATTTTTTTCATTTTATTCCATTTGCAAATCTGCATATTTACACATCTGCACATTTACATTATCTTATTAAAGTTATGTCTCCTACTTTTTTAATTTTAGTGCCATCAGAAAAAATTACATCTAAGGTATAAGTATAAACGTCCATTTGCTGCAATTTACCTTTGTAATATCCATTCCAACCATTTGCCGGATTCGTTGATTCAAAAACTTTTTGCCCCCAACGGTTATATATAGTCCAATGCATCTCTTTTATTCCAAATCCTTTTACACTTACTATGCCATTAATGCCAAATTTACCGGGTGTAAAAGCAGATGGCACATCGAGCAATACCTTAATTATCGCACTTACCTGAATACAGGTATCATCACTGCAACCGGCAGCATTTATTGCAGTAAGACATACATTGTAAGTACCTGTTGCATTAAATAAATGCTGAGGATTTACTTCAGTAGAACTATCTCCATCACCAAAATGCCACACATAATTTGTTGCCCCAAATGATTGATTAGTGAACTGGGTAAATGTATTTTCCTGTGGTGGTACGGGACTAAAAGTAAAAGATGCAATGGGTATAGGAACCACCGAAATTGTGAAAGAGGTAGAATCTATTTTATTACATGATGTAGAATCGAATGCAAACAGATTGACTGTATAGCTTCCTACAGTTGTATATAAATGAGTTGGATTATCTGCAATTGAGGTAGTGCCATCGCCAAAATTCCAGAGAAAATTTAGCCCACCTGCAGATGTATTTTCAAAAACTGCATTGTATGGAACACAACCCTGAGCAGGTGTATTAAATTGTGCTTTTACTGTTGGCGATAGTCTTATTGTTTTAGATACGCTATCCGGCGAATTACAAAAAGAAGTATCTGCCAGTATCAATTTTACAATGTAAGTTCCCGGACCTGCATAGGTATGGGTTAGAGGCGGAGTTTGTCCTGTTATTATACTTGGAGAGCCATCACCAAAATCCCAGGTAAAGCTGTTTGATTTAAAAGGAGCAGATGATGATGTATTTGTAAATATGTAAGAAAGATCAGTACAAAGCCCGGTTTTATTAGGAATAAAATCTAATGTGGCTTTATTATTTCCGGCACGTATTTTTAAATATGCAGTATCTGCAATATTGCATGTTGTACTATCAATTGCTATTAGCATAACAAGAAAAGTGCCTGCCGTATTATAAGTGTGAGAGATATTAAATGCTGTAGTTGTAACTCTCGGAGAACCATCTCCAAAATCCCAAACATAGCTCTTTGCATTTTGAACAGTATCTTTAAAATCAACCTTTAGCGGTACACAGCCCGATGTATCATTTACTACACCATTGATAGATGCTTGCGGGCCTGCTTCTACTCCGGCAAAGTTCATTTTAATTTTAAGCATTCCCAGATTACAACCACTTTGTGTTGAAGAAGGATTATTGGGCGACCAGCTTCCGGGAGTTCCAATAAAAGTTAACCCTTTACCACAATTTGCACACATAGCCTGGTATATTACACCATTCTTATCAAAGCGGCTTGTACCACCGTCCACATGATCTCCAAAATTACTCGGGTTATCATTAGTTAATGGGTTATCTTCTCCAAAAAAAGTACCATATAATAATGCTGTAGCATCTTTTTTTATAACAATAAAATAGAAGTCGCTGCCGGAAGCATCTGTAACAGGTTTGATTGCATCAGAAGTTACCGGTAAGCCTTTGGTAGTTGAATTATTATATCCTAATTTATAATCAGCTTTACCTCCCCATCCCGATACATAAACATTTTCGCATCTGTCTACAAGAAAAGCAGTTGGAGAAATATTTGGATAAAGAGAGCCTGAACCAAATGTTGTAGAATAAATATATGCACTCAAATCTGGCTTTAATTTAGAAATAAATTGTTTTGAATTTGCAGGACCGAATATGCTAGCATTGAATACAGTCCATGTTCCTTCAGTTGTTCCCATTACATAAACATTGCCGCTTTTATCAGTGTCTATTCCATAAATCTGATCAGCTGCACCGGTACCTATATATGTGCCCTTAATTACATTGGATCCATCATTAGATATTTCAACAACAAAGCCATCACATGGATCACCCGTTGTGGTTGGCCCCGAAGAGTTTATTACTCCTGATGCAGAAATTTCGGGGAGATCAGTACTTCCCGTTCCACCGGCAACATATAAATTATTATTATTTCCTAAAGCAAGAACATAAGCAGCATCATCGCCGGAACCACCTAAAAAGCTGCTCCATATAACTGAGTTACAATTTGAATTCAATTTTAAAATAACTGCATCCTGATTTCCACCGGGGTTAGATTGAAATACTCCGGAAGTTGTAGGAAATCTTGTTAACGGTGTGCCTATTGATCTTGTGCAGGAGGCAACATAAATGTTTCCTGCATCATCAATTATTACTTCGCTTCTGGCATCATCACCATAATTTCTATTAAGTGACTCAGTACCCGTACCTCCAGGATCTTCTTTATATTTTATATTAACACCATCGTCTCCCGAGCCACCAATTTTCATTGACCCTATTAAGCCATTACCTGCCGCATTTAATTTGGTTACTATAATGTCCCATCCGCCTCCGCTACCAAATGACGGCACAGTGGTTGGATAATCTGATGATTTTGTACTTCCACTAATTATTAAATTTCCCTGCGGATCTGCAATAAGACTATATGGCTGATCCTCCGCACTCCCACCAATATAAGTTGCATATACCCTATTTTTACCATCTGGTGTAAGTTTGATTATTCCTATATCATAATTCCCTTTAAAATTTGTTTGATAAGCGCCGGTAGAAACGGGATAGCCATTACCAAATACAATTCCTCCCGAAAAAAAACTTCCGTCAGGTCCATACGTAGCTGTAAATCCCCAGTTATCTGCAGTGCTTCCTGTATATGTAAAAAATACCAAGGCAGGATCA
>Ga0097691_1002475_pt1 | contig 12271 bp, 9 predicted proteins | sample NGESurdeep072012_8_FD_72858 | JGI IMG/M metagenome (GOLD analysis project Ga0097691, IMG submission 72858) | Arctic peat soil microbial communities from Barrow, Alaska - NGEE Surface sample 210-1 deep-072012 | ecosystem: Environmental > Terrestrial > Soil > Wetlands > Peat ...
GAGCACGCCGGCCTCAAGCTGCTCATCCTTGCGCGCCAGTGCGATTGAAATGCAGAACACAGGATAGCCGTGGGCAAAATTGGTGGTGCCGTCGAGGGGATCGACATACCAGCGATAGTCGGCACCGGGATCGCTGCGGGACCCCTCTTCGCCGACAATGCCGTGCTCCGGCCAGCAGGAGCGCAAGCGCTCGACGATCATCTTCTCCGAGGCGCGGTCGGCCTCGGTCACCAGGTCCACGTCGCCTTTGTACTCGATGGTGACGTGGCCGGCGAAGTAACCCATGAGAAGCGCCCCGGCCTCCCGGGCAATCGCCTCCACCTCTGGCAGGTACTGCGTCATTCCGAACCACTCGCGGACTTGCCGTTCTTGGCCGGGGCAGAGCTATCCGGACGCGGCTTGCGGGCAGTGTCCTCCGCGATGTAGGCAATCTCGTGTTTGAAGATGAACAGGTTGGGCGCTCCCTCGCGGGTCAAACGCACCATGCGCCGGTCATAATACTCGATCCAGCCGCCGACAATGTCGCCGTCCATCAGCTTAATGCGGACCGGACGCTGCTTCTCGCCTAGCATCTTGAGGTAAGCCGCTTCCTGGTGAGTGTCCTCAGGCGGGGGAGACTTACCCTTGTGCGAGTTGGCGTCGTTACTGGATCCACGGAAGGCCATGGCTCGATTCTACACGGAGACGGACTCTTGTCCGCCGTCAATCGGAACGATGTGACCGCGGTTTGCGGCTGTGGATCGGCAGAGTTCGGGAATGCAATTCCGCTGCAGGGGACCACGGTTGCCGAGTGCAAATTCTTCGTCCGCACACAAGGAAATTAATCGCGGCGAAACATTTCTTAACAATTTTCCCCGGCTGAAGTATCAAGATTGACCTGCCCTTGGTGCTTGACCATCTTGCGCTGTGCATCACCGAGATCGGCGCGAGCATCTTATCGAGAGTGCCGCGAATTAAGAATGTGCCGCGCGTGTCACCACTTTGATTCCATTCTGGTGTTAGGAAGCTAAGCGCTTATTGCAAGTCCTGTTTGAATGTTATGCATCTGCAATCTTCTTTAGTAGTTTTAACAACTCCGGTCGCGATGCTGGTGCTGTGTCTCGGATCCGGTCTCGCGGCCTATTTTGGTCTGCGCAACTTCTCCAGAATGGTGATTGCTCTATCGCGGAGCCGCTCACAGTTATTTTCCGTGGGAGTGGGCATCATGCTGCTTGTGGCGGTGTTCCAGATGCACGACTGGAGTCGGACCCAGCCCGCCGATGCCAGCGGCGAAGACTTCGTAGCAGCATCCACCCCATTCGCGGCAAGCGGAGCTGGGATTCTTGACCGTGCCGCTGCCACAGCGGTCAGCACCTACCACAACGACAATGCCCGGTCCGGCCAGTACGTCAAGGAAACGGTATTGACGCCTGCCAACGTGAACCCCGCGCGTTTCGGCAAGCTCTATTCCTACCCGCTGGATGGTTATGTTTACGCGCAGCCGCTCTACATGCCGCAGGTCGCAATTCCCGGAAACGGTGTTCACAACGTCGTAGTTGTGGCGACCCAGCACGACAGCGTTTATGCATTCGATGCTGACTCCAGTTCTGCCACGCCGCTATGGCGAGTCAACTTTCTCAACCCCGATGTTGGCATAACCAGCTTGACACCCGCGGACGTGAACACGAGCGATATCGTGCCGGAGATAGGAATCACCAGCACTCCGGTCATCGACGTGACCAGCAACACAATCTATGTAGTGGCGGCCACCAAGGAGAACGGCGCTTTTTATCACCGCATCCATGCTCTGGATCTGGCTTCGGGTGCGGAAAAATTCGGTGGGCCGCGGGCTATCCAGGCGACGTATCCCGGCGCCGCGCGAGAAAGCTCAGACGGTGTCCTTGCTTTCGACTCCCGCTTCCACCTGCAAAGGGCCGCACTGCTGCTCGACAAAGGCCGGTTGTATGTTGCGTTTGCATCCTACGGCGATTTTGGCGCTTATCACGGCTGGGTCATTACGTACGACGCGACGACGCTGAAGCAAACCGGAAGTTGGGTTACCACTCCCAACGGCTACCAGGGAGGCATCTGGATGAGCGGCTGCGGAATCTCCGCGGATGCTGACGGCAATCTCTATCTTTCGGTTGCGAATGGCCCCTTCGACGCATTTGGCGAGCAACCCGGTACGGACTTGGGCGACAGCGTCGTAAAGCTGAAGCCGGGGCCGGCTGGTTTGACACTGCTGGATTACTTCACTCCCTTCAATCAGGCAACAATGGCGCGAGATGATTTGGATCTAGGATCGGCCGGCGTCGTTCTGCTGCCTGATCAGCCCGGTCCTGTTCCGCATCTGGCGGTTACCAGCGGCAAGAACGGCCACATCTACCTCCTCAACCGCGACGCTCTCGGCGGCTACCGGGCGGAGGGAAATCGCAATCCGCAGGTGGTGCAGGAAATCTCCGGGCTCCGAGAGCAGATGGGCACACCCGCATATTGGAATGGTTACGTCTATTTTGGATCGGGAGTCAGCCCCTTCAAAGATTCGATACGAGCCTTCACTATCCATGATGGAATGTTGTCCCATCCCGCGGCTTCGCAAACCCAGGCCGTCTACTCCTTGACTCGCAACACCGTGAGCGTTTCGGCGAATGGCGACAAGAATGGAATAGTCTGGGCGGTGCAGACCGATGCGTACTACACATCCAAGCCACCCGGCCCCGCAATCCTGCACGCGTACGACGCCAGAAACCTGGGACGAGAGTTGTACAACTCCAACCAGCGACTGGCTCGCGATAACCCCGGTCCGGCGTCGAAGTTTACCGTCCCCACCATTGCGAATGGCAAAGTATTTGTGGGGACGGCGAATCAACTGAGCGTTTACGGACTGTTATCGGCGGGGGGTAACTAGCCGGGCCCGACCAAGGCTGCGCGGCTCCGTGGAAAGTGTTTTCATACGCCGCAAAAACGTGACAGGTTGCACTCCGCGTGGGGGCCCAAGCTGTCATGATGATGACATTCGAATCGGGACGGAGTTCTGCCATGGCTTCCAGGCGTTTCCCTGTGTTCATAGTGCTGCTGCTCCTTGCCTGCTTGGTCGGGCCGGCACAGGCTTCATGGGCGCAAGGCTCCGCGGCGCAACCGGCGCAGCAGCGCAAAACCAGTACCCCCTACACCGGCGATCTCTCCATCTTCGAGTCGCCCGGAAGAGACGAAAAGCTTCACATCAATCGCGTGATGGACATTCTCTCTATCGGGCCGGGCAAGACGGTCGCCGACATTGGTGCTGGCTCGGGATGGTTCACCGTACGAGCTGCAAAACGGGTGACGGAGAGTGGGGTTGTCTACGCAGTGGACATTAATCCGGAGGCGGTCCGTCACATCGCGGACCGGGCCAAGCAGGAACATCTGCGCAATGTGAAGACTGTACTGAGCAAAGCTGACAATCCGGAACTGCCTGCCAATACCATCGACTCTGTGCTCTTGCTGAAAACCTATCACGAGGTGGCGAACCCAATTGTGTTGTTGCGCAACTTGCGAACTTCGCTAAGACCCAACGCGCGCGTGGGCATCATCGATCGCGACGGAAACGGCGAGGACCACGGCGTACAAAAAGAGGTGGTCCTGCGTGAAGCGGAGCAGGCGGGCTATCGCTTGCTCGAAGAACATGATGACCTGGTTAAGGCGGACAAGATGGATTACTTCCTGGTGTTTGAGGCGAAGTAACGCGATTGGAACGGACAGGTCCGCGGCACGGGAATTGCTAATGGCTTCACCCGCTGGACGAACTATCAGGCCGGCGATAGCGTGCGCTTCAAGGAGCGGGTCCGCGACATGGGCGACGGCACGAGCGCCCTGTCAAAGTTGCCCGGCGACGTCCCTCAATAAGCCGCAGTACGACAAAGGGACCCGGAGGCTGCAATACGGATTAATTGCTGAAGAAGTGGCGAAGGTCTAACCCCGGCACACCGCCCATGGTCGCCACAAATCTATTTACTCAGAACGATGTTTGGGAGTAGGCTGTTCCCCACCGGAGAGGATCTCGTGAGTTCCCTTGCCGCCGCATCGCCGAAGGAAGAGGAAGCCTTTGCCGCAGCCCGGCCAGCCGACCGCGAATTAGTTCGCTGGCAACGCCGCCTTCTTCCCTTCATGACCGGTTTTGTCGTCGCCATGGCTGCCGTGTTCTTCATCTTCAGCGGACTGCACCTTTACCAGGTTACCGCCTTTATCGAGACCGAGCACGGCCAGAACATCCGGGCACTGATCGAAAGCGAAATCGCGAAGCCCACGTCCGGCAAGCTCACCTCCGATGACGTCACCCAGCACGCCTTGCTCCTTCTGGAAGCGGACACGCTCGACAAGCGCTATCATCAGGCCGGCGCCCTGCTCATGTCGCGCATCTGGAGCCGGCAGCTCGCGTTCATCACCGGAATGGTGATGGCATTTCTTGGCGCTGTCTTCATTCTCGGCAAGTTGAGTGAATCGGCCTCGCAGATTTCCGGAGGGGGCGCGGAGTGGAAGGTCGCCATCACCAGCGCCTCACCAGGAATTATCCTTAGCCTTCTCGGAACCGTGCTGCTGGTCTCATCGCTATACGTTCGCGCCAGTCTTGACATCACCGATGGCCCTGTCTACGTCAATAGATTGCGACGGCCAGTGGTCAGCTCGGGCAACGCCACAACCGGTTCCGCCAAGACCGACGACCCTTCCGGTCCACTTGACCTGGAGGAGCTACAGAGACTCAACCAGCAGACGGGCGCCGCTCCGGCAAAGAAATAGCAAACTACGCGGGGACTTGTATGAAATTCGTCCGGACCGTAACCCTCCTGTTCATTCTGCTGGGAATTCTCTCGGCCGCGGCCGCACAGGACTTGCCGCAGATCGAAGCTGTTTGGCGGCAGACGATCGACGCACTCAGCCGCGGCGACCACCAGAAAGCCAAAGATCTCTTCGCGGACTTCAACCGAAAAGTGCGCGCCTACGCTCGCGCCTACGGCCCCACCTGGCAAATCGAATACCTCGTCGGATCGCTCAACTGCCAGTTCCCTGAAAGCCGGGCCAGCGGAGCCAAGTTCCTCACGGACATTCTGCAAAACAATCGTGGCCTGAACGATGCTGGGGAACTAGAACTGAAGCGCCAGATCGCGGCCTGCACCGCCCCTGCGCCCACCGTCACTCCCCTAGGCGATACCCATTCTGATCTCCCACGCGACCTGGCTGGCGGCGGCTCCGCACACTTCCAGAGCCCCGGCATTCACGCTGACATGAAAGGCGGCTCCGGCTTCAGAGTTGATAACGAATCCGCGGCCGCCATCAGCCCCATACCGGCTTCCGAACTCATGGCGCGCCGCGTCCCACTCTCAGAGCCGCAAAAGGCGCTGGCCGGAGCCCTCGGCCGCCTGCCCGCCGGTTCGACTGGCGCCGTCGTGCGGGAATTTACCGTGACCACCGCGAGTTCGGACCGGTCGGCCGCGATCGGCATTGGCAAGTGTCTCCAGGCCTATACCCCTCCTCTCAAGGGACAGTTCCACATCGAGCCCTCCACTTACATGGTGACGATCTACGCTGCCGACTCTGCTGGGCAGGTGTACGAATACGCCAGCCGCCTACATGGCCTGCAGTTGCCACAAGGGGTCGTCGCGTACTCTGTTCCCGAAGACATGAGTCTTGCAGGTGTCGGCGAGCCGTATGCCTGCGGCTCCATGGCGCACGAACTCGTACACCTGTTGATCAAGAGTAGTTTTCCTGTGAGCCCCGCGTGGCTCGAAGAAGGACTGGCTTCTGAGGTCGCCGTCGCGACACCGGAATCCAACCGTTTCAAATTCTCTTGGAGTTGGCGTGACGACACGCTGAGCCAAGACTTCAGCCGTCGGCCCAGGGTGGCCGAATTGCTGGAAATGCCTTGGACGAGCTTCAGCGCCGCCCGGTTTGGCGATATACCGCGCGTCGCCGCCGTTCAGGCCATGGCCGCCGTTTTCATACGCTATCTCGATTCGAAGGGACTACTCTCGGAGGTTTATTTCGCGGTGCGCGACCAGCACATCAGTCCCGACTTGTCGCAATACAAGAGCTACCGGGAGATCGTCGAAGAAAAACTGGGCAAGAACGTGGAGCAGATCGACGCCGACTTTGCCGAGTGGTTCCAAAAGCAAGAGTCTTCGCGCTCCGAGTTCAGCAGGAGCTCAGGAACCGCTGGTGAATCAAACGCGCCGCAGGTACCATGCGATGTTGCCAACATCGCCGCGCAGCAGACACAACCTAACTGCGAACCACAAGTCATGAATCAGAGGGCGCCCGATCCACCAGTCAAACCCCGCTGAAGCTGGAACCACATGCAGGGATAGCGTCCTCCGCTGTCCTGAAGTTCAATCCGCCAAATCGGCTGCGACTCCGAGGCCACTCCTCCGCTGCTGGGGTGATTGCGCCCGAATCACGGGCTACACCGAAGTAATCCTGCCTCATTCATGAGCCACTGAGCCGTAGGACGACCTTCAATCCTTCCACCTGACCTTCCAAGTCCCGCGCACGAGAGCAATTTCCCTACCGATGAACAGACCTTGGACAAGTTGCCGTTCAGCCACGCACGTAACTCTCTCTGGGAACGGTGCTACACTCAACGGAATAAGCGTGAGGCTTCGCTTGTCCACCTGTCCACATTTATTCCGGTCCCATCCCAACCTCAGCGATGAAGCGAACCGCAATATCGTGCAGTCGGAAATTGAAGGGGGCGTGTTCCTCAATGACCTGCCACCCGCGACCGTGCTGGAGATTCAAACCCAGCATCACTGTTACCTGGTAGTCCTTCTGAGCGACAACAACGCGCTTATCTCAGGACATCCCCAGTACTGCCCAGAACCAATCCTGGTGGCCATTGCGGGTTCGACCTGGGGAGGTTCCATGCTGAAACGGCGCTTCGTCGGTCGCGGTATGCACCTGGAGTTTTGTCATCCGGAGTACCCGACACCGATTGTCACGTCAACTATCCAGGAAATCCGGGAGCCGCAGGGGGTGCAGGTCCGAGATCAATGCGCTGGCGTGGATCGCTACGGATACAACTTCCGAGAAGATGGGCAAACCGCAAGGGCCCACAGAGTAGGAAATATTGAATGAAACAGGCTGTTGGCCGGTACGTCGTGTCGTTTCAAGCGGAGCCTTTTCACAAAGGGACGCGCTACCACTGGATGATTTGCTGGGCGCAGAATCCCGACGAATTAGTGTCTTGGGGACATGCCCCTACGCAAGAACTCGCTGAGATGGCAGCACAGAACGAAGTCAAAGACCTATCTTCGGGGCGGACTCAGGGTGGACGGGTGACCAACACGAGCAAGTCCGCCACTCACTAACGCTGATTGGCACTTCCGAGCCGAGTCCAGCGAGCGTCTAGCTAGACATCCTTCAGTTGGTTCTCATCCATTCCGAAATAGTGGCCCAGTTCGTGGATGACCGTTCGTCGGATTTGCTCCCGGACTTCTGCCTCGCTGGAGCAGACGGCTTCGATGTTCTTCTGGTAAAGCACGATGTGATCAGGTCCGATTGGCAGCACACTAACTCTGAAACCGCTCTAACGGCCCGCTCTACCGCTTGCCACCGCGCTTTGGCGGTTTCCGCTTTGGCGATTTCGCTTTCGGCTTCCGCTTCGTCGGTTTTGGTTTCGGTTTTGGCTTCGGTTTTGGCTTCGGTTTTGGCTTCGGCTTCGGCTTCGGAGCAGGAGGCTGGGGTGTAGGCGATGGCGGCGTCGGTGGAGGCGCAGTCGTGCTTGTCTTCAGCGTTTGCAGAATGCCGGCGCCATTGGGACTGCCCCAACCTGTGCAGGCATCCCATCCCGGTCCGGCGTTGAAGTCGCCGTTATTGCCGGACGTGATGTCGCGAAAAGTTCCCGCCTGGCCGGCGACGGTTTGATACAGATTCGGGTTCAGGTAGCCCACGGGATTGCCCAGCGACTGATTCAAGAGCGCAAGTAGGGCCGCCCACAGCGGCGCCACCGCGCTGGTCCCGCCGACGGTGAAGCTCGATCCGTCGGCCTGAACTTGATAGCCGGTTGCGGGATCGGCATCCCCGGCGACGTCGGGCACGCCGCGCCCGTTGAAGTTGCCCGGGTTCTTCGAGGGCGGCACGTTAGCGTTCGCCTGCCAAGTGGGAATGGCGAAGGTATCACTCACTCCGCCGCCGGTTGCGCCGCCGCTGGGCCCGTCATTCCAGACGACTTCGCTGGAGATCGAGCTGCCGCTGACGCTGAGGCTGGTGCCGCCGCAAGCCAGCGAGAATGGGCTCGATGCCGGAAAGTCCACGTGGTCCTGGCCGTCACCCACGCCATCGTCCGATCCATTGTCGCCACAGGCGACACACACCGTGACGCCCATTGCCGATGCTGCTTGCAGCGCGCTGTTGTAGCTTTGGAGAGACTGCGCCGTCCAACTCGATTCGGGGCCGCCCCAACTGATGGAGATCACCGAAGGCTTGTTGACCGTGTCGGTCGAGGCCTGGTTGATGGCATCGAGGAAGCCGGCGTCGGTGTTGGGAGCAAAGTAAACGACGATGCTGGCGCCCGGGGCCACAGCGCCCGCCACCTCGATGTCGAGCATGACCTCGGTGTCCGGACCGTTGATGTCGCCGGTGGGCTGGTTTTGCGCGCCATCCACCGACACAGCTACCACCGAAGGAGCGGGAGAGATTCCCAGTCCCTGGAAGTAGGTCTGGAGATCGGACTGGGTGAAGCCACCGCCAAGCTCGATGATGGCGATGGTCTGGCCCGTGCCGTTGGTCCCCGTGGGAAAGTTGTAGGCCTTGGCAATCTGCAGCGGGGTAAAGGAAGTGGCGGCGGCTGCCACAGGCGCGATTGCGTTATGCGGGTTTGCCAGCCGAAAATGCGTCTCCGCCTGCGGCCGATTATCCAGTCCATGGACGCTGCGAACAATGTTCCTGAGCTCGGTCGGAATACTGACCGCGCCGGTGCGCCCGCGATAGGCGCCGCCCTCATATTCGTACCTCGCCAGAGGTGCCTGGAAGGCTTTGGCGAAGGTGGCACACGTACCGGTCAACATAATGGTTCGCGCCGCCAGATTCACCTGGGCGACCGCCAATCCGAGGGCGGAAGCGAAGGCCTGTACCTTCTGAACGTCGGCCGGGTTGGCGCCATAACGGGCCTCATACTCGCCCTGCGAGAGACGCTTCCCGCTGGCGATGACATCGGCCAAAGATGGCTGCTTCTTCCCCGAGGCCCGAGGTCGCAGCGCCAGGGTGACCTGCATCACTTCGTTGGGATCGAGCGATCCTGCCTGGGTCGCGCCCGGCATCGGCTGGCGCTCGCTGCCCGGAAGCTTCACGTACTTGTCGAAAGCCATAGTGTGTTCCTCAAGGATTGTCAGATAACGCGATTGTTATTCACGGCTCTTAACCGGAATTTCCGATTTAGCTCCCAACAGCCCCACACTATATACCCCGCGACGGAGTCGAGTGCACTATTTCTTCTTTGGCTGGGCCCAGGGCTCGGGACAGGATTTGAACCCCCGACCCCTGGGACCTGTGGTTGATCTGCTGATTCACTGCAACCTAATTCAATGCCATTTGAAGATCGCGGGTCGGGTTCCCATTTCGCAATTCTTTCACGTCACCAGCCAGCCGCCCTGAAAGTTGCAACACATCCCTCTATTCACTATCCATTGCCCACTATTCACTGGTTTTTCACGTTTCCAGCGTGTATCGCGTAGCCGCGAGCCGATACATTCTCCGCCAGACCAGGCGGTTCACGGTCACCACCACAAGCGCCATCACGATGGTGGAAGCCAGCAGCAGATCGAAGTTACCGGCATCCGAGGCGCGTGAAATCGTCGCGCCCAAACCGACGGTCGTGAACGTCTTGTCCTTAAGCCGAAAGTATTCGGCCACGATGCTGGCGTTCCAAGCGCCGCCGGAAGCCGTCACCATACCCGTGATCAGATAGGGAAAGATGCCGGGCAGAATCAGCTTGCGCCAGCGTTGAGCGCGATTGAACTTGAACAGGTCAGAGGCTTCCTTCAGATCAGTGGGAATCGCCATGGCGCCGGCGATTACGTTGAACAGGATGTACCACTGTGTTCCCAGCAGCAGCAGCACGATCGACCCCAGCCCCAGGCCGCCGCCAATCCTGATCAGCACCAGCAATACGATAGGAAACAGCGCGGTCGCCGGCACCGATGCGGCGATTTGCGCCAGCGGCTGCGCAATGCGCGCCAGTTTGGGATTGAAGCCGATCGCCACTCCCGCGGGAATTGTCCACGCCGCTCCAATAACCAGCGCCGCCACTACGCGGAGAAATGTCGCTCCCGCGCCGGTTAGTAGTTCGCGGTACTCCGAGCCATCCAAGCCGGTCAGCATGGCGATGGCTTTGGTCACGGCATACAACACAGCGAGTACGACAATCGCGGCGATGGCGCGACCGGTCCACACCTTCCACGGCACTGGCGCAGCATCTTCCGCGCTGTCATGCTGCCGGACGAAATGCATCGCCAGCCGCTCTTGCAACGGTCTAATCACACGTTTGCGCAGCCGGATCAATCCTCGCGAGCCCTGAATGACATTGAGGAACCAGGAGTGTGGAACGTCGGCGCTCTCGACCTGTTCCATCTTGAACTTCTCGGCCCAAGCGATGACCGGTCGCCACACGATCTGATCGAGCAGCACAATCACCAAGATCATGACTCCGAGGCCCCAGAAAATGGCTTGGGTGTCGCCCGCGCTGGCCGCCGTTTGCAAGTAGGAACCTAGCCCCGGCAGACGGAAGTCGCGCGCGCCTAGCACGAACATCTCGCAGGCCATCAGAAAGAACCATCCGCCCGCAACCGACATCATCGAATTCCACACGAGGCCGATGGCAGCGTACGGCAGTTCGAATTGGGTGAAGCGCTGATACCAATTGAAGCGATAGATCTTGGCGGCCTCGCGCATGTCGCGCGGGATGCTCTTCAGCGAGGAATAGAAGCTAAAGGCCATGTTCCACACCTGCCCGGTGAAAATCAGCAGGATGGCCCCCATCTCGACCCCGATCTGATGATGGGGAAACAACGCCACCATGGCCAACATCACTCCCGGCAAAAAACTAAGCACAGGAATTGACTGCAGAATGTCGAGCAGCGGAATCATGATCCGCTCGGCCTTCGGGTTATACGCCGCGACGTAACCGTACACCAGCGTGAACGCAAGCGAAAGAACGTAGGCCACCGCGATCCGCAGCAGCGAGTAAGCCGCGTACATTGGTAGCTTGGTGGGATCGCGTGAAATCTCAATGTGAGGATTAAACGGTCCGAGCCAGGTCCGTCCCAGTAGAAGGATGACGTAGAAAACCGACAACCCTGCGGCAAAGATCACGAAGTCAGTTAGTACCGACCAGGTTTGCGCCGGCAGCAACGACCACGGGCCCTTGCCCAATATCCGGATAGGCTGCCAGGTACCGCGCGCCATCAGCGATTTCCTAGCGAGGGAACCGTATCCGCCTCTTCATTGTGGAACAGCCGCTTGGATTCAGAGTCGTAGTCGAAGATCTCCGCGTACCGGCCCCAGTTCAGTGCGGTCTCGAATTGGCGCTCCACCTCATCGGCGCTGAAGTGTTCGTCGAGTATATCGCGGAAGAATTCCTCCCCGATCGCATGGTCGCGTTTGGCGTGCAACGTATTCTCGATGAGCCGCAGAAGCGCGATATGGTCCAGTGCCGCCTTGCGGAAGATAGCCTTTTGTCCCTGGATATCGGCCTCTCCGAAGGCCCGGCCCTCCGGCGTAATCGTGACATCGCCTTCCTGCAGGACCGCAAATCCCAACATGACGGAGGCGTCCACGATGGGAAGAAGATCGTCCACGTCCATCGACAGTTGATCGGCCAGTTTGTAGAGGTCTTCGGAACCGTTGCGATCGGTGAGCAACTCCATGAAGCCGGCAATCCCTCCCGGACGGGCGTGGGGCAGCATTTGGAATTTGGTGCGCGTACGGGGCTGGCCATCTGCGGATTGCCCGGCGGTCTTGCCGGGTATAACAGCTTCTTCTTCCGGACGTGTCAGGGTCTTGTAGATGTAATCCACATAAGCCAAAAAGTGCGGTGACTTACGGTCGCGATACTGCGGAATATCAATTTCGAAGTCCGAACGGATGCGCCCGGGATTTCGGCCGAGCACGATCACACGGTCCGCCAGCAAAACGGCTTCTTCGATGTTGTGGGTCACGATGAAGATGGCGGTGGTCGGCATCTTCTTGTTGAGCCATAGCTCAAGCAACTCGGAGCGAAGATTTTCGGCGGTTAGAACATCGAGCGACGAGAACGGCTCGTCCA
>Ga0097691_1002477_pt1 | contig 12267 bp, 7 predicted proteins | sample NGESurdeep072012_8_FD_72858 | JGI IMG/M metagenome (GOLD analysis project Ga0097691, IMG submission 72858) | Arctic peat soil microbial communities from Barrow, Alaska - NGEE Surface sample 210-1 deep-072012 | ecosystem: Environmental > Terrestrial > Soil > Wetlands > Peat ...
TGGTGGGCGAGCCAACATTCCAATACAACAATGCCGAGCTATGGGCGGCAAGGTGTGGGATGGTGACCGCGGCTGTGCCGGAATCAAACGACATGCCTGCGGGCAGGTTGAGTGTGACTTGCACGTCATGGGCGGCGATGGCGCCTTCGTTGAAAGCTTCGATCGATACGCTCGCGTGACCTCCGCTGGGGAAGTTTTGCGGTGCGAGATTCAGGCGGAGCGCTGGAGCGGCGGAGGCAAAGCCGTTTTCGGTGGCGAGCGCGTACGGCTCCACAGCCGAAAACCCACTGCACACGGCGGCGACCCGCAAAACGACGCCGGCCCTTTCCTGCGCAATCACCTGCTCCACGTTATCCGCGGTGCTAGTAGAGGAAGCCAACAGGGAACCGTCCGCTTCGTTGTAGGCAAACAAATCAAGATTGTTGAGGGCCAGCGCTCCGCCGGGGCAGCTGTAGCTGTTGTATGGATGGCGGTTCCAAACGAGGGTAGCTTTGCCGGGATTGCCGACGGTACTGCCGGCGTACAGGTGAGCACTTCCGGCGCCGCCAGCGGTTACGGAATCGAGGAAAACCGCCTTGCGGTGCTGGTAGGCGCTGGCGATATCGAGATAGCCCCAGCCCCAATGCGAATCCCACCCGGTATTTCCGCCACGCAGTTCGGCGGTGTTGATGAGCACCGCTTTCAACGATCGCGGATCCAGGAGCGCGGGAATATTTTCGGCGGCGGCTGCGTTCAGCAGCAGGGCCATCGCGCCTGCGACATGGGGCGCCGCCATACTGGTGCCGGTCTTGAATGCAAATTGCGAGCCGGTCTCCCAGGTGTAGTTTGCGGACTGGATATAGGTACCCGGAGCTGAGATGTCCGGTTTCTTCCGCCCCCCGGCAGTCGGACCGTAGGAAGAAGAGGAGAAGATGGAATCATCGGAACGGCTAAGCGAGGTCTTGTCGTCGACGTTGGCGACGCTCATCACGTTGTAGGCGATGGCGGGCGACCAAAGGGTGTTGGCGCCACCGTTGGCGGCGTCGTTGCCCGCGCAAATGGTAACCGCCTGGTCTTTTGTATCTACGGTCGTGTCCCACGCCTGCGCCTGCGCATCGTCGTCGCAGGAGTACTTAACGTTGCTGCCGTCGCAGGTATAAGGGGTCCCATAACTCATGTTATAGATGGAGATGGCCGGGGTATCACTCACGGCCTGCTGAACGTCGGCCCAGCGCGTGGAAGGTGTACTACTGCACGACGACTTGTAACCGGTCTTCAGATTGAAGAGTTCAGCGCCGTTCGCCACTCCCTTGCAACCGGCGCATTGCGAGGCGCCGCGGCTAAACACAATACCGGCCACGTGGGAGCCGTGTCCCTGGCGGTCGTCCGCATCGGCCTGATCAACGTAGCAGGAGTCGACCGCCTGAGCAGACGACAGGTACACGGCCGAATGCGCGACGACGCCGTTGAAGGCCGGGTTGGAGAGGTCGACGCCGGAATCCAGGATGCCGACCTTGACGCTGGTCCCATATTCGCCCGCATTCCAGAAGGAGTTCGCGCCAACGGCGGGAACGCTGACGTCCAAGCCGCCCTGCATGGGGATGTCTTCGACAATTTCGCGTACCTGAGGAAGCGCAGCGAGGCGCTGTAGTCCAGATGCGGGGACGATTGCCACCACATCGGCGACAGAGAGCGCATGGTACAAGACCCTACCGTTTACATCATTTACGGCGGCGGTAACGGCGAAGTCGTCGGCGGAGAGCAGTTGCGCAGCGCGGCTGGCGACCTCGATGCGCATAGCTGCGGCGTCGGCAAGCAGATCGAGAGTGCGCGAGGGACGCCGTCCCGCGGTTCGGCTGGCGCTTGCTTCCGCACCGGCGCGATACAGAGCCGCTGGATTCAACATGAGATGGACGATGACTAATTCGTCCGGCGAGGTGGCGTTGCGGGCCGCCAGCGAATCGGCAAGTTTAGGACGAGCAGGGGGTAGACCCTGGGCATGAAGAGCGACCGACGCCAGGAGCAGCAGGACGAGAGGGCGTAATGGAAGCAACCTTTTCACTTGGCGCTTGGAAGTTAGCGAAATCGAACCTCGCCTGCAAGGAAAAAACTCCGCCTGCCGGGGGTGGTAGAATACGCTCTTTCGCGGAATGGACTTTTTCGTTTGACGGACAACGTGAGTGCCTGACCAATCGAATGCCAACACCGTCGTGACCTACGCTGACGCCGGTGTGGACCTCGAGCGAGCCAAGAGGGCCAAACAGCGCATCAAGTACCTGGCGCACAAGACCTTCACCAAGAGCGTGTTGAGTGAAATTGGCAGTTTTGGCGGCATGTTCGCGCTCGACAAGAAGAAGTACAAGGACCCGGTGCTGGTCGCCAGCGTGGACGGGGTGGGCACGAAACTGAAGGTCGCGTTCGAGATGAACCTGCACCACACGGTCGGCGCCGACCTGGTCAATCATTGCGTCAACGACATTGCCGTGCAGGGCGCGGCACCGTTGTTTTTCATGGACTACTTCGCCACCGGCAAGCTCGATCCGGAAGTCGCGGAAAAAGTGGTGACCGGGATCGCCGAAGCCTGCAAGCACAACGGCTGCGCGCTGATCGGCGGCGAGACCGCGGAAATGCCGGGCTTTTACGAGAAGGGTGACTACGACCTGGCGGGATTCATCGTGGGCATCGTGGAGCGGGAGAAGGTCATCACCGGCAAGCAGGTCGCGCCCGGCGATGTGCTGGTCGGGCTGGCATCGAACGGTCTCCACACCAACGGCTACGCGCTGGCCCGCAAGCTGCTGTTCGGTATCGCGCGCTACTCGCCGGAAACGTACGTCAACCAGATCAAGAACAAAGTCGGCAACGAGCTGATGCGCACCCACAAGAGCTACTGGCCGGTGGTCAAGAAACTGGTGGACGCCGAGGCCGTTTCCGCGATGGCGCACATTACCGGCGGCGGCATCACCGGGAACCTGCCGCGCGTGCTTCCCAAGGGCACGGCCGCGGTGATCGACATGGGGTCCTGGCCCATACAGCCCGTGTTTACTCACCTTCAACACCTGGGCAATATCCCGCAGGACGAGGTCTTCCGCACCTTCAACATGGGTATCGGGATGATCCTGGTGGTTCCGCCGAAGAAGTTCGCCAAAGTGCAGAGCGTTCTCGAACGCGCCGGTGAAAAGGGCTACACGATCGGACGGATCGTGAAGGGCGACCGGAAAGTCATCTACTCGTAGTTCGCTGCGTTGGTTTGCAGGCCCGCATACGCCTGAGGTGCACCCCAAATACCTTTGCGGAGTCGATTGATTGTTCAGCCGGGTATTCAAGGCATTCCAATATCGCGATTTTCGCCTCATGTGGTTCGGGGCCTGCACTTCCAGCATTGGCACGTGGATGCAGCTCGTCGCCCAGGGATGGCTGATCTATCGCCTCACCCACTCCGCCTTCCTGCTCGCACTCGACCAATTCCTTAGTGGTATCCCCATCTTCCTTTTCTCCCTGGTCGGTGGGGTGATCGCCGATCGCGTGGAACGCCGCCGCATCCTGTTGGGCTCGCAGTGGGTGCAGATGGCCACGGCGACGACGCTCACGGTCCTTGTCGCCACGGGACTGGTGCATGTGTGGCATATCCTCTGCCTCTCATTCGTCAGCGGCCTCGCGCAGGCATTTGGCGGTCCGGCGTACCAGGCGCTGATTCCCACGCTCGTCAAACGGGAAGACATGCCCAACGCGATTGCGCTGAATTCGATCCAGTTCAACCTGGCCGTGACGGTAGGCCCGGCGCTGGCGGGACAAGCATTGGCGAAGCTGGGAGAAACGTGGTGCTTCGGCTTGAACGCAGTTTCGTTCCTGGCGCCGATTATTTCGCTCTCGATGATCACGACCCGCTTTCTGCCGGTCAAGACCACCGAATCCATCTTTACCAGTTTCAAGAAAGGTATTTCTTTCACTCGCAAGCAGCCGGGAATGGAAGCCCTGATTCTTCTTGCCTTCTTCATGACCTTCCTGGCCATGCCGATGCGCACCTACCTTCCCGTCTTCGTGAAGGACATCTTCCACCGGGGCCCGGCGACCTATGGCAACCTGCTTTCGCTGATGGGCATAGGCTCGATCTGTGGGTCACTGGGAATTGCCGCCGCCGGAAACTTCAAAGGCAAGGGACGGGTGGCTTTAGGCGGCCTCGCCCTGCTGGGGGCGGGAATCTCAATGTTTGCGTTTTCAAAGGCACTCCCGGTGAGCGGCGCGGCGATGGTGATAGTCGGGGCGGCGATGATGGCAGTCTTTGCGACCGTGAACTCGCTGGTGCAGTTGATCACGACGAACGAAATGCGCGGACGAGTGATGAGCGTGTATAACTTCGCCTTCCGCGGTGGCATGCCAATGGGGAATCTGGCGACAGGATGGCTGGTGCCGCTATTCACCGCGCCGGTCGTGCTGGGAATCAACGGACTCCTGCTGATCGCCGTCGCGCTCTACTTCTTCCTCGTGCAGCGGAGAATCGCCGCGCTGTAAGGGTGTGCGGGCGGGCGCAACGTTAGTTATAAATCCTTTGGCACCGAAGATCGGGAACCGCCGACATCTGCTAACAGCGGGCAGATGTGCGGCACCGGGCATGAGCGGTAGCCATGATGCGAAACCGTCGATAATTCGCCTTAGCGTAAGTTACGGGCCGACGGGCGAATAAACGGCGCACACTTACGATATGTGCTGTTATCACTCATCGACGTTGCCTTTTGATCGCACACTTGTTCCCATGCACCATCGACGCAACGACCAATACGACGCCATCACTTGATTTGTTAATCATTTACGTTGTTTTACCCAGCCATATAACGGATGCTGAATCGGCGTTAGTGTCCCGAAGGTGTCCCGAACGATTGCGGGAGCAACAGGATTGCGTGGAGGCTTAGCCTTGGCTCTCAATTCACTCTCACACGCGCCACATCTCAAGAAATCATTGTCGAGGCGCTGAAGAGTATCTCGCCGCCGTTGGAGGGAGTCGATACTCATAAGGGGCTGTAACCGATTGAAGTTTATTGGTAGAGCTCCGCCAGCGTCGTAATGTCGCTGATCACGAGTATTTCCCCAGATAGCAACCGTATCGCGCTGCCTTCTTTTCGACTAAACGCGGGGCTACCCACGATTTCCCAAGTGTTGCTCGCCGGGTCAAAAACCTCGGCGGTTTCGCCGGCAACCAGTACCTTGCCATTGGGCAGCAGCGCGGCAACGTGGGTCCAATAGGAGAAATTCATATTCGACGTAAACGTGAACTGTCCAGTGGCGACGTCAAAGATTTCCGCTGTGTTGGTGGTGGTGCTGCTGCTACAAAATTGAGAGTCGTTGCCGCAGCCGCCGGCGAGCAGCACGCGGCCGTCGGCAAGTAAGGTAGCACTGTTCATCCTACGACCCATGTTCATGCTGCCGGTTGGCGTGACGGTCGAGGTCGCGGGATCATAAATTCCGACTTCAGCAGAACCGAAGGGTCCGCGCCATGCAGTGAGCAACACGCGACCATCTTTTAGAAGGACGCCGGCAGTACTCGTCGTACCCATTCCAGGAATGGCGTCGAATGTACCGGTGGAAGGATCATACTGCTCTCCGTTGTTCATTAGCACCTTCCCGGTGAGGAGCCGCGTCGCCCATCCCTTGTACCCGTACCCCAGCATATCGCCGGTCGGGGTGAAAGTTCCCTTCGCGGGATCGAACAGTTCCGCACTGCTAAGGTAGACCGGGTCCAATCCCCTTGGCCCGCCATAGGTACCGCCCCAGCCGCCGGCAAGGAGTACGCGGCCGTCGGCAAGCAACGTCGCCGTATGACCCGAGCGCGGACGGTAGGCCGGGACATAGGTAAATGTGCCCGACGACGGGTCATACAATTCCAAGCTGTTGTTGGGCGCGACATCCTCACCGCCGCTGACAAGGACTCTGCCGTCTGCAAGGAGGGTTGCGGCAGCGTCCCGCCGAAATTGGGACATGCTGCCCGTCGGGCGGAATCCGGTGGAGACCAATGTGACGGTCACAGTCGCGCTCTTACTCGGGTCAAGAACTGAAGTTGCGACTAGGTGCAAAGTGGCAGCACCGGCAAATGGGCTTGGCGCGATGTAGTCGGCCTCATACCCCTGGTAACGCAAAACAAAGCTGCCCAACGGTCCTTCCTGAACTGACCACGTGACTGCCCGGTTATTAGCCCAGACACTCGCCCTGAGCGGCACCAGTCCACCCGGGCCCTTTACGCTGCTCTCGGGTGTAATGCTGATCGTGAGGGGCGCAACGTTTACCCACACCACACTGGACTTAGACGGGTCTGCATTGCTCGTGGCGACAAGGTGGTACGTTCCCGATGTCTGCGGCGCGGTGTATTGGCCGGCGGCGGTTATTGACCCTCCAACGGCGCCTTCCTGAATCGACCAAGTCACGGTTGTGTTCTCACTGCCAGCCACCGCCGCTGTGAACGAAATGGTTTCACCGAACGCCCCTATAAAGCTGCAACAAGGATTAATTGAGACTGCCACGACAGAAATAACGGAGATCGACGCTTGCGCGCTGACGCTGCTGTCCCACGAACTCGTAGCTACGACGTGATAAGTGCCACCGGTCAGAGGCGCGGTGTAAACGCCGGCCCTGGTAATCACGCCGCCCGCAGCGCCCTCCAGGACTGACCATTTGACGCCGGTATCGGCCGTGCCCGTCACCGCACTGGTGAAAGTGATGGTCGAGCCGCCGTTCACACTCGCGGTCCCGGGCGAAACAGTGAGCGACAGGGCAGGCACAGTCACGGTGGAGGTGGCGGTCTTCGACGGGTCAGCTTGACTGGTGGCGATCACATGGTAAGTTCCCGCAATCGCCGGAGCGAGATAGACTCCGCTGGTATTGACGGTCCCGCCTGTAGTTTCCTGCACGCTCCAACTGACGGCAGTATTGTTGCTGCCGGAAACAATCGTCACGAACTGGTACGTCGCGCCTTGCGAAACCGTCATCGACGTGGGCGTGATGGCAATAGCGACGACGACGTTCGCATGGTCAATGACGCTGGATGTAGTGGTACCACCGCCGCAAGAGATCAGACCCAGTAGGAGTACCTCGGATATGAGCAAACGCCCGCGCTTCATTTTGACCTCGCGGTCTAAGAGTAGTTATGGTCTGAGTCTAAGCCGCCGTGAGGACATTGCGACGAGTTTCCCGTGTTTCCACTCCGAGGCAAGTTCAAAACGGGAATACGGAGGAATAGCGAGTCCCGATGAAATCGTCGCCCTCTTGGACTGCTGGCGGCGTCTCGGCCGAAGCGACCGTGGACGAAAATCGAACGCCCACACATCGCGCAGCAGATACCCCGATGGTGAGGAGGTGGAGCGGCGCGATGTGTGGAGCACGCGGCTGTTATTAACCGCCGTGTACCGAAACCATGCAGGCGTATGTACGTTTCTGCAATGAGGGCACATCCACGTGGGAACTCGTTCGGGTGCAGGGAAGCATCAGTCGATTCGCAACGGCGATTATCAAAGCCCAAGGAATGCGTTTCACGCAGTCTTTTTAGCATGGTTCGCCAGTGTAACTGTCGTGAATGTATGGTCCGCCGCGCGCCTGCAAAGGAGAAGCTCGAAGAAGAAAGCCAATCTGCCGCAAATGTATCCTCTTGTCGAGGATCAACGGCGCACAGTAGCCCAGCTGCGCTCAGGAGCATTCAATGAGTGATAAATCGCCTTATCGTAAGTTACGCCCGAATCGGCACCCCTCTATGCGCCGCGTTGGACAATCTGAACAGTCCTAGCGCATCATCGCTGCATGAAGCAGCTGCAAGTTCCTCTTCAAATTCCGGGCCGAGAAGTGGTTATTGAATGGTTCGGCGAGTGGCCGAGTTTTCACGACGCGGAAATAGTTGCGCTCAGACTGGCCCGCTCGGGAAGCTCACTCTTGCAGGTGTATCCCTACTATCCGAGGAAACCAGCGACAGTGAACTTCATTTTTGACGAAGTAACCGATGTCGAACTATCAGACTTCAGCGTGCAGAACGTCATCATCGGCTTGGACATTGAGCAAGTGACCGACCAGACAAAAAGCGATGCAATCCGTGTGACATTGGGCCCGTGCTTCGGGTTGAGTGGCCGGATTGATGCGAAGCGACTTCGGCTTGAAGTGGTGCCGGGCAAGTGTCCAGATAGCGTAAGTCAATGGTGAGGACGATTTCGGGGCGATAACGAGTGATAAATCCACATATCATAAGTTAGCGCCCCTCGGCTCTACGGCCGCTTATACCCCGGCCCCCTCAGCACCTTTCCCGGCAGCGCATCCGTCGCCTTCCCGTCGCTAATCACCGCCATGCCGTTCACCAGCACGTAGTCCATTCCCACTGACAACTGGTTGGGTTCCTCGAACGTCGCCTTGTCCGTGACCTTCTCCGGATCAAACACGACCACATCGGCCCACATGCCCTGCTTGAGCACGCCACGGTCGGTCAGGCGCATGCGCTGCGCGGGCAGGGCGCTGAATTTGCGGATCGCCTCCTCCAGCCGCAGCTTCTTTTCCTCGCGGACGTACTTGCGGAGGACGCGCGGAAAGGTTCCGTACGCGCGCGGGTGCGGATGCTCCTTGCCCAGCAGTCCATCGGGCGCGGTGCCCTGCGAATCGTTGTCCACCGACGTCCACGGCTGCATCAGCGCCATGGCGACGTCCGGCTCCGACATCGCGAACACCGCCACCATGGTGAATCCCTGGTCCTCGATAAGCAGGTCGAAGGCGGCGTCGATCGGGTCCTTGTTCCACATGTGCGCGACCTCGGTCAGGCGCTTGCCTTGCAGCGGGAGCAACTTCGGGTTCTGCACCACGGCGATGAGAAAGGCGTCGGGGCCGGGGGCCTCCTGCCACTCGTTGTCCCAATCGGATTTCGGGTCTTCCATCTCGGCGCGGATTTTGGCGCGCGTGGCCGGGTCCTTGAGCCGCTCGATCATCCTGGCGTCGCCGCCGTCGTGGGCCCAGGGCGGAACGATGGCGGAGAACGAGTTGAACCACGCGGGGTAGGCGTAGGTGTCGGCGGAGATGTCGATGCCAGAGGCGCGCGCAGCCTCGATTTTGGCGACGATCTCGGGCATGCGTCCCCAATTCGGTTTGCCCGCCGCCTTCAGGTGCCAGACTTCGACAGGGATCTTCGCCTCGCGCCCAATTTGAATGGCTTCGTCGAGCGCCTTCAACACACCGTTGCCTTCGTTGCGCATGTGGGTGGCGTACATGCCGTCTCGACGTGCGGCGGCGGCCACCAGCACGGCGATCTCCGCGGGGCGTGCGTGCAACCCGGGCGCGTAGATCAGGCCCGTCGAGACCCCGACCGCCCCGGCGTCCAGCGCCTCGTCCACGTGCGCGACCATCCCGACCAGCTCGGCATCGTTCGGCGCCCGGTTGTCGGGCCCCAGCACCGCGGCGCGCACCGTGCCATGCCCGACTAGGAAGGCCACGTTCGGCCCGAGCGGCTGGCGCTCCACCTCGTCCAGGAAGCCGGCGAACGTGGTCCAGGCGGGGTCGAGCGTGAGCCCGCGCAGGTCCGCGTCGAGCAGCGCCCGCGCCGGCGGCGTCAGCGGGGCGAAGGTGTACCCGCAGTTGCCCGACAGCTGGGTCGTGTACCCCTGCCGCAGGTGGCTGGCGAGGGCGCCGTTGAGCAGCACCGACCCGTCCGAGTGCCCGTGCGGGTCCACGAACCCCGGCGCAACGACGTGGCCCTTCGCATCGATGACCATCGCCACATCGTTCGCCGCGACCGCCGACAGGTCCCCGACGGTCGTGATCCGGTCGCCCGTGATGCCGACGTCTGCCGGACGTCCGGGCGCACCGGTGCCATCCACGAGCAGCCCGCCGCGGATGAGGAGGTCGAACGCCATCGCGGGGATCGTAGCGGGCCAGGTGACCTGGAGGTCGCTCCCGGCCGCAACGACCGCCGCCCGACGTCCTGCCTGCCAGGGCGCGAGCTCGAGCTTCGGCGCCTCGCCGACCTCGCGGGCGTGAGCCCCAAAAGCCCGGATCCACCGAGCCCCTGAGTTGATTCACGGTCCGGGACAGCAGAACAGGTGCCCTGCTGATCGGGAATGATGGTGTTGCGACACAACCATCGACCCGAACAAGCGGAGCACCTGCAGGATGCGATCTTCCCACAGCCTCGACCGCCTCGACGTCGCGTTCGACGGGACGCAACTGGTCGCTGACGCGGGACTCCTCCTGCCGGCCACGCTCGCCCAGCACCTGGGCGTCAAGGAGCTCGTCGAGGAGTACCTCGACCTCGGGAAGAAGCCCGGTGCTCCCAACAGCGGCGACAAGCTCATGACCCTCGTGATGTCGGCGCTCGCGGGCGGTGACTGCATCGATGATGCGGCCGCGCTGCGGGCCGGCGGCACGCACAGGATCCTCGGCTTCACGGTGAAGGCGGCATCGACCCTGGGCACGTTCCTGCGCAGCTTCCGCTGGGGCCATGTCCGCCAGCTCGACGCCGTCAGCCGGCATCTCCTCGCCCGGGCCTGGGGAGCAGGAGCCGGTCCCGGGACGGCGCCCTTCACGATCGACCTCGACTCGACGATCTGCGAGACGTACGGTCTCAAGAAGGAAGGCGCGCTCCATCACGGGTACACCAAGGTGCGCGGCTATCACCCGCTGCTCGCGGTGGCGGCGGACACGGGCGATGTCCTCATGGCGCGCCTGCGCGAGGGACGGGCGGCCACCGTCCGGGGTGCCGCCCACTTCCTGCACGAGACGGTCGGGCGGGTGCGCGCAGCCGGCGCGGCCGGCGAGCTCACCATGCGCGCGGACAGCGGCTTCTATGCCCACGCCGTCGTGGCGACCTGCCGGGCGATGGACGTCCGCTTCTCCATCACCGCCCGGTTCCACGGCCACAAGCTGCGGAACCTGATCGAGGCGATCCCGGAGTCGGACTGGACCCCGATCCCGTACTGGATCGAGGGTGGGGCCGATGTCGCCGAGCTCACCTGGACGCCGTTCGCCGACGAGCGCGACGCCGTGCCCGTCCGCCTGATCGTGCGCCGGGTCCGGCCCAAGGAGGGCTCCCAGCTCGCGCTCCTCACGCTCTACGACTACCACCCCTTCATCACCGACCGGGCAGGTGACATGCTCACCCTCGAGGCCGACCACCGCCGGCACGCGGAGATCGAGAACGCGATCCGCGATCTCAAGTACGGGATGGGCCTGAACCACCTGCCGTCGGGCAAGTTCGCCGCCAACGCCGCCTGGCTCGCGGTCCAGGTGATCGCCCACAACCTCGCCCGCTGGACAGGCAGGCTCGGGCTCGGTGCGGGCATCGTCACGGCCAAGACGCTTCGGCGGCGGCTGTTCGGCCTGCCCGGCCGGCTCACCCGCTCGGCTCGCAGGCTCACGCTCCACCTTCCGGTCGACTGGCCCTGGGCCGCCGAGTTCGCGGCCGCCCTCGCGAGACTTCGGGCGCTCCCGCTGCTCGCCTGACCGACCCGCCGTCCCGTGGCCGCGCCGGGGGCCGGCGTCAGCGCGGGCAGGACATGGCCGCGGCTGGCCGGTGACGCCTCGAGAGCCACCTTCGGCACTCCCTGGACCTCGTTCTACCCATCCGGGCGCCCTTCACGGCCGTCGGGCGGGTCACCCGGGCCTCCGCTGAACCTCGTCAGGCGGTCAGGTGGTCCGCTTCGGTGGATCCGGGCTTACTCGGCCTGCGAGCCGACCGAGGATCCGGCGATCGCGCGCCTTTTGCTCGGCGACGCCTTCGGCGTCCTGCGCGCGACGGAGGCGCGACTCGAGCTGCCGCTCGAGGGCTTGGAGATGCGCGTTCGCGGCCAGCCATTCGTCGTCGGCGAGGGCCAGGACGACGCGCGACGCGTCGAGGAGATCCCCGGCGTTCTCGACGGGGCGGCCCGGAGGCGCCGTGAACGGCGTCCCGTCACCTCGGTAGAGGACGGTGGGCGAGCCGTTCTGCTGGCTGACGACGAGGGCGGCCAGCCAGGCGGCCTCTGCCGCCTGGTACTGCTCGAGGCAGCGGTCGGTCTCGGCTCGGGCGATCTCGATCTTCGTCTTCAGCTCGGGCCCGACGCTACCGAGCAGCCGGTCCTGCTCAGCCGTCGCCCGGAGGACGGACAACTCGGACAGCGCGGCATCGGTCGCGGGCTTGAGCTTGTCCAACTGGCGCAACGCGGCCGCGAGATCGGCCTCCGCGGCGGCGTACTCCGTCCGGACGGTGGTGTACTTCCGCTCCGCGGCCTCGAGGGCCGGCGGCATGTGGACGACGGGTGTGCGTGGCATGGGGATGATGCTCATGCCGTCAGTGTCTCCCCC
>Ga0097691_1002478_pt1 | contig 12265 bp, 18 predicted proteins | sample NGESurdeep072012_8_FD_72858 | JGI IMG/M metagenome (GOLD analysis project Ga0097691, IMG submission 72858) | Arctic peat soil microbial communities from Barrow, Alaska - NGEE Surface sample 210-1 deep-072012 | ecosystem: Environmental > Terrestrial > Soil > Wetlands > Peat ...
CGTCACTTTCCGGCTCTTCGGTCGTCTCCGTGGGTGGTGTCTGACCTGCTGAGCGTGCAACACGCCGTCCTCCCATAGGTTCTGGGCTGTCGAAAGGTCCGAAACCTATGTGATCGGAGAACGGCGTGCGCAGCACCACGGTATGGCCTGCCCTGCTCGGAGTCGAAAAGACCGTCGTGGAGCGGGTGGAGTTCGATGAGGACGAGGAGATGCTGGTCGCGCATGTCCGTCCTCGGCGGCGGTCGAGGAGCCGGTGCGGTATCTGCCGGCGGCCGTGTCCGGGGTATGACCGCGGCGAGGGCCGGCGCCGGTGGCGGGCGCTGGACCTGGGGCTGTTCCGGGCGTTCGTGGAGGCGGACGCGCCCCGGGTGTCCTGCCCCGAGCACGGGGTCGTGGTCGCGCATGTGCCCTGGGCGCGCCACGACACGCGACGCACCCGGTGGCCGATGCTCGCAGCGCCCGGCGGAGCGCGGAGAAGGTTGCCCGGGAGGCGCTGGCCGACACCCTGGTGGGCGCCGCCGGCGAGCTGGGGGTGGCGCAGGCCTGCCGGCAGGAAGCCCGCCGACGCCGTGGAGGCGGCGGGGGCGGGACGACGGCTTGTGCAGGCGGCCGAGGCCGAGGTGACGGCGTTGCGGGATCGGGCGCAGGCCGAGGTGGCCACCGCGGACGCCGGCTACTCCGGGGCCTGGCAGGCCGCGCGGGACGCCGGCTGGACGCCGGCGCTGCTGCGCGGCATGGGCTACCCGCAGCCGGCCGCTATGCGTCCTGCCCGCCGCCCGGCCAACTCGGCGACGGCCGCCGACCCCTCCCTCGCCACCGCGGCGTCCTAGCCAGCGAGCCGGCGATGGCACCGCGGGTGCCGCCTGGGCTGCGCGGCTGGTGGCGCTACTCCCGCCTCGTCGGCTGGCGGGTCACGGTGCTGGTGGCTGCGGTCATCGTCAGTGCGCTCGGCGTCGGTGGCGTCCTTCCCGGTGGCGAGGGGTGGCTGGACGGAAGTCGGCATCGTCGCCGGCGGCCTGCTGCTCGGCATGCTCGCGCTCGGCGCCGGCCGGGCCGAGCGCGCCCGCCGGTACGGCTGCTGGTGAGTGGGCCGGCGGTTGCCGCGGCTCAGAGGTGCAGCAGCACTCCGAGGACCCAGACCGATGCCACCCGCGCGCCCGCGAAAGCGTCGGTTGCCGCCCCTATCGTCGGCGGGAGCGCGCGGCGACAGCCGGGCAGTCGGGTCGATAGGGGGGCCTCGTGGCGCAGGACGGACGGTCGGGACCAGTGGCCGAGCTGCGGCAATGGCAGGACCGTGCGGCCTGCCGGGACGCCGATCCGGAGTTGTTCTTCTACCCGGACGGCGAGCGCGGGCTGGACCGCAAACAGCGCCAGCAGGCCGCGGCGGCCATCTGTATGGGCTGTGTGGTCCGGGCACCGTGCCGGGCCTACGCGCTGGCGGTGGCGGAGCCACACGGCGTCTGGGGCGGGCTGTCCGAGAGCGCCCGCGACGCCATCCTGGGCCGGCCGGCGGCCGGCCGGGCGTCCTGACCGGCGGCCGCTCCACCGTGTATGGCGCGCTCGAACGCGCCAACGTCCGAACCCCCACTGATGCGCCCTCATCCCCCTAACGCCGCGTCTGCCGAGCAAAGGGACCAGATTCGCTCCGTTACTAAGGATAGGGGAACCCCCCGAGATCGCCGTGGCCGTGGCCGAATCGCCGTGGCCGTGGCCGAGGCCGAGGCCTACGCCAACGGCGAGCGCCGGCGGACCGTCGCCACCGGCGACCTGGAGTCGGCCGCGGACGCGGCGCGGCTGCACGCGCTGCACGCCGGCATCGAGGCGGCGGTCGCCGCCGCCGGCTACCGCGGCGGCGCGACGGTGATCGGCCGCAACGACCGCGCGACCTGGTGCTGGCGCTCTACCCCCGAGGTCCCGGCCGCCGAGCTGGTGCGCGCCGCCCGGGCGGTGGCCGAACGGCTCGACCCCGGCTGGTGGCGGATCGCCGCCGACGACCACTGACTGAACCGCCTGCTGAGGTGGACCTCCCGAACATGGCAACCGTGACCTGGCCCGACACCCGGGACGACCCGCCGACGGATCACCTGTACCGGTCCGCGCGAGCTCGGCCTGACCCCGGGCACGGAGCTGGAGGAGTCCCAGTTCGACACCGCCCGGGCACTGATGGCCGGGCTGGACCCGCGCACCGGGAGTGCTCAACGGCTACTGCGGGGGGTGGAGGCCATCGCCCCCGACGGCCGTCCGAGGGCGCCCGGACAGGTTCGGGCCTCCCGCTAGTCGACGACGTACTGCAGGCCGACCGAGGTTTCCAGGGTAGCTCCGAGGGCGTTTAGCGACACCGACCAGGTCTGGTCGCCAACCACCCCGTCCACCACCACACCTCCCCACGCCTGGAACCCCCGAACGGCGGCCTCGGTCTGCGGACCGAAGTCTCCGTCGGCGGCACCGGGCGAGGGCCAGCCCTCGGACGCCGCCGCGGCGAGCAACCGCTGCAACGCCATGACGACGTCGCCCGCGCTGCCCCGGCGCAACAGCGGCATGGCTCCGCCGTCGGGCAGGGCGGCCCAGGTGGCCGGGCCGACGATGCCGTCGACCACGAGGTCGTGCCCGGCCTGGAAGCTGCGCACGGCGGCCTCCGTCTTCGGCCCGAACGCGCCGTCCACGACCAGGCCGCGGCTCTCCCCCCGGCGCAGTGCTCGCTGGAGTCGGCGGACCGCCGGCCCGGTGACGCCGGGATTCAGGGTCGGTTGGTTGGGATTCGCCATGACGTCACTCCTCGCTCGTGCGGTTGCGTTCTGGTTCCGAGAGCAGGCAGTCGGCCGTCCTGATACGCGAGCATCTGCTCCACACCAGGTACCTGATCCGGATTGATCTGATCCCGCGGGTCGCTCCAATCCCGCGCGGGCCGGTCTCTAGCGTCGGACGCGACGGCGGCACCGAAGGTGATGGTGCACCCAGACGTTCGGCTCGACGTAGACCGCAGAGCACGCCGTACCTGGGCTGGCGGTGGCCCGGGTGTGGGTGGCGACGTACTGGGTGGGACTGCTGCGGGTGTGGCCGGCCCCGAGGCCAAGGCCGGCGCCGGCGACGAGGATGACGAGCAGGCCGATCAAGGCTCGCCAGGTCTGGTAGCCGTAGCCGGTGTCCACCCGGGAACAGAACGCCGCCTCCCAGTACGACGCTTTGGTGGCGGCCGGCATCGCGCCGGAGAACATCGTGATCGAGAAGATCTCCGGCAAGCTCGCCTCCCGACCCCAGCTCGACCAGCTGCTCGACCGGCTCCAGCCCGGCGACCAGGTCGTGGTGACCCGGCTGCGGCGCATCGGGCGTAGCCACCAGCACCTGCTCGACCTATCGGCCTGGTTCGAGCAGCACAACCTCGACTTCGTGGTGCTCGAGCAGGGCATCGACACAGCAGCGACGGTGATGAGCTGGTGATGACGTAGAGGATGGGAGCCTGCCACCAGCGTAAGAAAGACGACGCTGACCGGCTCGCTGGTGAAGCCGTGCCCGACGGCGGCGCCGACGAAGGTGGGGCCGCCGTCGGGCAGGCCGAGGGCGGCAAGGAACGCCCAGCTGGGCCGTGGTCCCCGTGGTCGAGCTGACCGAGACCCAGTGGTGTCGGCCGGCCGTTCGAGGACTTCTCCGGGTTGATCGCGGACGCTGGCCCGTCGCGTCAGCCTGGGCAGCGCAAGAACCGGATCCCGGAGATGGTGAACATCAGCGAGCGGCCGGCTGAGGCCGCCGACCGGGGCGGTGCCCGGGCATTGGGAGCGCGACCTGGGAATCGATCTGGTCGAGCTTGATGTCGTTCTCCTCCACGATCTCGGTCAGTTCTGTCTCCGGCTCCATGCGCGGTCCACCAGGGCCGTGACGGTGGAGGAGTCCAGGCCCAACCGATCAGCCAGCCATCCCGGAGTAGCGCCCTCCCCTGCGCGCTGGCCGCCGAGGAGGGATCGAGGCCCGCACGTCACCCGTCGGTCGAATCGGCGTCGGACCCGCTTTCGGTGGCCGGCGCCAGCAGTTGATCGAAGAAGGCGAAGATGCGCCGCCAGGCGTCCTCGGCGGCGGTCTGGTCGTACGCGCAGAGCAGCAGCGGCTAGGAACTGTCCAAAGACCTTGACACGCGCCATACGTATCAGCGAGCTGTCTGGGCGCTCTGGTCGGGAGCGGACGCGGCGGCCCAACACTGACCGCGAGATTTCCGCGGAGAGGAAGTGAGAGCGATGAAGAAGATCGTCGTCCGCAAGCCCGGCACGGTCCGGCTCACTGCGATGGCCTGCTACTGCTACGGCTGTTGCTGCTGCGGCGGGCGGGCCGCCATCTGACCGCATGTCTGCGGGGACCCGGGGACCGTGCCCCGGGTCCCCGCACCCCACGTGTTAGGAGGGCGAGCGCATGACGGCTGAGCTTGGCGAACGTCCGCTGCTGCTTCATAGCCTGACGTTTCTCGACGACGGCGACGAGGTTGTCGTCGGCCGTCGAGACATCGACTCGTACGGGGTATTCCCCTCCGACGGGGCTGCTCTGCTGCGCGAACTCGTCGCCGGCCGGGGGCTTGAGGCCGCAGGAGAGTGGTACTTCGAAACGTTCGGCGAGCGAGTGGACCTGGGTGAATTCGTCGCCGTCCTCCATGAGCTGAGCTTCATCCGAGCGCCGACGGACCCCCCGGCGGCTCAGGATGACGCGTCAACAGTGTCCCCGCGGACTCACGTCCCCGGCCAGGCGCTGGGGAAGGCGGCCTTCTCGAACGCGGCATGGCTCTGCTACGCCCTCATCGTCCTCGCGGCCGTCTGGGTCTGCGTGCTCGACTCCGGCTTGACGCCCATGCCGAGCCACGTCTTCTTCTCCCCTTACCTGGCGGTCATTGAGCTGGTCGTGGTGTTCGGCCAGACCCCGCTGATCGCCCTCCACGAGGCGTTCCACGTGCTCGCGGGCCGGCGACTGGGGCTGACCACGAGGGTCCGGCTGTCCTACCGGTTCCTCACCCCGGTGGTGGAGACCGCACTCGACGGGCTGGTGACCGTGCCGCGCCGACAACGGGCGCTGCCGATGCTCGCGGGCATGCTTGCGGACGTTCTTGCCGTCTCCGGCCTCACGCTGGTAGCAGCGGCAACGCGACGCCAGGACGGGACGGTGTCGCTGCTCGGCGGCCTGTGCCTTGCGTTGGCGTTCACCACGCTGCCCCGGATCGCCTGGCAGTTCTTCCTCCACCTGCGTACCGACCTATACCACCTGGTCGTGCTCTTGACCGGCTGTGATGACCTTCACGGCGCTGCGAAGCAGGTACTGCTCAATCAGCTCAACGCTGCATGGGGAAAGCGGGAGAAGGTGCGTGAGGACAACGTGGGGAGCCGCCGCGATCGCGCTGCGGCCCGGTGGTACGCACCCTTACTCCTGTCGGGATACGTCGCGTCCGTTGCCATGGCAGCAGGGATAGTGCTTCCGCTGGCCTGGCGGTTCATCACCATGACGATCGACCGCCTGACCGGGTCCGCCGCATCAACAGCGACCTTCTGGGACGCGGCCGTCGTCCTCATCCTGACACTCTTCGAGTTCGGGCTCGCCGGTGTGCTGGCGTGGCGCGAACGGCACCAGACACCGCGACACCAGGACCGTGACATACCAAGGAGGCACCAGCATGACGAGTAGAACCGACACCGATGGCGCACGGTCTGAGCCGACCGGCGAACGTCACCTGTGGCTGCGAGGCGGCATAGCTGCTGCGCGCGCCGATCTCATCGCCAGCCTGGACCTACCGCCGACACTGGCCGCGGTCAGCGCACACAGTCGGCGCCGCGGGCCCTATAGCGGAGCGGGCGAGCTGGTCCGCGCGATGGTTCCGGCACTGGTCCGCGACCACCCCGACCTGGTGGAGCGTCACGACACCGAGATCCGGGTCGTCTCTCCCGAGCTCTGCAAGCTGGTGCCCGGCACCCGCGAGAGTCTGACGTCCACCGCGGCTCCTGCCGAGCGCACGCGCTTCTACCCGCGCGCCCGCACCACCCGCATCGCGCACGGCCTCACCGAGCTGATCAGTGGCTACCAGCGAGGCCTCAGTGGTCCCCGGACTGTCGTCATCGACGACGCCGACGACGCCGACGCCAGCGACCTGGAGTTCATCGCGATTCTGCTTCGTCGTCTCGACCCCCACAGGATCCGCCTCGTCGTCGGTACCGGTGCCGACCTCCCCGAATCACTGGCCTCGCCACTGGCTCGCTATGCGGACGAGTGGATCGTCCCGCCCGAGCAACAGGCGGAGCACCTGGATCCGGAGACAGCCGCGTGGCAGTACGTGTCTGACGATTGCACCAGCGACGATCGGCGCCTTCGGTCGGCTTACGATGCGCTGTCCCCCGCGCGCCGGGCCGCCCTGCACGACCGCCGCGTTGCTGTGCTGGACTCCTGTGATGAGCTGACCCTGCGCCTGGGCGCGATCCCCTACCACCGCGAGCACGGCAGCGACCAGTCCGGCGCCCGCGTCGACGCCCTCCTGTTCGCACTCGAACACTGCATCCTCATGGGCTTCTACCCCGCCGTGCTCGACCTCGCAGCACGCAGCCGCACCCTGCTCGACTGGACCACCGATCCGGACCGGTCCTGGCTTGTCACGGCGAAGGAGTGCACTGCCCTCAGCGCTTTGGGGCTGACGGACCGCCCCGAACAGCTCTACGACGAGGCCTGCGCGGGCAGCACCGCTGCGGGCGTGCACCTGCAAGCCGCCTACGGGCGAGCCATGCTCCTGACTCGCTTCTATGACCAGCGACGGCGAGACCACCAGAAGGCGAAAGCCCATATCAACACGGCCATCTGTATCTCACAACTGCTGCCGGAGGCCGAGCAGCGGGTCTTCAACACCACCTTCAACGAGAATGGCCTGGCGCTGATCGAGATGCACCTCGGTGACCTCAACGAGTCCCTGCGCCTCGTCCAGACGGGCCTGGACCGTCTCGATCGAGAGCTGGAACCGGGCCAGCACACGCTGCACAAGAGCGTGCTGCTCTACAACAAGGCGCAGCTGCTCGCTGCGATGCGCCAACCCGCCGCCGCCATCGGCGCCTACGACACGTTGATCCAGGCCGATCCACACCACTCCGAGTACTACTTCGAGCGGGCCGCCCTGCACCGCACCCAGGGCAACGCCGAGGCTGCGATGGCGGACTACGCGGCCGCCATCGGGCTCAGCCCCCCCTATCCCGAACCACACTTCAACCGAGCCAGCCTTGCGCTCGAACTCAGTGATGCCACCCTCGCCCGCTCGGACCTGGACTACGTCCTCGAACTGGACCCGGACTATGTCGACGCCTACCTCAACCGCGGGAGCCTGCGCCTGGAACTCGGCGACGTAGACGGGGCACTACACGACTGCGCGGCCGGCCTACAGCTCGCCCCCGACTCTGCACACCTGCACTGCCTCCGCGGGCAGGCGGAGGCTGAATCTGGGCGGATCCCGGAGGCGTACGACGAGCTGCAGGCCGCCATCCGACTGGACCCAGCAGTTGTCGCAGCCTGGGCAAGCCTGGGCGCCTTGCAGTACGAGGAAGGCAAGATCGAACAGGCCCTCGCCAGCTTCGACCGCGCGGTCAGCCTAGGAGCTGACCCCTCCATCAGGTACAACCGCGGGATCGCGCATCAAGCCGCCGGCAACTGGGCAGCAGCCGTATTGGACTACACGCACGTGCTCGACGCCCTCGGAGACGACCAGCCCGCAGAGCGAGCCGAACTGCTCTATCGCCGGGCGACCTGCCACCACTGTGCATCGGATGCGGACTCCGCCACTCGTGACCTCGAACAGAGACGAGCCCTGGCACCGGAGTGGACGCCTCCCGCAGGGGCAGCCGCCGTCGGCAGGGAGAGCGGCGATCTGGTCTCCTCTGCCGGCGAGTAGCAGTCGACTCTCACCCCCTTTCGGTACCTCGTGTGTTCATGATCTCCGGCGCCGGAGTCAGACGGCGAGTCTGCCCAAGGGGCAAGTGGCCGTTGACGCGGCGGAACTGCCCGCACGCCTTGAACGTGATCGCTCTGCCGTCAAGGGACAGTGGGATCTGCCCGGTGGCGGTCACCGGACCTGCCCGGTGGTGGCCGTGGGATCTGCCCGGTGGCGGCCACCTGAGGTGTTCGAGTCAGTGGGTCGTTGTGGCCTCCTAGGGGTCGGTGAGGTCGCTGAGGCGACGGGCTCATCGCAGTGCGGGCATAGCCCTCCGCTGTCGAGTCGGCGGCAGACCAGGTTGCAGTCGGGGCAGCGGCGCTGGTCGAGGTAACGCTGTTCGCAGTCGGGGCATTGGTAGATCGTCCCGAGGGCGGGGCTGGTCGGCCGGGCTAGGGCCTCAAGCTCTATCTGGTCACCGCGCCCGACGGAATGCCCGTCACCTGGTGCTTGGCGGACCCGAAGCTGGGCGAGCGGGAGGTCTGCCTGGACCTGCTGACCATCGCCGTCGAGACCGGGCTGGTTGTCCCCGGCGCCACGGTGCTGGCCGACAAGGGCTTGGCAGGGCGCGACGTCGAACAGCAGATAGCCGGGCTCGGCGTGCGGCTGCTGCGCCCGGACCGCCGCAACGAACCGCGCCGGCATGGCAGCCTCGGGGGCGTCCGACAGTGGATCGAGTCGGTGTTCGACACCCTCAAGGGCCAACTCGGCCTGGAGCACCACGGGGCCCGCACCGCGCATGGCGTGTTCACCCGCGTCGCTCAGCGCCTGCTCGCCCTGGCCGCCGCGGTCTGGCGCAACTGGGCGATCAACGCCCCCGACAAGCGCAGCCTCATCGCCTACGACCACTGACCCGGCCCAGCTTCAAGGAATCGATCATCTAGAACACCCACGTTCTCGAGAGGTGGTTGCGACGGCGACCGTCCTGATCAGGTTGGCGGCCACCAGGATTTCCAGACCCAGCAGGAGCGCACCGCCGAAGGTCTCCCGAGCGCCTGATAGCCCCCTCGCCCATTTCCGGAGCGCCGCCACACAACCGCCGCGAACGCAAGCGACCACACCAGCCCGAGGACGAGAACCGCGGCGCCGAAAGCTTCGAAGCCCTCCGCCACTTTGTCCATCACCTCGGTGAACGTCACGCTCGCTCCTGCACGCCGACCTCGTCCGCTCGACCACAACCGTCGCATCGGCCACCGCCAGGGGCACCGCATCCGGACTGTCCACGCGGGCGTTGACAGTCCGGTCAGCTACCGTCGTGTGCCTCGGACGGTACTGCCGGTCTACTCTGCGTCGGCCTCGACCACGGCAATGGCGATACCCAGGGCTTCAGCGATGTTGAGCGCCGCTGACATGACCCGGGCTGTGCCAACGATTGGGGCGACGGCCACGAGGACGTTCTGCACGTCTTCGACGGTCACCCCCACCTCGACCGCCGGGCCCACGTGCGCGAGATAGGAAACCGGGCGGGCGTCGACAGCGGCCAGGGCCGCGATTCGAACCAGCAACAGGGCATCCGGCGGAAGGTCGCAACGTTCCACCGAAGCGGCGGTCATCGCGGCGATCGTGTCCAACACCGGTGTCTCTTCAGTGTCGTCAGGCATGTGGACTCCTTGGGGACCCCTAGCGACCCTGGGTCGCTAGCGACCCTGGGTCGCTAGGGCCTTGACGTTTGAGCCGAGTTTCAGGCAGTCATGCGCGCCTCGGACACGTAGTCGGTGACAGCCCGGTCGAGGGTGCGCAGGGCTTGCCGGACGGGCAGCGGAGCAGGTGGGCGGTCTGCGGCCAGCAGCGGGCGGAGCAGCCGGTTGTGCACCTTGGTGTAGAAGACCGCGAAGCGTTGCCCGTCCGGGGTGAGGACGTAGGTGTTGGTGTGCTCGATCTTGACGATGAGACCCTTGAGCTTGAGCCGGCAAAGGTCGTAGCAGCAGCGGCCCTGGGTGTAGGGGGCGGCGTCGGGTCCGAGCAGCCCGGCGACGAGGATTGCTGGCCCTCCAGGAACGCGTCATTGGGCCGGTCCAGCAGTACCTGCGTGGATTCTTCTCGGACTCGACAACTCGCTGCGCAGTTCGACGTCCTCGTGGCGACCACGCTATCGGCGCGCAACGTCACGGAATTCATCGGCGGCAAGGACTTCTCACCGCCGACGAATGCCACGCTTGGGCGCGCCAGAATGGAGCAGGGCGCTCGTTCCCCGGTCGGGCTGACCGGCAAAATCGATCAGAATGTCACCGAGTGGCTGGTCGCCGCAAACTGCACGATTAAGCCCACGGTGAGGAGGGCCAGGCCGAGGTTGGTGTTGGAGTACCAGCCGGGCGCGGTCTTGTAGCTGCCGCCCACCAGGAACAAGACGGCGGCGACGATCAGCAGGATGAGCGCGATAATGTTCATCGGAATCTCCTCTCCACTCCTACCGGCCATACGGGTGGGGCCGGTACTTCGAACTGAAATGACCCTCGGGTTCCTGGCGTGCCCGGCGGGTGGTCGTGCGTCGTGCGTTGGCTCCTGACCGGGGACCAGCTTTCCTTTCGCCGCTCCCGTGACGGGGCCTGTCGAGTCAGTCATCGAGATTCCTGCAGCCCGGTCGTTCGGGCCGACGGTTCTGCGGGGTTCTGCGGGGCCCTACTGCTTGAAGGCGTCCTTGACCTTCTCGCCGGCGTCTTTGAGGTCGGCCTTGCCTTGGTCGCGCTCACCTTTCGCCTGCCGGCTCTTGTTGCCGGTGGCCCGGCCGGCCAGTTCCTTGACCTCACCCGTGAGCCATTGGAGCTTGTTGTTGGCCTTGTCGAGGAGGCTCATGACCTTTCCTTCCTTGGTGCGGCTGGAGTCTGCTTCTCATTGGTGGTGGACCACAAGGACTTTGGTCCGCCGCGGTCGCGGGTGTCAGAGCCAAAAGTCCTGTCCTCGATGGCGCGGATGTAGGCACGTCACAGGGTCACTCGCCTGCGGTGACAGATTCCATCCTGGCTCCCGCCACCGGCCGGCGTGCTGTCGACCAGGGCTCGGGTGCGGTGTGATCCAACGCGTGATGGTCATATCGTTGCGAGCCCGCCGGGGAGCCCTACCGGCGGCTCTCGACCACCCGCTCGCCCCGAGCGACCAGGTCCTGGTAGAGGTCGCCCGCCTGGTCGCCAAGCGCCATGGCGTGGTCCTGGAATTGCGAGCGCAACTCGGTGGCCTGCTCGGGGAGTTCCCGCAGCTGCTCGACGGTCAGGGTGGCTTGCAGCTTCTCCACGCTGAGGTGCTCCTGCAGCCGCGCCATCTCCGCGCTCATAGCCTCCTGCAACTTGGTGGCCTCGTCGGAGAGCGCCGCCGAGATCTGCGGCCACTCTGTCGGAATCTCGCGCAGCTTCTCCAGCGCCAGGTCTCCGGCGCCGATGTAGGCGTAGAGCGGCTTGCGCAGCTCGGCCAGCATGGCCTCGCCATGCCACCTGGCCATCGGCTCGGGGGCCATTGGGGAGGCGCCGGCGGTTGTGTCGGTGGCCTTCGCGGTGGTCTTCGTTGAGCGCGGCTTCGTTGCCGCCGCGCCGGTCGTGGTCGTCATGGGTTCCTTCCTGGACAGCCCTCACTGGCGTCTGTTCCCCATGGTATGACCGTGATGCTAACAATTGCGAGCGGTGCGGCAAGCGGCACGGCAAGCAATCGACTGGCGCCAAACGAGCCCGGGGCGGAACGGGTGATGGCCTCCCACGGTGACGGCGCCCGGCTGCGCGCGGACCACGCCGGCCGGATCGCGGACGCCCGCCCGGCTCGCCGTCGAGGACGTGTGGGGGACCGCGGCATTCGCGACCGCGGTAGGCAACCTGACCGAGGTCCGCCTCAGAACCGCCCCGGACGGCACCACCCAGGAGCGGGCGGTCCCGCGCCGGGTGGTGGTCAGCAACCTCGGCTACGACGTCGGCTTCACCCTGCCCAAGTCCTACTCGCTGCTGCTGGCCTTCGCCGATTCCGACACCGCCGCCGCCGTGGAGGCCGTCTACACCGAGCGGGTCGGGCGCACCTTCGGCTGGCTGGAGGCCAGTGCGCCGACGGGATGCGCGGCCACCGCGGGGACGGCCAGAGCGCGGCCACGGTGGCCGGGGTTCCTCGGCTGGTCGATGGTGCACCGGGCGGCCCGGCCGGTGGCCGGCCGGACGGTGGGGGACCCGCACTGCACGTGCACGTAACGCTGGCGAACATGACCCAGGGGCGCCGACGGCCGCTGGTCGACGGTGGCCCCCGGCCGGCGGCAAGCCCGCGGACCACCCCTGCCGCTTCAGCATCCGGCCGGCCCGCAGATAGCGCTGGTGCCAGGACAACGACTCGTCGAGCAGGTGCGGCGTGTGCTTACCGGGGGAGCCGGCC
>Ga0097691_1002479_pt1 | contig 12264 bp, 11 predicted proteins | sample NGESurdeep072012_8_FD_72858 | JGI IMG/M metagenome (GOLD analysis project Ga0097691, IMG submission 72858) | Arctic peat soil microbial communities from Barrow, Alaska - NGEE Surface sample 210-1 deep-072012 | ecosystem: Environmental > Terrestrial > Soil > Wetlands > Peat ...
ACACCGGGGCAAATTGGCAGTTCACAACCCCCAATGCACGTATCAAACTCAAGCACCTTTACCCTTCAAACTGAATGAATCGGGCGACTAGCACGACGTCCGCTTCTCTGCCACTGTCGGGTGACAAGCAGACATTGCGCGGCCTAGGTCGGTTTATGTCGCGCCGACGACACACGGCCCCGACCGAAACAAATTTTTTCGGCTATAACCATTCCGAGGCTCGCCTGCCGGACAAGCAGGTCGGACACCGGACACTTGGCCGGGAACCCGGGACGAGCTTGCGTGAGATGGTGGGGCTCTGGATGAGCAAGCGGCGGGGACCGGCGGGAGCGTGGTCGGTGAAGTTGCTGGTCGCGGCGGCCGTTGTCGCGTTCGGTGCCCTCACGGGTTGGGGATTCCTCGCAGGGCGCAACAAGGCGGCAATCGAGGCCCAGCGCGGGCGGGCGATCAAAGTACCGATTCGCGTTTCCAGCGAGACCGGCGAGCCGGTGATCACGATCGACGCTGATACACAACAGCGCAGCGGTATCGAGACAACCGCGCTGCCGTCCGCGCCTCATCAGGAGGAACTGCGCGCCTACGGGATGGTTCTCGATGTCGCGCGACTGACTGAGCTCAGGAACAACTACGCCAACGCGAAGGCGCAGGTCCAGACCGCGCAGGCGAAGCTTGCGATGTCGAAGCCGGCGTTCGAACGCGCGCAAAAACTATTTAACGAGACTCACGTTGTCTCACAGGCCCAGCTGCAGGCCGCGGAGGCGGCTTTCGGCACGGACCAAGCCAGCCTGGCTGCTGCGGAGGCGCAGGTGCGCACCCTCACCGCAACGGCATATCAGGAATGGGGCTCCGTTCTCGGCAAGTCGCTGGTCGATGAGTCGCCGATGATCACGGCGCTGATCGAGCGGCAGAACTTCCTATTGCAAATCACCATGCCGCCCGGTGTGATCCTCAAAGCTCCACCTGCCACGGCGTCAATAGAAACCGGCAAGGCCGCGCGGGCAAACATCACGTTCGTCTCGCCGGCAACGCGCATAGACGCGAAGATTCAAGGGGTCAGCTTTTTCTACACGGCGGCCGCAGAAAGTGGTGTTCTGCCCGGGATGAATGTGCTCGCCTTCCTGCCCTCCGGTAGATCCACCGAGGGCGCCGCCGTGCCGGCGTCCGCGATTGTGTGGTGGCAGGGTCGAGCCTGGGTGTATCGGCGCACCGGTCAAGACACCTTTATTCGCGTCGAGATCGCAACCGACCTGCCGGCGCCGGGTGGAGGCTATATCGCGAAGGATGTACCGAAAGATGCTGAGATCGTGACGCGCGGTGCGCAATTGCTTCTCTCCGAGGAGTTCCGTGCGCAGATCCAGGTCGGCGAGGACTAGAAGTGAGCCTCGCTTTCCCCTCTGGTCCGCAGGCGGCGCTCGTCAGGTTCGCGATCCGCTTCCGCGGTATTGTCGCCGCACTCGCCTGCGTTCTGGTTGCATATGGCGTCTACGCGCTCGGCCGCGCCAAGTATGATGTGTTTCCGGAGTTTGCACCGCCTCAGGTCAGCATCCAGACCGAGGCCGTCGGGCTGACGCCGGAGCAGGTCGAGATCCTCGTCACCCGTCCTATAGAGAACGCCATCAGCGGCGTGCCGGGCGTGCGGACGCTGCGCTCCACGTCGATCCAGGGACTGTCCGTCGTAACGGTATTTTTCGATCCGTCGAGCGACATCTATCGCGACCGGCAAGTTGTCGCGGAGCGTTTGGCGGCCGCGACCCAACATCTCCCGCAGGGATTACAGCCGCCCGTCATGACGCCGCTCACGTCGTCAACAAGTCGAATGCTGGTGGTCGGCCTGACATCGGAGACGCGTTCGCTGATGGATCTGCGCACGGCCGCCGACTGGACGGTACGCTTACGCCTGCTCGCCGTTCCTGGCGTTGCCGGCGTCACGGTGTTCGGGGGCGACAAGCGCTCGATCCAGATACAGGTGCATCCCGACGAACTCATCCGATACGACCTGACGCTCAACGACGTGCTAACTGCGGCGCGCCGGTCAACCGGCGTGCGGGGCGCCGGCTTCGTCGACACGAAGAATCAGCGTATCGTCTTCCAGACCGAGGGACAATCCCTCAAACCGGACGACATTGCCCGGACGGTCCTGCTGAGCAGGGGAGCCGCGAGCGTCACGTTGGGGAATGTGGCCGACGTCGTTGAGGCGCCCGAACCGCCCATCGGCGGTGCCGAGGTCCAGGGCAACCCAGGCGTCATCCTCAATGTGGCCGAACAATATGCCGCCGACACGCTCAAGGTAACGGAGAGCGCGGAGGCGGCATTGGAGGAGCTGCGGCCGAGTCTTCAGGCGGACGGCATCACAATGCACGCCGATCTTTTCCGTCCCGCAAATTTCATCAATACCGCAACGAGCAACGTCCGGGATTCGCTGATCCTGGGTGGCATGCTTGTGATCGTGGTCCTGTTCCTCTTCCTGTTCGATCTGAGAACGGCCGCGATCTCCTGCACCGCCATCCCCCTGTCGCTCCTGACCGCGACCATCGTACTTGAGCGGCTCGGCGCCTCGCTCGACACGATGACCCTGGGCGGTCTCGCCATTGCGATCGGCGTTGTGGTTGATGATGCGGTGATTGACGTCGAGAACATCGTCCGCCGTCTGCGAGAAAACAGGAGATCGTCTCAGCCTCAGCCGTTCGCGCGGGTCGTCCTCGATGCGACGCTCGAGGTTCGCGGCGCCGTCGTCTATGCAACCTTCGCCGTCATTTTGGTCGTGCTGCCGGTCATGACATTGTCCGGAACCGCCGGACGCCTGTTTGCCCCGTTAGGGCTCGCCTACACCACGGCGGTCTTGGCCTCGCTCGCTGTCGCATTGACATTGACACCGGCCCTCTCCATGGCGCTCCTACCGGGCAGAGTGCCGACGCAGGATCCACCCTTGGTCCGATGGACGCGCACCGGCTATGTGGCCCTCTTGCGGCGGCTCACGGAACGACCGCGCACGCTTATTGCTGCAGCGGCCGTGCTGACGATTGCAGGCTGTGCTGCACTGCCGTTTTTTGGCGGTGGCTTCATCCCCGAGCTGAAGGAGGGGCACTTCGTCGTCCACATGTCGGCGGTGCCTGGCACCTCCATCGACGAGTCGTTGCGCGTCGGCGCCCATATCGCCGACGCGTTGCGGCAGCTTCCCGAGGTGCGCTCGGTTGCGCAGCGGGCGGGGCGGGCGGAGGAGTCCGAAGACACTTGGGGCCCTCACTACAGTGAGCTCGAAGTGGACTTGCAGCCGGGGTTGTCGGGAGACGACGCCGAAAAGGCGCAAGCCGATATCCGCAGAACGTTCGCGGGCTTCCTCGGCGTGAACGCCGCGGTCATGACTTTTCTAACCGAGCGCATCGAGGAGACGCTCTCGGGGTATACCGCCGCGGTCGCGGTTAACGTCTTCGGCAACGACCTCGATCTCCTCGATCGCAAGGCGCAGGAAATTGCCCGGGCGCTCGGTGAATCCCCGGCGCGACCGACGTTCAGGTCCAGTCGCCGCCTGGCCTGCCGCAGCTCACGATCCGCCTCCGCAAACCCGATTTGGAGCGTTGGGGCTTCGATGCGGTTGAGGTGCTCGAATTGATCCGCGCAGCCTATCAGGGCGATATCGTCGGGCAAACCTATGAAGGCAATCAGGTCTTCAACGTTATTACGATTCTCGACGCCGCCAGCCGAGACAACATCACTAAAGTGGGCGACTTGCCATTGCGCAGTCCGGGTGGTGCCTACGTTCTGCTCAAGCAGATCGCGGATGTTTATGAGACTTCGGGGCGCTACCAGGTCCTGCACGAAGGAGCGCGTCGGGTACAGACTGTGACCGCGAACGTCATCGGAACCGATCTCATTTCCTTCGTCCAAGCGGCAAAGGCCGTCATCGGCTCCAAGGTCCAGCTCCCGGCTGGAACGTACATCCAGTTCGCTGGCGCTGCGGAGGCACAATCGCGGTCCCAGCGCGACCTTATGGTCAATTCGCTGATCGCCGCCGTCGGCATCGTTCTTTTGCTGTCGATCGTCACTCGGAATTGGCGCAACCTGCTATTAGTCCTGGCGAACCTTCCGTTTGCCCTCGTCGGCGGTGTCCTGGCTCTATTCGCTACGGGCGGGCTATTGACCTTGGGTGGCATGGTCGGGTTCGTAACGCTTTTCGGCATCACGCTGCGCAATTCGATTCTGATGATTGCTCATTACGAGCATCTTGTTGAGGTCGAGGGCAGGCAGTGGGGACTGGCGGCCGCCATCGAGGGAGCGGCCGATCGACTCACTCCCATCCTCATGACTTCGATCGTGACCGGGCTCGGCATTCTGCCGCTCGCGATCGGCATGAACGATCCCGGCCGTGAAATCCAGGGACCGATGGCAATCGTGATCCTCGGTGGCCTTCTGACGTCGATGGCGCTAAACCTTCTTGTGTTGCCGACGCTGGCGCTGCGCTACGGGCGATTCGAACGGCCGCACGACGAATTCGCTCGCTCGACCATATCTGGTGAATCTAAGGCCGCTGAGTGAGGAGCGTTGGGACAAGGCAGGGGATCGCGCCGGGTTTCACCCCGCCACTGCGCGACTTATTTCCGCTTGTGGCCCGGCCTGGACTTCCCTCGACGTCCGATTTTGCGTCGTTTGTTAATCGGGCGGCTCGAGTGCCGTGACTGCCGCGCTCGGATTCAATCGTCGAGCTCGTCAGTAACATTGCCGAATATCGATACGAACAGACCACTGTCGCCACAGTGGGTCGCGAGGTACACTGGCGCCAACTCATGTCGCAGGGTCCGACAGTGCCCATCAACGTGCCGAACGCCGGCTCGCGGCCATCCTCGCTGCGGATGTGGCTGGATACAGCCGCTTGGCCTCACGTCAGCGGCATATAGGCAGTTCAGTTCGAACACTTGAAACAAACATCGCGCAGACGATTGATGCTTCATCGGCACCATGTCGATCTGATGTCGCTTAGCCCTAACTTGGTCAGGTCTTGCCTTCCCGTCGAAGCCGCTTGTACAGCGCCTCGACGGCGTCAGCGAAATTCGCTGAGGTGTTTTCTGCGCAGTATTCCCGCAGAAAATGCAATTGATTGATCATGTCAAAGGTTGGGGAATTAAGATCGAGACCCTGGTCGACACCAGGCGGCCTACTCACCAAAATCCCACTCATGTAGCCCTGACCCCACGCCAAATAGTCTCTCTGGAGCGAGAGGTTCAACCTGATATCTTCGTTAAATTGCAGGCAGGCGGTAGCGCCCAAACCAACGATCCTGGCTGTTTGAGGTTCTGCTCGAACTTCGCGTCGACCGTCCCCCGCGATCAGAACGATTGAGGATGCCATGAACACGAGGAGTAATTGGAGCAGCCCTTGGCCGAGAGTGTGGCCGAAGACGTGACTTGTCGCTTTTGACTGGTTGCAACACTCCTCGCCCTCCCAAGCCTCGCGCCCCTCGCGGACCAAGAACCAAACAATCCCAAGCGAAGCCAGCGGGTCGAGCCACCAGGCATCGATGAGGAACTGAGCGATGAGGCCGGCCACGACAACGAAAGCCAACCAGCCGCAAGTGATGCTTTCGATTGCATCGCCACGGAGCGCGCGGCTGCCCAGCGCATCTGCCAGCCGAAGTTTGCGTCGCGAGAGAGCGTACATGATCGGAATCGCAACGGCGCTGACAAGCAAGCCTGCGAACGAAAATTCAGCTCCTTGTCGAGTCCATAACTTCCAGCCGGCGCTCACCACTACGTAGATGACGAGAGCGAACAACAGGATGATCCCGATCAGGGCCGCGGTTCTTTCTGCCTGTTCTCCGACGACTTCACCGCGCCGGAGTTCCACATCAAGCCGCCAAATCAGAACGATCGCCGAAGCGAGCTCGGTGAGACTGTCGAACCCAAATGCCAAGAGCAGCAGACTGCCGGCTTCGACACCGGACCAGATCGCCATCGCAGCTCCCATGGTCATCCAGGTGAGCGTTACATGCTCAAGCTGAAACGCATGGGAGATCAACGCGGGTCGTTCGGTCATATTGCGTAAAGTACCATACCGACATGGCCCTCCCAAGCGCCTTCGTTTCTTCCCCGGCGGAACGCTGGTGGCGCCGCAGGAAAATGACTCCAGGTCCGCTCCGCTTCGGCGTTGAAAGCAGACTATTGCAAAAAATACATCAAGGTCGCCTTTTGGCACAAAGCAGACTTGGTAGATGCGTCTTGCGATGTCCGCTCACCGGGGCAAAGCAGACATGCTCGGCAATCGCCGGCACTTCCGAAAATCACCCCAAGCCGACATGATCCAGATGAAATCATCAGCGTTTGTGGGCGACAGATTACTGTCGCCCACGCCAATTTGCCAAGGCGTATGAGTTCTTACAAGGTGGACCCGTCCGATGGATCAAGCCCCGCTAGACCTCGCGTTTTAAGCATTCTCTAGCGTAAACGGCAGCGACCTCAGCCTCTTGCCGGTCGCCACGAAAATGGCATTGGCGACGGCCGGCGCGATGCCGGGCGTGCCGATCTCGCCGATCCCGCCGATCTCGGCGCCGGAATTGACGATTTCGACGGTGATGTCCGGCGCATTGTCGAGCGTCAGCACGGGATAGCTGTCGAAGTTGGATTGGACCACCTTGCCCTGATCGAATTCGATTTTGCCGAACAGCGCAGCCGAGAGACCGAAATTAATGGCGCTGCGCACCTGCGCGACGACGTTCGGAGGGTCGATCGCGAAGCCGCAGTCGACAACAGCGTGGACGCGCCTTACCCGAATATCGCCGCCGGATATCTCGACATCCGCGATCTGGCCAACGAAGGAGTGGAAACATTCCGTCAGTGCAAATCCCCGCCCGACTTTGGCGGCGCCGTTCGCCGGCGCGAGCGGATTGGCAAGGTCGTGACGGCTCATCTGGTCCAGCACGACAGCGGCGCGTTTTGCAGGTTCGTATTCGCCGGCCGCTGCCAGCAGCCTCGCGCGATAGTCCAGCGGCTTCGCGCCCGCCGCCGCTGCTAGTTCGTCGATGAAGCTCTCGACGAAGAAACAATTGAGGCTGTAGCCGACCGAGCGCCAGAAGCCCACGGGCACACCCGAATCCACAGAGAGATTCTCGATGCTGCGATTGGGCAGGCCATAGAAAGGAAACAGCGCGCCGTCGACCGTCGAGCGATCGGCCATCAGCCCGCCCTTCGCGGAGGGCATCGCGCGCGCGACGAACTGGTCGGTCACGGACGGAACGGCGATGCGATACAAAAAACTCGTCGGTTGGCCCTTGGCGTCGAGCGTCGCCGCGACGTCGGCCATGGCGCCGGGACGATAGACGTCGTCGCGAATGTCCTCGGCGCGCGACCAGATCGTCTGGACCGGCGTTCCCCTGAATTTCTTCGCGATCTCGACCGCCTTGACGACATAGCCGAGATCGGCCCGCCGCCCGAAGCCGCCGCCGAGATAGGGTGTGAACACTTCGACAGCGTCGCTGGGCAGGCCGGCCGCACCGGCGGCGAGCAACTGGACGAGCGAAGCCGATTGATGGCCAGCCCAGACCTTGGCGCTCGTTTCGGTCACGAGCGCCGTCGCGTTTATCGGCTCCATCGTCGCATGGGCGAGGAAAGGCGCATCATAAGTTGCCTTGACCGTCTTGCCCGAGCCCTTGCCGATGTCGCCCGCCGCGTCGATCACCCATCGCGGTTTGTAGTCGGCGCCCTTGTCGAGCGCGGCGCGGTAGGAGGCGAACACGTCCTTGGTCGAGAGTTTGAGACCCTTCGACTCGTCCCAAACGATGTCTACCTTTTCGAGTGCCGCTGCTGCGAGCGCAAAGGAATCGGCGACGACAGCCAGGTAGTCCCCGCCTTCGACCAGGCCGTGCACGCCGATGATATTCGCTGGCAGACTTGCCCGAGCGAGGGTGCCGCCAATGCGCGGAGAATGACGGATCGCCGCGTAAAGCTGCCCCTGCTCACGGGTATCGATGCCGAAGCGGGCGACACCATAAACCTTCGGCGGGACGTCGAAGCGGCGGGCACCCTTGCCAACATATTCGCCAACCGCCAACGGCGGAACGGTGATGTCGCGCGGCGCGAGTTTGGCCGCTTCAGCAGCGAGTTCGCCGTAGGTTGCGCTCTTGCCGTCGGGAGCGACGATCGTACCTCCGACGATCTTCAATTTGTCCGCTTGCGTGTTGAACCGTTCGGCCGCCGCACGTATCAGCAGATCGAGAGCAGAAGCCGCGGCAGCGCGGATAGGCCCAGCGATGTTGCGCGTGGAGGTCGAACCGCCCGTGCCCTGAAGCCCGAGCGCGCGCAATATCTTGTCGAAAGTCCACAACGTCGCCCGCTGCAATTGACCGACGTTGGCGCTATCGATCGGCAGACCGTCGAGCAGCATGACCGGATTGGAGTATCGCGCATGGATCAGCGCCGGCTGGGGGCGGATCGCTTCCGGCGGCAATCGCAAACCCTCGGCCGCAAGCAAGACCGCCAACGCATAAATGCCTTGTCCCATCTCCTGATGCGGGACGACGACTTCGACCATGCCGTCCTTGGCGAATTTGAGCCATGCACCGAAGCTGGCCTCGCCTTCGCTGGCCGGCAGCTTGTAGCTGTCGATGCTACTGAGGCGCACGGCGATCGCGCCCGCGCCGACGAGAAGCCCGCCGCCGACAACTCCGGCTGCCACGAGGAACGTGCGGCGGGCGATCTTTCCCGCGCGCGAAGGCTTTCTGTCCGCGATCATCGCGCACTTCCCTGACTTTGAGTGGTCATCCGGCCGTTGAGACTGTCGAGCGCATAGCCAACTGCCAAGCGTATCGCATCATACGTGCCGCAGCGGCAGATGTTGGTGAGTTGCGACAGGGCCTGGTCGCGGGATTGTTTGGGGTTGGCAGAAATGACGGCGGTCGCGGCCATCACAAAACCTGGTTGGCAATAGCCACATTGCGGCGCTTGCGCCTTGATCCAGGCTTCCGTCACCGCTGTGGCAACCTCGCCGGACAGACCTTCGATCGTCTGCACAGTCTTGCCCGCGACATCTGCCAGCCTGGTCAGGCAAGACCTCGTCTGCTGGCCGTCTACGATCACCGTACATGCGCCGCACAGGCCAGCGCCGCATCCGAACTTGACACCGACGAGATTCTTTTCGTCACGCAACGCCCAGAGAAGCGGCGTTTCGGGCGGACTGGCCATCGAGGTCGGGTGGCCGTTAAGGGTGAAGTCGACGCTCATGCGGCATTCTCCAGAGAACACGACGGCGCGACCCGATGGCCGTGCCGCTTGCTTTCACACAGGCCGATCAGCTCGGCAACGTCGCTAGGCTAGGCGTCATTCATTATACGATTGATAGCGCGGTCCAATGCTCCTATGAAGCCGCTGAATAACATTTTATCGTTATCGAGCCGGTTCCGGAGACTGCGCGGTAGTTCCAGCTGGACGCCCATTCCTTGGTGCCCTCTGTTGCATATATTGGAACGATCCCGACCGGGGAATTTCGTATTAGCGGTTGTCGCAGAAAATCCCGCATTTTTTAGTTCCAAACAAATTGCGTCCCGCTGAACTTCATTGAGGCCGCCCAGAAAGATAGTTGCCGGATCCTCTTCATCTTTCCGACCGTGTAACGCAACAACGACATCACATGGAGCTATCAACTTTAGACATTGAGGCTCGTCAAAATTTGATGAGGTGATGTGGAGGTTTCCACGATTACCATTTAGCCCTTCCGATTCATCAGACCGGAATCATTCGTTCACACCCGATCCTCGGCGGGCTTCACCATCACTACGTCCGGGTTTAGTTTTCGGTACACACAGCTGTTGAAAGCTCCCAGCGATCAGTATGCGTCGGCCGGCGGGTTTCTTGCGCACGTCATTTTTTCTTCGCGGCTGGCACGGTAGCGGCGTCCCTTCCGGGATCGCCTTTGTCGCCTTTGTCGCCCTTTTCCCCCTTCTCACCCTTAGGTCCTTGAGCGCCTTGCTCTCCAGGATCCCCCTTTGGTCCTTGAGCGCCTGCCACACCTGGTTCGCCTTTTTCGCCCTTAGGGCCTTCAAAACATCCCGCAAGCGTAAGGGCGGCGGTACAGAGCACTATCAACGTTGGGAAGCGCATAAATTTTTTTCCTCCAAGTTGGCGAATGGGGTCCCGATCTGGTCGACCAAGAACACGCCAAATGCGTGGCATCATCCGGACGATGAGAGGTGAGGGCGCGCCCCGGTCCCATTCTTTGGGAAGAACCTATTTGGTGTTGAAAGGGTCGAGTCCCTTTTGCCGGCAAAATTTTGGGATGACGTCCCGGTTTTCCTCAAGATTATCGTTGTTAAGCGCGGCTATGGCGCCCCCGGTTATGATTCCGTTCTCTGTCCTGATTGTAGCAAGAAACGGCTTCATGCCTGTGAAGCCTCCGGTGCCGTTCTTTATATTGATTAAGCCACAGTACTCGAGCGCGACTCCGACTAAGTGTTTCGGAACTTTCGCCCATCGAAATTTGACGGAGTCTGGATCGTCTAGCCCGGCTGTAAAGCCGTCCGCGAGAATGGATTTCTCCGCAGCCGTCAGATCTCGCATTTCCTGAGCGGGGGCGGCGGTCGGCTCTTCGATGACTGACGGGGCTGCCGGATCGCGAGGAACTGATCCGCATCCAGCGCACCAGGACGCAAGTAACGCGACCAGCAAGATGCGCGTGGCAGTATCGCTCATGCAAGCGGCCGTTGAATGACAGGGGGATTGAGTTTCCTCTAGCATCCTTCCGGACACCGCGCCTTAAATCCAACGCGAAACGCCGCACTATTTTAGAAAATCTTGGACCCTAAAGAGGCTCCAATTCGCAGGTTTCAAGCAAAACTTAGCGGGCAAATCAGCGAACGCCTTTGCGCGAGTCGGTCGAAATAGCAATTTCCCAAGTTGCCTCCAGATAATGCGAAAGGTTGCCTCCGCCATGATAAATGTTCTGAATGGCGCACCATTCTACCTCCGCGTAGAACCTCATAGCCGCTCATTGGCTTCTGAAATCTTACGCTCATTACTACAACGGCGTCAGAACTCATCGATCCCTTAACAAGGATGCGCCGGTCTCTCGCTCGGTACAGCGCGCCGGTGTCATCAGTTCACGCGTCATCCCGGGCGGACTTCATCACCACTATGGTCGGATTTAGGGTTTTCGGTACACACACCCGTCTCATGCGCGGATCGCTTCCATCAATCCGGCAACGCCCAAAATGCGCATCACCCGTTTCATGTTGTAGGCCAGGACGTGCAGCGCCATTTCGGTACCGAACGGTGGAAGAGCAGGGCGCGGCGACGCAGGAGATTTCCCGCAAAAAGTGCTGCACTGGAATGTCGCCGCGAACCGACTCTGATCATGATGTGTCGATCCTGATCACGGCGGTGGGTGCCGCGGGACGGTAGCGCGGCGAGGAGCCGCGCTGGAATGTCTCGATGATGATCATGCGGCCGCCGCAGCACGGACACGGGTGCGAGAGTGGCTTCGGCTCGCGGGTCTCGGTGGAGGTGGTGGTGTGCGTGGTGCTGGGCTGCGCCATTGGTGCGTCGAGCAAGCGGCGTGCTCGGGCGATGTTGTCGGCGCGCGTGCCGTTGGCGAACAGACCGTAGTGGCGGATGCGGTGGAAGCCGTGCGGCAGGACGTGAATCAGGAAACGTCGGATGAACTCGCTGGTGGATGCAGTACAGCACTGATGTCCGAACCTGAGGCGGTGCGGAATGTGACCGGTGATTATCAGCTGGTCGGTGTTTGCACGTATGAAGCACTTGATCGCGCATATCCGGGCTTCATCAAGATGACGGACAGCGCGAACGCCACGATTATGCTCACATACGATGTTGCCATCGGGGAAACGCCATATCGAGAGTTCGAGGCAACGATCGCCAAAGTTTCGGATGGCGTCGCAAGTGTAACGGTCAAAGAACGCCAAACCCTTGGCGGCACAATCGACCGCTTCACCAAACAGATCATTACCACCGCCGAAACTTGTGCAGCAGAACTGTCACCGGCGGCAAGACGAAAGTGCAAAGTCTGCCTCTTTCGCCGCGGACGCAGCGGCAAAAAGCGGAAAGTCCGCGCGATCCGTCAGGCTGGACACGATCCGCGCGAAGGCGCTTGGCGCCGATCTGGATCGGATCGCCGGCACGTCCCCGCGTTAAGGTTAATTTTAGGGGACCTCGAATAATTGCAGTAGCTGGGAATCTCGGAGATCTTTGGGGTGAACAGCACAGAATCGAAACGAGAACAAAGCCGAATCATTCGTGGGTAAATTCGGGGCGCCTGATGATCGGT
>Ga0097691_1002481_pt1 | contig 12262 bp, 10 predicted proteins | sample NGESurdeep072012_8_FD_72858 | JGI IMG/M metagenome (GOLD analysis project Ga0097691, IMG submission 72858) | Arctic peat soil microbial communities from Barrow, Alaska - NGEE Surface sample 210-1 deep-072012 | ecosystem: Environmental > Terrestrial > Soil > Wetlands > Peat ...
CGGCCTCCGCCGGCCTTGTTATCCTTGCCGCCGATCCCGGTCGCCTGATAGCGGGCCACCCGGTGAGCCGTCATAATTCTGCGAGGCCAGCAATACTAGAATCGAAGTTGAGCGGTTCCGTCATCGGGCTTAAAGGTCCCCCCTGCTTCCCCGGAGGGTAGCCCATGAACGTTATTATCCGGCGACCGACATCACGAGTCTTGAGACAGATCAATGCAGCTGGGAAACGGCCACGCCAGTCTGACGAATGGCACACTTGGTTATTCGGTGCCCCCGGACCGGCATGAACGTTCAGATCTGGTTGGCCAAAGATCCATCAACAGATCAAGCGGACACCTATGAACCCGTGACGTGCCCCGGCTGTCAACGGCTGCATTTCATCAACAAGACCACCGGCAAATTGTTAGGCGAAAAGGAAAAGTAGGCAACGCTGCTTGCGGCCTGCGTGGTTCGTGGCCCGCGTTCAGGTCAGGCTAAAGCTTCACCGTATCGATTTCGCTTCCGAGCACTTGCTGGACCGCATCGAACGAATCCATGAACTCACGCAATTCAATGATGCGCCCGGCGCGGAACCGAATGAAATGCGCTACCAGGAGGTGAATGATCCGGTCGGTGGAGCGTTGGCGTAGTCGCACTTGCACGATGACCCCGGCGTCGGTTTTTTCGGCAACCACGAAGATCGGGAGATAAGTCAAATACTCGAATTCAGTTTGGGCCGTCTTCATCACCTCGGCGATGGCGGACTTGCCTTTCCGCCTCCCGAGATACGGAAACACATCGACAGGCGCGTAACTGATGAATTCGGCGTTGTCATCGAAAAAGTTTAGCACGAAATCTAGGCGACCTTTGGCGTAGGCGCTGTAAAGACTGTATATACGGGCGCGAAGTTTTTCCGACATGATCCTTTCCCGCCGACTATTCAAATCCCCGAGTAGCGTGGCCAAATTGCCTTATAGCTCTTTCCGGCTAGTTTCTTGACACGCGTGGTCGGCCTATTTTGAGTTTCTTTACCTGGCTAGAGTGGTCAAGCTCTTTCCGCTCGATGATCGCACACATCATCGGCATCAGGCTTTCGCACGCCACCGATCACGAGCGACTGACCTTTCGGTGCTTCCTTGAACCTTGGGTTACCGGCTACGAGCCTCTCGAATATCTCGGCTGCGGTCTCGTCGTGCGGCGGGGCGACAGCGCCAGCGTCGAGAAATCCTTCGCGCCGCACGGCCCGTCTGACCAAGTATGAGGCATTGCCGGTGTGGCCGACTTTGTCCGGATAAATGTATCGCCCACACTGCTCTTGCCCCACGCATGCGCCCCATTCGGCGGTGGGCACATTGGTGCCGCCGGTCGGGAATAACGCACCGCTGGCGCGCGCTGCGACGGCCTCCCGGCAGCGATCCCGGCCGCCTCTGACCGGGGGGTAGCAGGCTCCTTTGAATGTGGCGGTCGATTTCGGTTTGATCCACCCCGCCGTCGGCGCATATTCCGAGAATGGAGACAATTGTCCAATGCGATTGCGGTGCAGAGTACAAACGCACTGAAACAAAGTTCTTAATGCCGCACACCGGTCACGCATCCTGTGAAGTCTGTGGGGCTACGCTAGAGTCTTGGTTGGGAACCATCCACGTTCCCACATTCGAACTGGTCAAACGTCCAGACGGAAAGCCGGCATGATGCCAAGGCAAACCCCTGTAACGCCCGCCGCGAACGACGCGCCGCGTCCGTCGAGGGCAAAGCCGGTCAGGCCGGTCGAGGTGAAACCCCTTGGGGGTGGACGGAGTATTTAGTGGGTGCGGTTGCGCCCGCTTGGATTCTGCGAGCCTCGGCCATCCGCCTTCGGTTCGACATCGTCACGAGGACTTCTTCTCTCTCGTGAGAAGTTTAATTCAGCCTTGTGGACCCGTTTGCGAAGTTGCTGCAACTCTTTGAATTGCTCGGTAATGTCGCTCGACGGCATATGGAGCGTCATGGCATTTCTCCTATTCGCCTTCATTAGCGATATTATTTTAGTAGCCCGTCGCCTAACAAAAATTGATTCAGAACAAAACTGACGAGGGTATCCGTCGTATTGTTCGAGGCATGCGGCGCGCTCGATCACTTATATGGACGAGGTGATGACCGACAAACGCAATTAGAGAGAAGGCCGCAGTGCGGATATGGCGCGCCCTCGTGCCGCTCGGCAGATGCTCTGATGAACGCTAGGGCTTTGCCAGTCTTACCGCTGACTTTCGAATTGTCCTTTGATAATTTTCACACTGTACGCAAGTGTCGCCTGATCTGGCGCGATGGCGACTTCGTCGGCGTAGCGTTCGAAAACTAAGACACACGTTATTAGCCGCGCAGAGAGAGGCCAGGAAGTCAGGAGCAAACCCAGATAATCGCGAGCGCCATCGGCAAGCCAGCGGCGAAGGCACCGACAATCGTCAAGGTGAATGCGGAAAGCAAATTTATCTCGGGGCGCAACTGCTCTACCGACATGGCTGCTTGCTCCACCGCGCGGAAAGTCAAAAAGCCGTCACCGGCACGAAGCGATGACGGCTTTTAGCTCGCGCACACGTGTCCAGAAGGTGCGGACTAATGGTGTCCGGAAATGGTTAACAGAGTATTACTGTCCGATCATCAACCATCGCGAGATCAGGCAGACCGATGCCCGATGACGAAACCATCGCCCTGCGCGACACCGAGTTCGGCGGCCATCGTCAAGCCGACGACTTCACGGTGATCTGGCGCGGCTTGCCGATAGGCCGGATCATGAAAAGCGGCGTTTCATCCCGGTCTCGCTGGTGGTGGGGCTGCAACGTTTACGGCCAGCCGTCGCTCGACGACGACAGCGGGAACGGCGTCGATCTCGACGACTGCAAGGTCAAGTTCTTGATCGCATGGACGCGGATACGCGCCGGGCTGACGGATACGGACATCGCGAAGGCGTATGTCATGCGGCAAGGCTGATCCCATCTGAGACATCAAGCCTGATCGCCTCTGAGGCCAGTTGGGTGTCATTTTTCTCGCTGGCCGGTCGCAAAGTGCTAGGCTTACCCCATCTTTTGACTCAACCGGACATCCCAACTAGTCAGCCGAAGTCGCAGAAATCAAGATTTCCGCGCACTCCATGCAAGAGCGATTAGGATCAACCGGCGGGTGCGCCGACGGGCGACGCCGACAACGGCGTGCGGCTCGGCTCAGGGCCCGGCATTCATTGACCGAGGGCTTAAGAGCGACGTCGCGCGTTGTCTTGCAACTAAAGCGAGCTGGCGGAGTTTACAGGGTATGAGTAGCTCAAATTGGCCCTGCAATCGGCTTTTACTCGCCCTGCCAGCCCGCAATCTCAAGCAGCTTATGCCGGAGCTTGAACAAATTCGCTGCCAACGCGAGCAGGTTCTCATGGACGCCGATAGTTCGCTCCACCATGTATTCTTCCCAGACAGCGGTGTAGTCTCGGTGGTAGCGGTTTATGCGGACGGCAGTATCATTGAGATGGCAACAATCGGTCGGGAGGGTTGCACGGGTATACAAGCCATCTTCGGTGCCAAGAGTTCTTCCGTCCGGCTTCTCGTCCAAATCCCGGGGAGCGCAACAAAGATGTCGCGCGCAGCGTTCACACGGGCCATGGAGTCGATGCCGGCCTTCCGTAGTCTTATGTATGTAGCGTGCAATGGTGCGCACAGCCTCAAGGAGCGGCTGGCGCGTTGGCTGCTCATGATGCGTGACCGCAGTGATGGGGACGCACTGCCGATCACCCAGAGCCTTCTCGCCGAAATGCTGGGTGTTCAGAGGCCAACCATCACGAATGCCGCCGGAGAGTTGGAACGTGTAGGCTTGATTGAGCGCGGCCGACAGCAAGTCACGATACTCGATCGGCAGGGTCTCATAGAGGCATCTTGTGAGTGCTATAAGTTGGTCCGAGCGCGCGTCGCTTCTCACCTTCCTAAAACATACGTGTAACAAAGTCAGCTTTCCGCCCGTTCGGTAATGTACATTACCGACAGCACAGCCCAACTGGCGCACCATCGGTAAACCGCGGGGCTGATGGCGGCTCCTCTAGGAGCTTTTTGGGGCGGGCGCATGGGCAGTTTCCAGCCTCGTTTATGGCATCGCCTGACTTTGGCGGCGGTCGCTGGAGGCGGCATCGCACTTTCCACATTTCTTGCGGTTCACTTTTCCAATACGCAGATCGAGGAGAGGCGATATCAATTGATCGTCGAGGCTACGGGCTTCGCCGACGATCTGGAACAATATTTGCGAAGTCGCGAGATGATCGCAAAGACAGTCGGGAGCATTTTCGACGCGCCTGATCTGTCGCAGCCTCGCCCACTCCGTTCGATCGGCAAACCGGTTCTCGCTCTCACCCCCCACATTAGTATCATTGCTTGGATTCCGCAGGTTGACGCCTCGCGCATCCAAGAGGTCCTGAATGCTCTTTCCTCGGCCGGACGGCCACCGCGATTATACGGACCAAACTTTCAAGCGTTGGATGTCACCGATACCCGACGAACGGTGTACCCGGTTGTGGACGTTGAACCCACACTCGACGACAACCAGGTCGGGCTGGGGATAGACCTCGCTCTTTTTCCATCACGGAAAGTAGCCTTCGAAAGGGCCCGTGATGAAAAGCGCCCGGTTGCATCCGCGCCCCTACAACTTCTTCAACCGTTCAACACGATAGGGTATGCACTTTACAGCCCGATATACAACGAACGCGGCTTTGTCGGCTGTCTCATGTTCGCATATCGTGTTGATCAGCTTCTGAATGGGTTCGTTCACGCGAGGCGTATCCCTATGAATTTCCGCGTCTACGATTCAACGGATCGTGGTCAGCTGAATTATCTCATGTCGGTTACGCGGCAGGGAGAAATTAAACCCGCCGATTCATCTGCCCGCTTCGACGAAGCACAAGTGGTTCAACATTCCTTGGCCTTTGCGGGTCGAAAGATATTGATCATGTTCGATCCGGGGCCTGATCTCGTTCATGTCGGTATTCAGGAGGCGATTATAGTCGGTTGTTTTGGGCTGATGCTGACGGGGATAATTCTCTGGAGTATGTACTACTTCATGCGATCCTCTCGAAGGCTGGCTTCCGAAATCGCAACAAACGATTTGATGAAAACCAGTTTAGAGCTGGTGAACAGGGAGCTCAATCATCGTGTGGGCAACTTGTTGGCTGTTGCTCAGGGGATCATCGGGTTGAGCTACAACGCGTCAATCAGCACGATTGAATTCAGGGACGCGATCGTTGGCCGGCTGCAGGCGCTCCATAAAGCGATCAAATTGATCAATCGAAAGGATTGGAATGGAGTCTGGCTACATGAACTCCTACAAATGGAGTTGGCTTCAGTAATGGATCGGATTGACGTCTCCGGTCGCGATACTTTGCTCAAATCGAAGGCTGCTCAGAGCCTTTCTTTGCTGTTTTATGAATTGATGACAAATTCATTAAAACATGGAGCGTTATCAAAACGCGAAGGTAGAGTCACAGTGAAATGGGAGATAAACGACTGTGAGGCAGGCCGGCTGTTTTGCTTTCAATGGCAAGAGCGCGATCAAGGGATTACGAAACCGCCGGTGCGACAGGGGTTCGGAACGAAATTGTTGGCGCGCCTTGTACCTGACGATCTGTCGGGGCGGGCCACGCTAAATTATGAACCGGGCTGCTTTAGGTACGAACTGGAGGCCCCAGTCGAGGGCGTCGTCGAGCAGGAGTCAAACGTTTCGGCTCGTGATCAATCTTAAGACAGCGAAGGCGCTCGGCCTCACCGTTCCACTAACGGTGCTCGCCCGCGCCGACGAGGTGATCGAATGAGTGCTGTCACTTCCGTTATTGGCACAAAGCGGACATGGCGCGATGTCCGACTTGAGTCCGTTATGCGCATGAAAGCAGACATTGACTAGCCGCCGGATCAGCTTCGATTTATGACTATGCCGTCGAGATAACGACGATCTGTTACCGATGCCCATAGCGGAGCTCCCGCCCCCAGGGGCGTATCGTAGGCCAAAGGAGTTCAATCCACTGCGACGCGCCAAAACTGCTACCTATATGCAGCCTACTTTGAGAACCAGCATCGGAAATAACTATAAGCCACTGAATTAATGGCACATTTTTCGTTTATCATGCGGGCTCCCTCTCCCCCATGGGGAGAGGGTTGGAGTGAGGGGGTACGGTCTATCGTTAGGCCGTAACCCCTCACCCGGATTGCTGCGCAATCCGACCTCTCCCTATGGGAGAGGTGCCGAACTCGGACGCCTCTATCGCAGATCAATTTGAAGCGCCCGCCCCCCGCATCATGGCCCGCCGCGCCAGCGCAAGGCCCATCAGCACGAAGGCCGAGGTGACCTCGGGACCGCCGACCAGGATGCGGGTCGGGGTTTTCATCTTGTTCCACTCATAGGCCCTGAACGGTCCATGCCGGCCGCCTTCGCCGAGACCGCGGACGATGCAATGCAGCGCCGGGGTGAAGGTCGCCACATCGGCGCCGAGATGACCGAGCGCGATCAGCGCCAGCGCCGCATCGAACACGTTCATCTCGCACGCGATCAGCTCGGTCTGCACATAGGCCAGCACCCTGGCCCGGATGAAATCGAACGCCCCGTCGGGGTCGATGATCAGCTGCGCCGCAGGCGGCAGCGCCATGAAGGCGGCGTAGCAGCGGCCGAAATAGGCGCAGTAAAGCTCCGGCAGATAATAGATATGCGACCGCGGATTGGCGAACGCGCCGCTCGCGGCCAGGCGTCTTTGGAAGCCGATGATGCGGTGAACGGTGTCCAGCCGCTGCGGGGTCTCGATGATTTTCCATCGAACCAGATTGCGGAAACTGACTTCGAGGATGTCGAGATTGAGCGTCGGATCGAGATCGTTGCCGAACGGCCGTTCGCCGGCTGAATTGTCGATCCAGGTGACGACGCCGCCTTCGTAATCGATGTGGTCGTTGAGCGGCACCGTCACCTTGGGCTCGTTGGCGCCGCCGCCGACCTGGTAGCCGGCGTAGAAGTCGAGCAGCGGCTGATTGAGGATCGGGTCATCGGAGCCGGCCTGCGTCGCCGCCGAGAATGAACAGGCGGTGGTGTCGCAATCCGGCACGTAAATGCCGAAGCCGAGATCCTGCTTGATCTGCGCGAAGAATTTTGAAAAGCGCGGATGCGGCAGCGGCGCCAGTGCGGTGATGACGCTGACCGGTGAGCCGTCCTGCGCGCGCACCTCCTCGCGGCTGGTGGTGAGACAGAATTCGACCATGTCCGTAACAGCGCGGCGCGACGCCGCGGCCTGATCCGGCGACGCCAGACCGGTTTCGACGAAGCTCAAGAGCGCCTCGGTGAAGAACGCGTCGTAATAGGCGGAGCGATGGCGGATCTGCATCGGCTGCCACATCGGCTCGGCAATGCCGGTCCAGGGCGGATTTATGAGGGCGCAGGCGGGCGAGCGCGCGATGAAGATCCGCGCCAGATTGAACAGCAGCGTCGAGTTCTTGTAGCCGCGCGAATTGAGACCGGTCAGCGCCATCAGCAATTCGCGGCCGCCCATATCCGGGTCGCCGATCAGGTTGAAGGCGGCGTAGGTCGGGATGAAGCCGTTGCTGCCGAACGAGCGCAGCAGATGCGCGCCGCAGCTGCGGATAATGGGTTCGATCTCGGCCAGGCCGGGCGCGCGCCCGGGCATGGCTGCCGGTTTGGGCTGGGGATGCCGCAGCTCGATCGTATCCAGCAGGTTAGCCACCGGCTGGCCGATCGCGGTCCAGTCCGGAGACAGGTCGTCGCGCGCCCGGATCAGCGCCTCGCGCAGGCGCTGCAGGCAGGGCTGGTCGCGCAGCTCAGTAAGCCCGGTCCGGCGCAGCAGCGGGCGCAGCGCCGGATTGCCCAGCGCGGTCTTGTAGAATTTGCCCAAATGCTGGTCGCCGCCGCGCTGGTTCAGCAGCAGGGGATCGCAGACATCGTATAGCGACGGGCCGTCCTTGCGGGCCGTCAGCGCGCGGTAGGCGGCACCGGCGAAATGCTGAAAGGTCATGGCGCTTCTTTCGGAGGTTCTTGCCGCGCGATCCCGTCGCACGTTCCCCGAGCCGCGCCACATCCGCAACCCGCGGCTGCCGCCCGCCCCCCGAAAACCTGCAAGTCCCTCAAAAAACTATACGAAGGGCCGGCAAATACAAATGTGACCGATATCACGCTGGCGCGGCGCGATTGGGCGGCAATCCGGGTCAGGAGACCATGCCCGGCGCGGGGGCTAAATGCCTGCGCCATCGCCGGAATTTAACCCTGGTGCGGGTTGCCGGATGGGTTTCCCGCGGCTTAAGTCTTTGTTTGTTGCAGTGCCGCAAAGTGCCGCAAATTGAGCGCAATTGGGCGTCACACCGTCCGGCAACTCCTAAAACCTAAACGGCCCAGGCGCGACTAATCTGCGCGCCATTGGCAACGACCAGGAAACGAACCGCGATGAATGTCAGACAGCTCAGCATCTCCCGCCGCTCGGTCACCATTGCCGCCGTCCTGGTTGCCATGGTGTCGCTGGCGATCGGCGCCCACGCGGCGCTGAACAAGCGGGCGCTGGACGCGGCCAAGGCCATCGCGACCGAGCAGAACGGCAGCGCGGCGAACGGAGCCTCAAGGCTCGCACTGGTGATCGGCAACGGACGTTATCCCGACGCGTCGGCGCCGTTGGCCCAGCCGATCAACGACGCGCGGGCGCTGACGGCTTCGCTTCGGCATGACGGCTTCGACGTCGATGTCGTGGAGGACGCCAGCAGGGACGACATGAGCCGTGCGATCGGTCGCCTGAAAGCGAAGATCAGGCCGGATTCCGTGGTGATGCTGTTCTTCGGCGGCTATGGCATTCAGGTCGGCCGCGAGAGCTACATGATCCCGGTCGATGCGACGATCTGGAAGGAATCCGATGTCCGCCGCAACGGCATCAGCATCGAATCGGTGCTGGACGTGATGAAACAGCAGGGCGCCCGCGCCAGGCTCGTCGTCATCGACGCCTCGCGGCGCAATCCCTACGAGCGCCGGTTCCGCGCCTATTCCCACGGCCTGGCGCCGATCAATGCGCCCGACAACGCGCTGATCCTGACCTCGGCCACGCCGGGCAAGGTCGCCGACGATTCCATTGGCCAGTACAGCGTGCTGATGGCCGAACTGCTCAACAACCTCAATGCGCAGGCGGCGGGCGTCGAGACCGTCTTCAACAAGACCCGCGTCGCGATCTCGCGCGCCTCCGACGGCGAGCAGGTCCCCTCGGTATCGTCGTCGCTGCGGGAAGACGTCCGCTTCGGCGCCAACGAACAAAACGCCGGCGGCTAGCGCGTATTCCAACGGCGGTGCGCTCCCTCTCCCTTCGGGAGAGGGTTGGGGTGAGGGGTTATGGTCTATCGATAGGCCGTAACCCCTCACCCGAATTTTTCGCTACGCTCAAAATTCGACCTCTCCCCACGGGAGAGGTGATGCAGTATGCGGAACGCGATTCCAAATTCAAAAATCCCCGCTATTTCCCGTCCGCGCTCGCCGTCACCGGCCGGACCGGATCGCCCTCGCGCAGCAGCGCGCCGGCGCGGGCCACCACGATGTCGCCCTCCTGCAATCCATCGCGGATTTCGACCTGGCCGGCGGACATCAATCCGACTTCGACGCGCCTGGTCTCGACCCGCTGCCGCCGCACCACCTGAACCACGGTGCCGGCGGAGCCGTAGAGCACGGCGGTGAGCGGGACCGACACGCCGCAGCTCTGGCCGGTCTTGATCATCGCCCTGCCGGAAGAATTCACCAGCAGGCGCCGGTTGGTCGTCACCGAGACGAAGACCTGGCCCAGCTGGCTGTTGGGTTCGACCGTCGGGGCCACCCGGCGCACCTTGCCGTCGACGTCGCCGGCGCCGATGATCTTGATCCGCGCCGGCTGATTGACCGCCAGCTTCGCGACGTCCTGGGTCGGCACCATGCCGACCAGGTCGAATTCGCTGCGGGCGATGATGGAAAACAGCGCTTCGCCCTTGCCCGAGGCCACCGCGCCGATCACGGCCGAGGAACTGGAGATCAGTCCGGCCACCGGGGCCTGCACCTGCGTCGCGCCGCCTTCGGGAAGGCTGAGCCGGGCCAGCGTCTGCCCTGCCGTCACGGTGTCTCCGGCATCGGCCAGAATCTCCGCGACCTTCAGGCCCGGCCGTTCCGGGCGAACCGCGGTTTCCTCTTTCGGAATCAGAATGCCCGATACTTCGACGATGTTGGAGAAGCAGGATTTCGCCGCCTTGAGCACGGTAACGGCGGCGCCCTTTGGACCGTCCTTGGGGGCATCGGCCTCGTCGGCGGCAAGGCATTGTTGCGAGGCGAGGCAGAGCAGCGCCGTGACGACGGGGGCGAGCCATTTCCGCGAAAGGGTGTCCGTGGCGAAATGATTCATCGGCATTCCAGTGCGGTTACAACGGTTATCGATGTCAGATGGCTGGCGGTGGGGCCAAGCGGCAGCGGAAATTGGGTGTAGTGATAGCAGAGTGCGGGGGGAATTTTGACCGGAGAGTTTAGCCGAGGGGCCAATCTTGATATATAAGAAGCGCTGTTACAAGGTGCCTCAACGTGAGGTGCGTCAAACGTGCTTAGCTTTGCTTGGAAGTATGGAGTCCGAAGGAATTCGAACGAATAGGTTTAATGCAGTGGAAGGGTAATGGCTGACGAAGCAAAGATCGGTAGACCGTGGAACGATGATGATCTCGATGCCATTGTCGCCGATTATTTTTCCATGTTGCGAGCGGAGCTATCTCGACAGCCATATGTCAAATCTCACCATAGCGTTGTCCTTATGAAGCAGATCGGACGAACGCATCGACCTGTGGAATTCAAGCATCAATATCAGCCGTTTTGGAAGAAATGGGATTGCCTTGGATCGTCGGCTACAAACCGAAAAGAAATTATCAGGCATCGATTTTTGGTGCAATTGACCGCTATCTTTCGTCGAACGAAGATGCAGTCTATCATCAGCCTCCTCCGACGGTATTCGCAGTTGCCGAGGATGCGGGTACGTTTGTGGAGGCTCCGAAATTAGGTGGCAGCTTGAACGTCTGGTTAGAAAATTCGATCCCGTGGAACGCGATCTGCGCAACCGTTCGTTGGGTCGAGCGGGCGAAGAATTTGTTATAGAGATGGAAAGAAAGAAGCTCGAAAAATTTGAGCGGCCCGACCTTTTGAAAAAAATAAGATGGGTGTCGGCGGAGGAGGGTGATGGAGCGGGAAATGATATCCTTTCTTTCGAGCCCGACGCTCGAGAGCGTCTAATAGAAGTCAAAACGACGAATGGAGCAGCCAGAACGCCATTCTTTCTTTCTGAAAATGAATGCCAAAGGGCCGCAGCGTCTGCTGAATCATGGCGTTTATATCGAGTGTATTTATTCGCCCAGAATCCGCATATTTTTCTAATAACCCCTCCTCTAAATGAAATGCTCCACTTGCGTCCCGATATTTGGCGCCGTCGTTTTCTTGATCCCCGTCGTCCGACCGGCGCATCTGACGCGCCGGCTGACTACGATCTCGTTCGCCTTGGCTTTGTCGTCTATTCCCAAATCCCGCTTGACAGAATCAAGTCCTAGCTGATCCGTCCCGTTCCCTAAAAGGGGCGTATCGCGATCGTCACGGACGCGGGGCGGGATGCGGTGGACGCGGCAGCGTTGGGCGAGCCATGCGATTGCCCGACGGGCAAATCACCTAATCCGTCGATTTCCCTGTCCAGTCCCGTTGGCAAAAATATTTCCCTTCTCGCCAGACCCAAATCACTTTTAGAACTCTCGCCGTCCTGCCCCCGCGAGGGGCGTATCGCGATCGTCACGGACGCGGGGCGGGATGCGGTGGACGCGGAATGCGCTGCAGAGGACCGGCGCATGTGCGGACGGCGAAGTCGTGTGGTCCTGACGCCTCGACGCCGGCGTCAAGTCTGCGAGAAGAAGCGCAGGCGACGGTGACAATAAAGCCCGATCACCGGGGAGAGCACGAAGGAAACCGTTAAAACCATTGCGTGTGGGAATGCCGGGTGAATCCGGTGTGACCGTGGTGACTACGCTCGTGTGCTTTGTTTTTATCGCACGCGAGGCTGCGGGTGCAGCGGGCACCCGGCATTCCCCACGCCCTCTGTCTTCGGGGCGAAGGATTCATGCACAACTCGGGCGCATCGCGCCGCGAGATCGCGGACTCATATCCTCTCGGCTGTTTGATGGGGTGGACGGCCCCTGCTCAGCGGCATCGGAGTGCCATAGCGTGGTCGTTGGTTAGAACGCCACATAGAGAGGAGCCGTCCATGGATAAGATT